>OGZW01004190.1_pt1 | contig 10210 bp, 8 predicted proteins | sample 1577001 | NCBI WGS metagenome assembly OGZW01 (sample SAMEA3541519, study PRJEB24748) | human gut metagenome | biome: human gut; feature: human-associated habitat; material: faeces | place: China | collected 2012
CCGTACCATTAAGTACTTCGCTGAGAACTGCTAATCACAGCTCTACGCTCAAAAGTGCTTGAGGTGCCGTGCTGAATGACGGCTGGTACCGGCTTTGCTGGTACGAACATGCGGTGATTGGTACGACAATAGGAACTTGAGTTCTACACCCTTCCTTTTGCGGGTCTCCGTGAGAGGAAGGGTGTTTTTTATCTTCCAGCAGGGAGAAAATCCAAAGAAAGGATGATTTACTCCAAGAAATGTGCTATACTGAACTCGCAGTGACCCGGAGCCGATGCACTATGCGGATGACAATGCTGTTGTGCGGGTAGCATCATGCAATGGGGGAAAGCATATATACTTATACACTAATGAAAGTTCACTTTTGGGAACGAGGTAAGCAAGAATGGGAAAGTATTTTGGGACCGATGGCTTCCGTGGTGAAGCTGGTATTGATCTGACTGCCGACCATGCCTACAAGGTTGGTCGCTTTTTGGGCTGGTATTACAATATGCTCCGCGAGCGCAATGGCAACAACGAACCCGCCCGTATCGTCATCGGCAAGGACACCCGCCGCAGCTCCTATATGTTCGAGTACAGTCTGGTCGCTGGTTTGACTGCTTCCGGCGCAGATGCTTACCTGCTGCATGTCACTACTACGCCTTCCGTGGCTTACATTGCTCGCGTGGATGACTTTGATTGCGGCATCATGATCTCTGCAAGCCACAACCCGTACTATGATAACGGTATCAAGCTGATCGATTGCTACGGTGAGAAGATGCCCGAGGAGACCCTGCTGCTGGTGGAGGACTACATCGACGGCAAGCTCCACGTGTTCGACAAGGATTGGCCGGAACTGCCCTTTGCCCACCGTGAGCATATCGGCTGCACCGTGGACTATGTGGCAGGCCGTAACCGCTACATGGGCTACCTGATCAGCCTGGGCATCTACTCCTTCAAGGGCGTGAAGGTTGGTCTGGACTGCGCCAACGGTGCAAGCTGGAATATCGCTAAGTCTGTTTTTGATGCTCTGGGTGCGGATACCTATGTCATCAACAACAAGCCCAACGGTCTGAATATCAACAATAATGCTGGCTCTACTCACATCGAGGGCTTGCAGAAGTTCGTGGTGGAAAACGGTCTGGATGTCGGCTTTGCTTTCGATGGTGACGCTGACCGCTGCCTGTGCGTGGACGAGAAGGGCAATGTCGTCACCGGTGACCACATTTTGTATATCTACGGCTGCTACATGAAGGAGCACGGCGAGCTGATGAACAACACCGTGGTCACCACGGTCATGTCCAACTTTGGTCTGTACAAGGCTTTTGACGAGCAGGGCATCGGCTACGCAAAGACCGCCGTAGGCGATAAGTACGTCTATGAGTACATGGCTAAGAACGGCTGCCGTATTGGCGGTGAGCAGAGCGGTCATATTATCTTCAGCAAGTACGCCAGCACCGGCGATGGTATCCTGACCAGCCTGAAGATGATGGAGGTCATGCTGGCCAAAAAACTGCCCATGAGCAAGCTGGCTGAGCCCCTGAAGATTTACCCGCAGGTTTTGGAAAATGTCCGTGTGACTGATAAGAAGGCTGCGCAGAACGACCCGGCGGTGCAGGAGGCAGTCAAGGCTGTAGCCGAGGCTCTGGGTGACACTGGCCGTATCCTTGTCAGGGAGTCTGGTACTGAGCCGGTGGTTCGTGTTATGGTAGAAGCACCGGAACATGACACCTGCCAGAAATATGTCTCTCAGGTCGTGGAGGTCATCAAGAGTAAGGGCTACGCTGTCTGAACGTGGGTAGTAAATACAGGTTGATGTATATTTCACCGTTACCCTTGAAAACTAATTTTTAAAGGATTATATTTGAGCCGTGGGAAAACTCTCACGGCTTTAATATTTGAAACTTTTCGTGCCCTTACGTAGTGACTGCATGCAATGTTTGATATAGTAGCTGGATGTAAGAAGCGAAAGAGCGTAAAAACGATATTCTGAGGGCTATAAAGGCGGGAGTGTTTTGGACAAAAGTATATAAAGATTACAAAATGAGGAAGTTAAAAATGTTTCTTTATAGATTGTAGGCAACAACATATGAGTTGATTTAACGGAGAATTATCCATGAAAATAAATAATAAAAATTTTCAAGACTGGACAGAAGAAGACCTGAAAGTTCTCCTTCATAATGATGCGTATCGGGAAAACAATTTTATTGACTATAAGGTTGATTTTGCACCGTTTAAATGTGAAGATAAAAACAAAAAGAAGGAAAAACAAGCCGAATTTAGAAGCGATGTGTGTTCTTTTGCAAACGCAGACGGTGGATATATCTTCTATGGTATCGGAGAAGATGCTGGTATGGCAGGGGCATTGGTAGGGATTGTGCTATCTAATCCGGATCGTTTTGAACTGGATCGAAGAAACGAATTGCAGGCTATACGACCTGTGATGCCGGAAGTGGAATTTACCTTTGTAAGGCTGAATAACGAAAAACATGTAGTAATTCTGCATATTCAACGTGGATTATATAAGCCGTACATTACGGAAGAACCGGAAGGCGATTTCCACTTTTATATAAGGCATGGGAATAAGAAACAGGCGATGAGTTATACAGAAATGCAAAATGCTTTTTTAAATGCGGCGATGTTGGCAGAGGATATTAAATCTTTTAGAAAAGCGCGATTAAATGATTATAAGGAAGAAACAGCGCACCCATTTGCTCTTGTGCATTTGATTCCGGCTACTTTCAAAAACCAAAGCGATGCTCTTTCAATGTATGATCTTGCCAGAAACCGGAAACTGATATTTGAAAGCCTATTTAATGGAATGGTGCGAGATTGACCAGTTCCCAATGTGGACGGCGTATATTTTCCAAATTTTAAATATGAAGAATATGATGATGAGCATCTTCAAATATTCAACAATGGTACAGTTGAATTGAGAATGAATCTGTACGTGTATGGAACAAATAAAAATGATTCACATTTAAAAATAGAACGCTGGTTGAATACACTTGAGTTTTGGGAGGAATTACAAAAGCTGCTTGATGATACTGCTGAAATGTATAAGAAGCTGAATCGTGCGGTTCCGATGTATGTTTGCGTTTCAATCTACGGGTGCAAGGGTCTATGGAATGATGAGATGGATCGGTTTGGAATGAATGCGCCGACCAAGGTTGATAGAAACGAAATTGTGTGTGCACCAATTGAAATCCGTAATATTTTGGATGAGGAGCAGCTTGCAAGGGGAAAAGAAGACAGCGTTAGAATGACGAAGTACGCGCTGGGAATACGGAAGTAAAAGTAATTGGTGAATATAAGAGGATTGTGAAGTGAATGTCTGAATGAAAATGATGAAATTAGAAGGAGTTGTGTTGACTACGGACAAGAGGCTGTTATTTCGTCAAGTCGACAGGTGTACCTAAAAATCGTGAATGGGTACTACCTAAAAGATGTAGGGATTGCAAAAAAAGAAACAGCCTATTGTGTTTGGGCTATAATGTATAGGAAATATAGTCTTTTTAAAGCTTTATACCTCGTCTTAATGGTCAGTAGACTGTGATTGCACTTGTAGGCATAATTCGTAGAAATGCGAAAAAGAGCGGAGGTTAATACTTTTGGAAAAGAAATACCAATTTTTTGTTTCATCGACATATGAGGATTTAAAGGAAGAACGTGATGTTGCAATTCACGCGATTTTAACAATGAATCAGTTTCCAATTGGGATGGAGATGTTTAGTGCAGCAGATGATGATCAATGGCAAATAATTAAAGAAGCTATTGATTCTTCTGATTACTATATTTTGATAATTGGAAATAGATATGGCTCAATTGAGGAAACGACAGGGGGGAGTTATACAGAAAAAGAGTTTGATTATGCTGTATCACAAGGCATTCCAGTTTTAGCCTTTATTATTGAAAAAAGTGTGAGTATGGCACCGGACAAGTATGAAAGTGATCCGTTAAAGAAAGAAAAGTTGGATGTTTTCAAGGAAAAAGTTAAGAATTCAGGTCGCTATGTGAAATTCTGGAAAAACAAAGATAATTTAGAGTCGTTGATTTCGCAATCAATATCCAAATCTGTTACAAGAGGTAGAAGACCTGGCTGGGTTAGAACTACAGATTTTGATATTGATAAGAGCCATGCGGAGATATTGCGATTGACGGAGCGTGTACATACACTTGAAGCACTAAATGCAGATTTGAAAAAGGAAAACTTTAGAAAACCCAATTTGTGGGTCGATATCCAACCGGGGCGTGACGAAGACGGAAAAATATATGACGAAGGAACAAGGCTGACATCAAATGGAATACATTTTACAGTTGTACCGATTATTACAACAGATGTAAAAAATGGTCTCGATTATAAGGACTGGGCAGGACGATGGGTTCATGAAAGCAAGGATGAAGTGAGGCTGTTGCGTTATGTCTATGAGAATAGCTTTGTTGTATATTTTCGGGTTCATAATGATGGAGATGCTCGTGCCACTGGAGTACGAGTTAAACTATCATTTCCAAATGACTTGATGGTCCTGTCGGAAAGGGAACTCCTTGAATATCGTGATGAAGAGGCAATTCACTTTGAAAAAGATGCTTATAGAAATTGGAGAAAAAGATTTGAAAATCCAAAGAATATTGCAAGTGTTAAAGAAAATGACAATAAATTTATCTCATTAGATGAACTCATTACAGTAGAAGATATAGCTGATTTGATGGATCCTGCGGATATGAATGAGGTGGTGTCCATTTTGCCGGGTGAGATTCTGTTTGACAAAAATGAAGTAAGGCATAAAGATACTGATTGCATTTATGGCGTGTGTGTTTTACCAACACGGGCGGGGCAGTTTACTGTTAAATGTGAAATAATCTGTAATGAATATGCTGAGGTAATTAAGCAGGATATTACTGTAGAAGTTGAATGAGAAGAACTGGTATTCATAACTATACAATAATATAATTAACGAACTATAAAGAGAAAAGAGACTACCGTCTATGCCAAGAACGAAAGACAATACATGGTGGGCTAATCCGACAAACACGATACAATAAACTATCAGGGAAACAAAAACTTGATCATTTTATTAAATATTTTGGATTTGACCCTGTGTTTTTTTGGAAAAGGATAAGAATGAAACGCAGTTAAGAAAGAAGTGAATGAGATGATTTTTAGAAAAAAGAAAAAACCTACTAAAAAACTTCCTACACCCACAATAGATACAATTATAATTATTGGAAACGGGTTTGACAGGTGGCAAGGACTGAATACATCTTATGCGGATTTTCAGACGTATTACCATGAACACTTGAATGAGATTTTAAAAAAACTTCATATCAGAAAGCGCAAGTATATCAGTTCAGACGGTACGGTCAAAGAATGCTCGGATGTAGAATTGATTTACGGAGATCCATTTGATCCGGGCGAACTCGATAATGAATTTTGGAATAACTTTGAAAGCTCATTGGCTAATATCGATACAGAACGAATCAATCTTTTCTTTGGAAAAGAGAGAAGGAATCTAAAAGATATGCGGAGGTCGATTCGCAATGCAAAAAGAATTTTAACAGAGGCTTTTTGTGGATGGATTGCAACAATTTCTATTACAGAGGAGGATGCAGGATATTGCTTTGGAGATAATTGCGTGTTCATTAATTTTAATTATACCGATACTCTTCAGAAACGCTTTGGCGTCAATGAAATGAGAGAAATCCATATACATGGGGAGGCAACAGACAAGAAATCCATTGTTTTTGGACATAATCGGCATCCGCAAGAACCTGAGCCGATGCTTGCGAAAATAGGCGGACGCTTTTTTGGATTACACCTTGTAGATAAAATTCTATATGAAACAGATAAGCACTGTCAGAACAATATTCAGATTCTGTGCTGTTTCTTAGCAATGAATGGCGTAATGTGTGAGGAAATTAAAAATATCTATGTCTTGGGACAGTCGATGAGTCCTGTGGATATTGAGTATTTTGATTTTCTGATGAGAAGCAGTAAAGTTCCGTCTGTAGACAATGCTGAAGAAAAATCAAATGTACTTGAGACAGGGGACGAACTATATGAACTGACGCAGAGAATGCAGTTCGTAATTGATGAGATTGGATATCACAATACAGCGAGTGAAAGCGCTAAAGATGCCATGGAAAGAAGGCTTCAAAGAGAACAATGTGTGAGAAACGAGCGATATAGAAAAGAATTTCTGAAGATGCTTGGTAAACCTACAAAGAAGGAATTAGATTCTGTAAAGGTTGCTCCCAGAACAGAAGATGCAAAGTGGCATATTTCTTATTTTGGAGATATGGATAAGAAGTGGAAAGAAATCGTGATGAAAGAACTGGGCTGTAGTAACTACGAATTATATCCAAGTATAGACGACTGTATCTCTAAATGGAAAAAGTAATCACATTCGAAAAAAGCCAAAGCAGAGGACGTGCTGAAAAAGCTACTAGCTAGCGGCGTGAGCACGGACGTGACCCGTACAAACCTAAAATAATCATTCAAAACCTTAAACCGTGTGGGTGTGGTTACAAAATCCCATCCACGCGGTTTTATAATAGAACAATTGTTTCATATCGAATAAATGCGCACATTTCTCACTTCATCTCTCAAAATCACTTCCGGTGAAATTTCAGCAAAAGAGGTAGCAGGGGAGAGCGCAGGCAAAGCAATCGAGCGGTACAGATAAGGAGATATCAAAGGCAGTCAGCACATTAAAACACCTTCAATCACTTCAGAAGTACTCTTCAAAAATCAGAGGTAATCCATTATTCAAGTACGTCTATCGATGCACTAATCAAAGCACAAGTCAACCAATCGGCACACCCACCCTGAGGAGCGCATCTGGGCAGGGTGAACGCCCCGGCGGAAGCCCCGGGTCCCGGGCGCTCCGAAGATCAAGCACGACAAGATGAAACAATTTTACATGATTGACATAGAGCGAAAAAGGTGGTAATATTATCTTGTCAAAAAAATGTGAATCCCTCTCGCTCGCGAAGGAAAAATCTCTCTCGCAATGAAAAATCAAACGATACAACGAACAAAAATCGACTTTGCCGAAGGCTGGCAGACACGAGGGACTTAAAATCCTTTTCTGAAGACAGAGTATGGGGTTGCCCCCGCTGGAGACATTGAAAATCTCAGAATTGTTCGTTGATTCGAATGATTGTCGGACTTTCTTTTTGCTCTGATTTCTGGAAGCTTTGGAGAGGTGAGAGGAATCATTCTTGCATAGACGATGCCGTATGGACGCGTTTACAAGAACCTTTCCATGCGGGGCCATAGTGAAATATTTTTATATCAAACAGACTGCCCCCAAAGTAGCTCGCATCAAATCGCGCTGCTTTGGGGGCAGTTTTACGCTTTGCGGGGGATGGGCGGGGCGCTATCGTCCGTAAGGCCGAGAATATAATCGGTACTGGTATGGTAGAGACCGGCAAGCTGGATCAGCACCTCGGTGGGGATATCCCGCTTGCCGGTCTCGTAATTGGAGTAGCAGACCTGTGTGCATTTCAGATACGCCGCAACATCCTTTTGCAGCAGATCACGATCCTCCCGCAGATCCCGGATACGTTGATACATGGTATTTACCTCAAAGGCTTTATTTAAGGTAAAGTATAGGCATAACGAAATGTTATATTGACATATAAAACAAAATGTTATATCATAGTATCGCGCCGGGAACAGCTGTGAATCTCCGGCGCAAAAGGGGAGAGCATCATGAAACTGGAATTCCGGCAGACGGTGACCTGCAACCACCTTACGCTTGCAAGGGTCTGCAAAACTATCGACTGGCAGCAGCCACTGCCCCGGTGCGGAGAATCGATACATCGCCGAATACACCGCTTTGGAGCCGACATCGCGCAAGCCGCTCCATCCCCACGGCTTTACAGTCGAGGCTGGTGAACAGGAGCACCTTATTCAGACCACGCTCTTTTGCCGCCGCATTGAGACCATCGCCGACGGACTGCGTTGGGGGGACATCAAACGCTACGGCATCGTGATTGATCGTTTCGACGACTCGGCCTACAACGATGACAATACAACCGGATTCACTGTTGCGGCCACGCTCGGCGAGAAAGATCTTCGACGTGCGCTCCAACTGCCTCAAGAGGTTATCACAGCCGGATTGGAGGCGAATCCCCGCAATGAGAATCGTCCTGACCATCCGTTCTGCCAATAACCAATTCACTAAATATTTATATTGAATTATGAAACCGACAATCATATCCCTGTTCTTGCTTCTGCTTGTCTCAGGCGCTACGACCTCATGCGACAAGGACGAACCGGACGGCAAAAGCATCTTTGTCGATCCCGCCGAGGAAAAGACCGAGTTCGATTTCTGGCTCGACCGGCACTATACGGAACCTTACAACATTCGTTTCGAATACCGCATGCCTGACCGCGAAACCCACTTCAACTACTGGGTCTCGCCGCCGCCCGTGGACAAATCGATCGAGGTGGCCAAACTGATCAAATACTCGACGCTTGACGCCATGGCGGAACTGATGTCCGATCAGAAAGATCCATTGCTCTTCGCAAAGAGTTATTTCCCGCGGGTACTCTATTTGGTGGGCAGTTTTGAGATCAGCAGCACCGGGAACACCGTGCTGGCATCGGCTGAAAATGGCCTTCAAATCAATGTTCTCGGCGTAAAATTTTTCGACCGGGAAAAGGACAGCGAACGAATCGCCGGAACGATGCTTCACGAGTTCATGCATATCCTCGATGGTACATATCCCGTACCGAGCGACTACGATACCATTACGCAAAGCGATTACGTGGGTGACAAGTATGCCCAAAGCGGTAATGACTACATGGAGCTGGGCTTCGTTTCGAAGTATGCACGTTCGAGTCCCGCAGAGGACATCGCCGAAACGGGCGGACGCCTGATCAGCATGAGCGAGGAGGAGTGGGAGGCGATGCTCTCCTCGATCGAAAGCGCGGACGGCCGCGCCAAAATCGAGAAGAAGCGCTCGATTCTCATCGCATGGCTCCGCGACGATTTTGGCGTGGACGTTGCGAAGTGGAGCGACATCTACCTGCGCCGTCTTTCCGAACTCGGAGACATCGACTGGACAAATCTTGAAGATTAAACTGAATGTATGAAAAAGAGAATCAATATATTACTGCTGGCTGGGCTGTTATTCTCAGCCGTTGCATGCGACGATTCGGAAAATAACTTCAGCGAGTCGACCTCGACCCGGATCGAGCAGACGCTTGAACGCTACAAATTCGCATTGCAGGCCGGGAAGACATGGGTGATGGAGTATTTCCCTGACGAGAATCTCGGTTATGGCGGTTGGATTTATATCGTCGAATTCCAGGATGACCGTATGGTTAAGGCCTGGTTCGAGGGGAGCACTTTCGTCGAAGCCGACCCGCTGCGGACGGAATCGGAATATCGGGTCGAATTCTCGACCGGTCCCATGCTGAAATTTGCGACCCATAACGATTACCTGCATTTCTTCTCGTTTCCCGGAGACAACGGCGCCGGCTACCAAGGATGGAAAGGAGATTACGAATTCACGTTCATGTCGCTCTCTCCGGCTTTCGATGAAATCATTCTGCGGGGCATTAAAACCGGCAACCGGATTCGCATGACGCCGCTTTCGGGACAATACACTCCGGAGAGTTACCTCGAAACCATCCGCAGCAGCCAATTGGCGATCACCGAGACCGAATTCAAGGTAATGGCCAATGGCGAACAAATCGGGACACTCACGCGGCCCAACGCGACGCTGACGACCAATTTCCGGCAATATGCCGCCAGCAAAGTTTGGTCGTTCCGCTACAGTTATCGCCAACAGGCCTTCGACGATTATGGACGGCCGAAGGTGGACGAACATGGGAAACCGGTCTACGAAACGGTCGAAGCCAATGATCCCGTCAGCGTCATCTATCTGCCGGACGGCATCATGCAGTTTTACGCCCCCTACACGTTCCGGGGTGAATTGTTCGGACTCCCGAACCAGACGGTGCAAACCTTCAAATGGCAATTGGGACCTACCTCGGCATCGGATTGTTACGTTTGCACCGACTCGTTTCTCGACATCAAATTGGTTCCGTGATCCTTAAGAAATGTTTATTCGGTCCGGATGCCGTCTGCCGGCTCCGGACCTTTTTCCTTTAAAACCGATGAAACACTTCTCTTTCTTTCTGACGCTCCTCCTGCTGACGGCCTGTACCAGAGACCCGGAATCCGGCCCGGCTCCCGGCGTCGGACAAACCCCGATG
>OGZW01004193.1_pt1 | contig 10205 bp, 12 predicted proteins | sample 1577001 | NCBI WGS metagenome assembly OGZW01 (sample SAMEA3541519, study PRJEB24748) | human gut metagenome | biome: human gut; feature: human-associated habitat; material: faeces | place: China | collected 2012
GTGGCTGCGCGGCAGTTCGACCTGGTGATCCTCGACGAGATGATGCCGGGGCTGACTGGGCTCGAAACGCTGCCCCGGATCAAGGAGTTGCGGCCGATGACCCCGGTGATCATGGTTACCAAAAGCGAGGAGGAGAACATCATGGACAAGGCGGTCGGATCGAAGATCGCCGACTACCTGATCAAGCCGGTTAATCCGAATCAGGTGTTGCTGTCGATCAAAAAGAACGCGTAAGGTCAGAATCCACAGCCAGCAGTTGGTCACCGAACAGACCACGGCCGATTACCGCAGCGAGTTCGGGCGCATTTCGTCGTCGTTTGCCGATGCGCGGACGTTCGCCGATTGGGTGCAGATCTACCGCAAGCTGTATAACTGGGAGATGGAGCTCTCCGAATCGACCGATCCGGGCGTCCGCGAGATTCTCTCTTACCAGAAGAACGAAGCGAACAACGAATTTGCCAAGTTTATCAAAAACCGTTATCTGGACTGGTTCGCGAAGCCCGACGACGATACGCCGGTGATGTCGCAGAACCTGATTCGCAAAAAAGTGTTCCCGGTGGTGGACGCCGCTCCGAAGACTACGTTTTTTCTGATCGACAATTTCCGGTACGACCAGTGGCGGGTGATCCAGCCGGTGTTGCATAGCCTGTTCGAAGTCGAAAAGGAGGATTTTTACTGTAGCATCCTGCCGACGGCGACACAGTACGCGCGCAATGCGATCTTCGCCGGACTGATGCCGGCCGCGATCGACAAGATCATGCCCGACCTGTGGCTGAACGACGATGAAGAAGGCGGTAAAAACCAGCACGAAGAGGATTTCCTGCGCCGCCAAATCCAGTCGCAGGGGAAGGGATACAGCCTGTTTTTCGACAAGATCGTCAAGACGGATTCCGGGAAACGACTGATCGAGAATATCGACAAGGTGCATAATGCCGATTTCTCGGTGATCGTCTACAATTTCCTCGATATTCTGTCCCATGCCCGCACCGAGACGCAGATTATCCGCGACCTGGCCGAGGACGAAGCGGCTTTTCGTTCGCTGACCCGCTCGTGGTTCGAGCATTCCGACCTGTTGGAGCTGATGCGGCTGCTGGCCGAGCGCGGCCATACGATCATCATCACGTCGGATCACGGTACGATCCAGGTGGATAATCCGGTGCGCGTGCAGGGCGACCGCGCGACTTCGTCGAACCTGCGCTACAAGACCGGGCGCAACCTCGGCTTCAATCAGAAAGAAGTTTTTGCGATCACCAAGCCGGAGCTGGCGCACCTGCCGAAGTCGAACATCACGTCGACTTACATTTTCGCCTACAACCGCGATTTCTTCGTTTATCCGAACAATACGAATCAGTTCGTCCGCTATTACAACAATACGTTCCAGCACGGCGGCATTTCGATGGAAGAGATGATCGTGCCGTTCCTGGTGTTGAAACCTCGATAACCGACCGTTTGCCGTTATGGAGAATCCCGATGAATGCGGCGTCGATCTTACCCGCTGCTGCTATGCCGACCTCAGGGGCGGAACGTACCGTCTGGCGGTGTTGCCTTGGGGCGCTACGGAGCCGCACAACCTGCACCTGCCGTATCTGACCGATTGCTTGCTGGCGCAGAGCCTGGCCGTCGACGCGGCGGCGAGGCTGTGGCGCGAACGCGGCGTTCGCGCGGTCGTGCTGCCGCCCGTTACGCTGGGGTCGCAGAATCCGGGACAGTGGGACAAGCCGTTTTGTCTGCATGCCCGCTACGAAACCCAGCGCGCCGTGTTGGGCGACATCGTCGCTTCGCTGCGGCGGCAAGGGCTTTCGCGGCTGATCGTGCTGAACGGACATGGCGGCAATTCGTTCCGTAACATGGTGCGCGATCTGGCGTTCGAATACCCCGATTTCCTGATCGCTGTTTCCGATTCGTTCGGGATCGTTCCGCAGCGGGATTTTTTCGAGGAAAGGGACGACCACGCCGGGGAAATGGAGACTTCGCTGATGATGCATTACCATCCGGAACTGGTGGATATCGAACGCGCCGGCGACGGCCGTTCGGAGCCGTTCGCCGTGGAGTCGTTGAACGACCGGACGGCATGGGTGCCGCGCGATTGGAACCGGGTGTCGGAGGATACGGGCATCGGCAATCCGCTGAAATCTTCGCCCGAAAAGGGGGCGCGTTACGCCGAAGCGGTCGTCTACCGGCTGGTGCAAAAATGTAAAGTGGTTTTTTGTTGTATTAGTATTCAGTTCCTTCATTTCTCTGTCATTTGACAAGAGAAAGACTCCCACCGAGAAACTTCCGCTTGGGGCTCAGGCTCCAGAGTTAGTGCTCGGAAAAGAAAAGCAGCCGCTCAGCCTGCAAGCCGCTAAAGACAATTACATCCTGCTGAGCTTTTGGGCCAGTTACGACGCCGCATCGCGTACACGCAATGCCAGATTGCACAATGTGGTTTCGGACGACGCCCGTGTTGAGATGATTTCCATTTCGTTCGACCGCTACCAGTCGGTATTCAACGCTGCGGTTCGCCAGGACGGTATCAGCGATAACGTCTATCAGGAAATGGAAGGTGAAAATTCGGAGATATTCAAGTCGTACGACCTGAAGCACGGATTCATCAATTACCTGGTGAACGACCGTGGAGCCATTGTGGCAAAGAATGTAACCCCCTCCGAACTGGCATCGCTTCTGCATCAGGCAGAAAATTGATGCCCGCCCTTTGAAGAAGATGACTTTGGATACAACAAAAAGCAAAGAGATTTCAAATCAGACAGGTGCTGTACAGATTTGAAATCTCTTTTTTTATGCGGTCACGGCAGGGTTCTGCCGTGATTTCTTTAGCATTTTATTTTCAGTTCATCCAGTATGCGGCGCATCTGTTCGTAAGTAGTGATGCGGGTAGGAACCAGCGGCAGGCGCAGGCGGTTCTCAATCATTCCCATCATGCTGAGCATGGCTTTCACTCCGGCTGGGTTACCGTCGACAAACAGCAGCTTGAACAGTTCGGTAAACTGGTGATGGATGGTCAGCGCGTTGTTGTAGTCGCCGGCCAGTGCCAGACGCGTCATGCGGCTGAATTCACGCGGAAAGGCATTTCCGATAACGGAGATAACGCCCACGGCTCCCAAGGTAATCAGCGGGAAGGTAATACCGTCGTCGCCCGAGATTACGTCGAAATTCTCCGGTTTGTTCTTGATGATATCGTCCATCTGTGTAATGTTGCCCGATGCTTCCTTGATAGCCACGATGTTCTTGAAGTCGCGCGCCAGACGCAAGGTTGTTTCGGCCGTCATGTTCACTCCGGTACGTCCCGGCACATTGTAAAGCACTACCGGAAGATCTGTAGCTTCGGCAATAGACTTGTAGTGCTGGTAAATGCCTTCCTGTGAAGGTTTATTATAATAAGGAACGGCCACCAGTACGGCATCCACTCCTGTGAAGTCCTCATTTTTCAGCGTGTTGAGCACCGTCTGCGTGCAGTTGCTGCTGATGCCCAGCAAAATTGGCACACGACCGTTGACGCGTTCTATCACCACTTTCTTGATTTGTCTTTTTTCTTCCTCAGTCAGTGTCGGTGTTTCCGCAGTGGTACCCAGTACACAGAGAAAATCCACCCCATTTTGTACCTGATATTCAACGAGTCGTACCAGCGCGTTATAATCCACGCTACCGTCGCTCTTGAATGGAGTAATCAGAGCTACCCCCATTCCTTTCAGTCTTCTTACTATCATAAATGAAATATAATCACTTTAACAAGTGTACAAAAGTACGAATATTTTCAATTTAACCTATAGATTTAATCGTTTTTTTGCCTTTTATAAATAATTTGTAAAGGACTGGCACTTTATTCGCCAATCATTCCGAGAAACTCCTCTTCATTTACGATGCGGATGCCCAGTTTTTCTGCTTTTTCCAGCTTGCTGGGGCCCATGTTCTCTCCGGCCAGAATGAAGCTTGTTTTCTTGGAGATGCTGCCCACGTTCTTTCCTCCATGCTTTTCGATAAGTGCCTTGTATTCGTCGCGCGAGTGGCGGGCAAATACGCCGCTGATGACGATGGACTGGCCTTGCAGCTTGTCGGTCTGTCCGGCTGTCTCTTCCTCACTGATGGCCATCTGCACTCCGGCTTCACGCAGGCGTTCGATGAGCTGGAGATTCTTCTCGCTGTGGAAATAACGCAGGATACTCTGTGCAATCTTTTCGCCGATTTCGTCCACGTGAATCAAATCGTCCAGCGTAGCCGATTTCAGGTCGTCGATGGAGCGGAACGCACGTGCCACTTTCTTGGCCACGGTTTCGCCCACAAAGCGGATGCCCAGTGCAAAGATGACACGCTCGTAGGGAACGGTCTTCGATTTCTCTACTCCCTGTATGATGTTCTCGGCCGATTTTTCTCCCATGCGGTTCAGGCGGCAGATGTCCGCAGCTTGCAGCGTGTAGAGGTCGGCCACATCGTGAATCAGTCCCTCCTGATAGAACTGGTCGACGGTTTCCGGTCCCAGTCCTTCGATGTTCATGGCACGGCGGCTGATGAAATGTTCGATTCGGCCTTTTATCTGTGTGGGGCAACCGTCTTCGTTCGTGCAGTAATGTGCGGCTTCGTCCTCGTAGCGTACCAGTCGGCTGCCGCATTCCGGACAGTGTGTGATGAAAGTTACCTTCTCGCTTCCTTCCGGACGTGCGTCCTTATCCACTCCCGTAATCTTCGGAATGATTTCGCCGCCCTTTTCCACGTACACCATATCGCCCAGATGCAGGTCGAGCGACTCGATGATGTCAGCATTGTGGAGAGAAGCACGTTTCACCACCGTACCCGAAAGCTGAACCGGTTCCAGATTGGCTACGGGGGTTACCGCTCCCGTACGTCCCACCTGATACGTCACCTTCAGCAGTTTGGTGCAAGCCTGTTCTGCCTGAAATTTATAAGCGATGGCCCAGCGCGGCGACTTGGCGGTGAAGCCTAAATTACGTTGCTGGCGTTGTGAGTTTACCTTCAGCACAATGCCGTCGGTAGCTACCGGCAGGTTCTTGCGCTCCAAGTCCCAGTAGTTGATAAAGTCGAATACCTCTTCCAGCGTACGGGCCTTGCGCATGTGCGACGACACCTTGAAACCCCAGCGTGCCGCTTCCTGCAAGTTCTCATAATGCCCGTCGTGCGGCAGTTCCTCGCCCAACAAATAATATAGGTAGGCATCCAGCTTGCGCGAAGCCACTACTGCCGAGTTCTGCGACTTGAGCGTACCCGAAGCCGCATTGCGTGGGTTGGCAAAAAGCGGTTCCTCACGTTGCTCGCGTTCACGGTTCAGTTCCTCGAACACCGTCCATGGCATCAGAATCTCACCGCGGATTTCAAACCGGCGGGGATAGCCTTCGCCCGACAGACGCAGCGGAATGGAACGGATGGTCTTCACGTTGTCCGTTACGTCATCGCCCCGTACACCGTCACCACGCGTCACCGCCTGCACCAGTCGTCCGTCTTCGTAAGTCAGCGAGATGGACGTACCGTCAAACTTCAGCTCGCAGCAGATTTCGAAGTCCTCGTTCAGTGCCTTTCGCACACGTTCATAGAACTCCCGCACCTCTGTCTCGGAATACGTGTTGCCCAGTGAGAGCATGGGATACCTGTGTTCCACCTGACGGAACTCCTTGTTCAGGTCGCTACCCACGCGCACGCTCGGCGAGTTCTCGTCGTAGTGTTCGGGGTGTTTCGCCTCCAAATCCTGCAGCTCGCGCATGAGCCGGTCGAATTCCTGGTCGCTGATGGTTGGTGCATTGAGAATGTAGTAGTTATGATTATGCGTGTGTAACTCTTCACGCAGCTGGTCGATTCTTTCTATTTCTGTCATGACATTAAAGCGTAATGTTTCATGCAAAAGTAGCAAAAATATTCGTACTTTTGCAAAAAACAATCGCAGACAAATGAGAATAGACATTATAACCGTATTGCCGGAAATGATTGAAGGATTCTTCAATTACTCCATCATGAGCCGTGCTCAGAAGAAAGGAATTGCCGAGATTCACATCCATAACCTGCGCGATTACGCGTACGACCGTTACCGTAAGGTGGACGATTATCCGTTCGGGGGATGTGCCGGCATGGTGATGAAGATTGAGCCGATTGACCGGTGTATCTCTGCACTGAAGGCGGAACGTCATTACGACGAGGTGATTTTCACAACGCCCGACGGCGAGCAGTTCAACCAGAAGATGGCCAACACGCTGTCGCTATCGCAGAACCTGATTATTCTGTGCGGACACTTCAAGGGCATCGACTACCGCATTCGCGAGCATTTCATCACGAAGGAAATCAGCATTGGTGACTATGTGCTGACGGGCGGCGAGCTGGCGGCAGCGGTGATTGCCGATTCGATTGTCCGCATCATTCCGGGAGTGATTTCCGATGAGCAGTCGGCTTTGTCCGATTCGTTCCAGGACAACCTGCTGGCTCCTCCGGTGTACACGCGTCCGGCAGAATACAACGGCTGGAAGGTGCCCGACATTTTGCTGTCCGGCCATGAAGCGAAGATTCGTGAATGGGAGTTCCAGCAGTCGCTTGAACGGACCCAGCGTTTGCGTCCGGATTTGCTGGAAGGGAAATAAAATAAAGTATTTGATATTTTGGACGTAATGTACTGGAGAGTGCCTTACGTCCGAAATGCTTATATGCATGTCGGAAAGTATTATTCCATCTTTTTTTGTTTTAGGTCTTTTGACGTGAATAGCACGAATTGTTGCCTTTTTCTTTCTTGTGTTTATTCTTCTATTGCAGGATAATTTATATCTAATTTATTCTTTATAAAGAGAATAGAATGGTTATCGAGGGGAATTATGAAGAATGTTTCATATATTTGTATATGGACATTGTTTTACTATATCTTTAGTGAGAAACCTGGAAAGTAATGTATTAACCTATCTAAATAAGTATGGAAAAGAAAGAATTGGAAAAGCTCCTCATATTGGCGAGTATGCCTGGCTTAATGTTATGTACCCATGTGTCACGGAAACAGAAGTTTGCGATTTGGAGAAGAGATTGGGAATCGCTATACCTAAAGTTTACAAGGATTTTCTGATGAATGTATCCAATGGCTTTGATATAATGAATTGCACATTGGCATTGCATGGTTGCAGGACATCCTATGACAGAAGCGATTTGGATTCATGGTATCTTTTGGGTACTTATGAATATGACGGCTCAAAACTCTATCTCAATACGTTGGATGATAAGATATATTATTGTGACCGTTACGACGCAACTCCATTGAAATCATGGGATTCGCTATCGGCAATGCTGACTTCTGATATAGAAAGAATATTTGGTTTGTTTGATGCGGATGGGCATTGTATCGATGAAGATGTTCCGACAACGCCGGTCGTAATATAGATGAAGGTTTATTAGCTCAAAAATTATGATTACTACTTCTGAAAAATAGTAAATGATTTGGCTCAACTTGATTTTTTCTTTGGGTATAAATTCAGAAAAAGAGACTATTCTCTTTTCTTCAAAACAAAAGGTGGAAAACAGTTTATTGAGTTAGACCATTGGAGAGACAGAGGCACATCGTCTCATATATCCTGCCTATGGTGTAAGGTTTGATATTCTCCATAAATGGTTTGAAAAATTCAGGCTGTACAAATTATTATGACCGTTTTGAAGATATTTTCATTATTTAGAATATAAAGAAATATGAAAAGACTCACTCATGAAAATAGAACTTTGAGATTAGTAGCTATATTAATACTCTTTTGGGAGTTTCATGTAGCAATCATCCATATGATATGGTTTTTGGAAAAACTTTATAGTATATGCAATATAATGGAGGAAGAGCGAAAATCATGAAAATATGATAATAGTAGAATTCATAGTTAATTTCATAGTTGATGTAATAGCCAATGATTTTGGGGCATTATTAAGATTTTTATATTCCAGATATGTTCTGAGGAAGAATGTCAGGTATTCAAATTTCACGGCAGGAACTACACTTAGAACAAAAAGGGATAAAACATTGTATAATGAGAATTATGACAAGAATAATAGATGGTGTGCCGGTTTTCTCTTAATATTAGCTGTCATTTTAGGAATATGTTTTTCTTAATATATTATGATTATAATAGTTGAATGTCGTGATTTACTCAAAAAACAAGGAAATGAAACGTGTTACAAATAAGGAACTTATAAGTGTCATATTGATAAATATTGGCGCATTAGCATTTGCTATCTATATTTGGTTCATATACGACCATAGACAAACGATAATCAATAGTGAGGAACCAATACAAAATTATTCGGTACTGGAAGTTAATTGCTATCGTAAAAAAGGATCAAACATACTCATAGAGTTTAAAGGAAAGCAATATTATGTAGAAGTTGTCAGAGATAAATGCATACAGTTTGATCCCCAAAAAATACAATTCTTTTATGACAAAGAAAGAGATGAAGTTTATGAAGAAAGTGGGCTAGCGGTAAGACAGGTAGTAGCTTGTTTCATTCTATATTTATGCTCGTGTATATGGTTGTTTGTCGTAATAAAAAAAAGACTTAGTAGTTGACTACATATTAGACTTTAACGACTTTAACTATGAGACTGGTATCGATAAACTCAACGTATGACGTGGCCGATGCCGTTCGAAAGAGAATTATCCGGCTAGTGGAAGGCAACGTTTACCTACAAAGCGCATGGTTACTTACATGACAAGCAAGCAGGCGGTAAGCGGAAGAATTATACATAAAGACCAAGAAACTGTAACTGTTTCATAAGTATTTGCCTGGTTATGGCAAAAAGATTGGTGAAGAAGGCTTCGATTTAGGAACTGATAATTGGAACAAGGTCGAAGACTCAAAGTATCAAAAGCCGAAAAAATCACCGATAAGGTAATAGAAGAAAAAGAATCTAATAATACAAATGAAAGTATATATGGAACCGGTACCTCTATGGGGTATAATATTTATTAATTGCATGACAATCTTGAGCAGTATATGGATACTTATACGCCTATACAGAAACAGGAGCAAAAGAAGTGCTTCATTTTATATATATGGAATAGCTTCATTGATAGGACTGTTCTTAGGTGTGATAAGTTTCTTTTATCACATCTGTCATGCACTTTGTGCAATAATAATTGGTCTCTTTTTATTTATTGATACATTCAAATACAAGAAGACTATATCAAAATTGTCGTATGCATCATATCCATCAGTTATTAAAGGATATGGTGGTGGCATTGTTTTTATGTTCTATGGTACAATGATAATATTATTGTATTACAATATAATATGACACTTATTATAAGGGAAATTTTACACTATTAAGACAAGTTATATTTAACCAATAAATTTTAGTTTTATGAATGCAACGAATTTTGTGAAGACTTTTATAGAAATCACACCAACCAAGAAAGATTATCAAGAGAAAGCTCCTGATTTAGATAGTATTATTGATATACTCGTCAATAACCATAAAATTGGGAAGAAGAATGTTCATACGGATGTTCCAGAAAAAGATGCCATTCTTGATTTAATTTTTAATTATGATGTATCAAGCCTTGAGATTCAGAATTTTAAATTTAACAAGGAAGACGATGTAACAGAAAATGATAATTTCATTTTTGTTGGTTGGGAAGAAGCTTTTCCCTTTGCCATATCCAAACAAACAGGTGAAATTGTAGAAACCGATTGGGGTACTCCCGATTATATAGTAAACTATCTGGCAAAAGACCAGGAATCTTTCCTGGAAGCCTTGATTGAACTTGAAAAGTTAGATCAAAAGAGACTTTTCGACTCTATTACAGACGAAGAAGAGGATGAGGTTGCAAAGAAAATACAATCGATAATAGGCGGTGAAAAGTACCAGCTGTATCAATAGTGGAAAACGTTTTTGACAACTATATTTTGTATGATACATTTGGAGTTATAGACAAAGTGGTTATCGTCTTATCAAACACAATTGAATCAAATCCCGGACATTTATAATAGCGAGTCTGTTAACGTTCGTATGTGGGCTGCCACATATATTTTGCCTATTTGCGAATGTAATGCTATGCAAATATTGCAAGTTATTGCAAATGGCAATAACATTCTGTTGCGGTTGGTCGCCTTGTAATATTTGGAAACTCTCGAATTAGAATATAATCTGACTACTTTTTTATATTTCATTTTGCTTATACTCAAATAAAAACCGTATCTTTGCATTGTAATGCTTGGTAAAGCCTCTGTTATCAAAACACGTAACCAAG
>OGZW01004194.1_pt1 | contig 10205 bp, 7 predicted proteins | sample 1577001 | NCBI WGS metagenome assembly OGZW01 (sample SAMEA3541519, study PRJEB24748) | human gut metagenome | biome: human gut; feature: human-associated habitat; material: faeces | place: China | collected 2012
CTGGATCTCCTTCATTCCCTCCGGATTTGCATCCACCTCCTCCTTATTAATGCCGGAAGCCGGAATTTGTCAGTTAATACCTGAAACAGAACTAAATACTAGAAACATTTCCATAGCAACGATTTTAAAACTTGAACACTATTTTTCTGTCTCTCGTTCGGCTCTGTTATATCGATTATTAAATATTGGCCTCATATCAGAAAACACGCGTACCCAACTTTCCGAAATAGGAGTAAAACACTCTGCAAGATGTTTCGGATATGATACAGCTCTATACGAAGCTGCAAATGAGGGGTTGGTTATCGGTGATTTTGGAGAGAAGGCACGTAATTTATTCGATAAAGAAAAAATTTCAGAAAGCCATTATATGGAGCTACTCAGTAAAATAAGTATCAATGGAACACAAGAAAACGAAAATAGTACTCGATGCTGATGTAATTATCCATTTTATAGAAGCGGGTAACTTTTCACTATTGCCTAATATATTCCCCGAATATGAATATATAATATTAGACGTGGTTTACAATGAAGTTTCAAAGAACTCTAAAACAAGAGGTTTCATAGATAATTATCTCTGCTACTTTTCTAAATTAAGAAAAGAGATATTTTCTCCCAAAGGAGAATCTATGAAAGAGTATTTCTCGTTGCAACGTAGATTGGGACAAGGGGAAAGTGCGTGTATGATTTATTGCAGAGATAACCAAGATGTATTAGGGAGTAGCAATTTAAGAGACATAAAAGAATATTGTTCCCAAAACAATATCACTTATCTGACAACCCTTGACTTTCTGTATTATGCTTATTGCAGGAAGAAAATGACGCAACAAGAATGTACTGAATTTATGCAGGCTGTGAATGATGCAGGAAGTAAACTTCCTATCATTGATATAACTCAATATATATGCAGTGTGCAAATCTAAATTGCGCACGAATAAAAGCAATTAAGTATGACAATAAAGCACGATGACATAATTATTTCAAAGGAAAACCCATTTGAAAATTGCAAATTAAACCGTCAAATATATGCATCAATATTATCCGATATTATTAGTTCTTACAGAGAAGGATTTGTTTTGAGCATCAACGGACAATGGGGAAGCGGGAAAACTACATTCGTAAAAATGTGGGAGCAGCAACTAAAAAACAATGATTATAAAACCCTCTATTTCAATGCATGGGAAAATGATTTATTAACTGATCCTTCTGTAGCGATCCTTGGAGAATTAAAAAAATTACTATACAAGAATGATGAAAGGATATTTAATAAGATTTTAAAAACTACTGCTACTGTAACGAGAAATATAATTCCTTCGTTAGGAAAAGCAATAGCTAACCATTATATAGATAACGAAATAGTAACGGAAACTATAGAAAATGCTTTATCAGCAACAACCGAAATTTTAGAGAAAGAAATAGAAGAATATTGCAAAAGGAAGAAAGGTATTGATGAATTTAAGGAATTACTAACAGAATATGTTAAAGCTGAAAGTCCTGATAAGCCTATAGTATTTATTATAGATGAATTAGATCGATGTCGTCCAAGTTATGCTGTTGAAGTATTAGAGAAAGTAAAACACTTTTTCTCTGTAAATGGAATTGTTTTTATTTTATCAATAGATAAATCACAAATGTGTAATTCTATTAAAGGATTCTATGGTAGCGAAAGTATTGATAGCGAAGATTATTTACTGCGATTTATAGATTTAGAGTATAGACTCCCTGAGCCTGACCCGAAAGTATTCTGTGAATATTTATATGACTACTTTGATTTCAAGAACTTTTTCAACAATCAAAACAGATTAGATTCTTTTCGTAATAAATCAGAAGATGAAGAATTTATAAAATTTGCAGCAATGCTTGCTAATGCGTCAAAACTGACATTACGCCAACTGGAAAAGTTATTTGCTCATTCAAGAATAGCTCTTAAATCTTTCGAATATCAAGAATATGTTACTCCGCCTTTATTCTTCTTTTTAGTTTATGTTAGAAATCATAAAACGGTTATATATAATAAGATTAAATCTAAGCAATTTGACATCCAAGAATTAGTAACATTTCTTGAAACCACAATTAATGTAACTTCTAGCAACTCAACAAACAACTTTTTAATAGTGGAATTACTCGTATTTTACATGACCTACTGTAACGAATATGAAAGAACAGAAAAAATTGTTTTACTGAATGAAGAGCAAAATCCCTTATTTTCTACAAAAATCAAAATTGAAGAATTAAGAAGCTATGTGAGATATTGTGACGGAGAATATAGAGGGAATAATATACTCAAACATTTATTGAATAAAATAGAATTATATAGCAGACTAATTTCGTAATCCAATCATATATGAATTATCAATCCCATATTGAAAATCAATCATAATTAAGGCACCTATGTTAGAAACAATCTTCTCAAATTTGATTTCAGGATTTCTTTTAGAGATATTCAAAAAGAAAGATAACAATAAAAAAATTGCATTGCCTATCTCTATACTAAATGAAACACTGGAAATAGATAAATCAACAAAACAATCTATCCCTGAATATAATACAAGAATACTTGAAGCAATAAAACTTCTTAATGTAAACAAAAGAGATCCAATGCTTAATGGGGCTTCAATTGCTGAAGATTTATCAATAGAGAGCATTTCATTAATCGAGGACATCATAAATGGGAGTATTATGCCATCATCAAGCATGTTATCATGCTTTGCAGAGAAGTATGAGATCGATTTAGATTGGTTAAAAACAGGATGTAATACACCTTTCCACAAACACTGCCTTACCTATACTTGGGCAGAGAATGCAATCCAAATATATAAAGAATACAAGCCTAAAACTGTTTATATTTTCACCGCTGATGTCAAAGAACATTTTACAGCAATAGCTTATCAAAAAACTCATTATGATTTTCGTATAATCCATTGTGAAAGTAATTGGCATTTGAGCAGTAATGGAATAGGTGGAACTGGACAAAATCAATTAGTATCATTATATAAGACTATGCTTTTCCTAAATCGTTTCCATACATTTACTCATGGGAAAGTAGTTTCAGAAGATGAGTTCTTTGATTTAATTACTGGAAAATGCAGTGTCAACATTCTCAGTCATAGATTAAATGATTACCGATGGGAAGATTTATTAGATTTAAATTTAGAACCTACTGAAATAGCAAAACGTAAGCAGTACTATGGAGATGACTTTATAGAGGCACAAAATATTATAAAAAGTAAAGTTAGCAAAGATGACTATGATTTCATGAACTATGTTTGAAGTAAATCTGATTGCACACAATTTGCACACATCTCAGGAAAATAGAAGAAAATAAGGGATATTATTTGAAAAGGAAATATTATCTTTGGGCTTGGAAATCAAGAGGTATGGATATGAAAAGAAATAGAATACAAATATCTGAAAATCAAATATTTGCGACTCATAATCTGGAGGTCCCTGGTTCAAGCCCAGGCTGGTCCACACCAAGAATAAGGTTGCAATTGATAGAAGTTGCAACCTTTATTTTTTATGTATGACATACAAATTATGAATCTGTAGCTCTTATTTCGATTCCAGATATAGCGGCTCCACCTCCGCCACATTATCATGGAACCATTCGTCCAGTTTAGCCTCCACCTTATCTTTTATCTGAGGCGTAATATACTTCTTCACTTTCTTATAGGCATAAACGGCAGCACCCCCCTTTCCTACCATGAAGAGTTGCCCCAGAATATCTTCTATGCTTGTAGGGAACACAATCGCTACCAAAGCAATCATGATATTGGTTCGTTCACTTTCGGGAGTCGTATCAGCAGTCATCACATAATAGACTGCCAGTAAGGGACGACCGGTAGCACGGCCACCTTTCTTTATATACTCTTCTACTTTAATACGGATTTCATCCATGGAAAAATTTAGTTTCATAGCTCTTCTTTTTTCTTATTAGACGCAAAAGGATGAACTTTGGTTGCAGAAAAAAAACAAAATATTTCGAGAAAGAAGCAACAAGACACATTTCAAGACTATTGATTTGTCCATCGATTTATCATTGTTGAATAATCACCGATAGTACACATAACGCACTACGTTTTCAGACTACTAATCATTAAATTATTCTTCAAAAAGAATAACTTTTCCTTGTTTTAAGTAAACATTTTACCTATTTTTGCGAATAACATTCTTTATATTTCCTTTGGCTTAGTAATATATATCCAGGACGGTGGGCATAGCTTACAGCCATTATTATATCTAAAAACGATGAAATACATAAAAAACATTCTCATGCTATGGGTATTTCTATTACCCTGCCTCTTATTTGCACAGCTTGACTCCAAGATAAGGCACCATGTGATATTGGCGTTCGACAATGCAGGCTACAATATAAACTCATCCCTAAATGTACCTGCAGCCCAAAATCCCAAGATACTGAGACAATTAAACCGTATATTGCTGGATGGAGATTCCCAAATTCCACCGTACTTCAGAGACGGAGACCTTTTCAGCGCCATCAGTTTCAGCTTGGGAGCAGCAGAGGATATGGACAAATTTGTAACGGTTCTGTCCACCCCAAACGGCAAGCAACTGAAATACAGCACGCCCGATAAGGATGAAATGCGGAACGCAATTCTGCATACGCAGTGGAACTATCTTGCCACCCAAGGGATAAAAAAGAGCGATTCGTTTTCCATGCTTTCATTAAGCCGCCCTTATTCCTTATTAGCATTAGGCAGCGACGAGGCAACAGCCCTCAACAACCGCACCTTCTTAGTCATGGTGACGGACGACCACTATAACGGCAATAATAGCGATAAGGAAGTAAAAGACGTAAACGCATGCCAAGACAAAACAAAAAAGCTGGATGTAAATTCCATAATGGAACTTTGTTCCAATATCCAAGAGAACTATCAATTCAAGTACATCCAAAAGTATGACTGCACCGAACGGGGAAAGCTCTTATCCGCCATTGTCTTCGAAATCCTTCCGCTACAACGCTATTTCACCATAGAGACGGCCCTGGAATATCCTTCGGCAGTCAAGGCCAAACGGGTGGCTAAAGGTGGATACGAGATTGAATTTGAATGTCAGGACAGAAACCATCCTAATTATAAAGTACGGAAGACAGTCGTCACCCTGCAAAATGAAAAGGGAGCGGTGGATTCCGTCACATTAATGCCGGACGGAAAAGCTTTCTTCCATATCAAAGAATCTACCATACCGGTAAACACATCCCTACAGTTGCAGTCGTGGGTAAATATTAAAGACGGGTTTTACGACTCTATGGTGATGAGTGCATACGGTGACGAAACGCATGCCTCGCGCGGCTTAGTGCGACAGTTAAAGATAGAATTTGAAGAAACGGCATCCGTATTCAAGGCTATGCCTTTCCTCTGGTTCTTTTGCGATGACGACCAGGAGAAAGCAGCGTTGATATGGCGATGCATCGGAGTGGCCCTCCTGTGCATCATATTCTTTTGCATAGCCGTTGTAAACATCAGCAAGCAGTACAATCAACGCTTCTTCGACGAAAAGCATATTCACCTTAAATGATTCATTTTATCAACCTAAAAACGTAATAATCATGGGACGCATAAAGATAACAGACAATGAACAAACAATAACAAACGATGTCTTCATTGATCTTGCCTATCAAGAGGAGATATCTGTAGCCAAACATATCCTTCAGATAGACCCTGATTATATCAAGCTGTTAGGCTTTATCCCCACCCGGATACGCAAGCAGATTAATTCCGACATCGATGTCCGCCTGGAAGACGCGACGTGCACAGAGGGCATTTCCATTGAAAATGGACAGCAATGCCTCTACATCAAGCATAACGGTGCCATCCATAAAGGCACCTCCACACACAACATCAAAGGAACAACGGATATGGAGGTTGTTATGCTTTCCAAGGAAATGAACCTGAATGCCGACGAGTGGAGAGAAGCGCTGGTAAAACAAAAACGATACCAGGTAGGATATAGGTGGGTGGTAGAAGGACAAAAAAACAAAAAGGAGAAATATGTGCTGCACAAAGACTATATCTTCAATGTCGCCTTCAGAAACCACTACAAGAAACCGGAAGTGGAGATACAACTCAACAAGGAATTTGAGGATGGGTACAACTACCGTCCTTCGCTAAATGGCTTTGTAGCTATCGGGCATATCACCGTATCGAATCCCAATGCCTTTAAGGCGACACCCGGACTGCACGGCATCTTGAGCATCTACTTGGAAGGAGAAGAAGGAGCTACCCAAGATGTCTATCTATGCCGGCAAAGTACCAATGACTATGTCCAGGATACTGATATTCAGGGATTGGAATCGGGAAGAGAGTTTCAATACGGCTTGTTCCTGGACACCAACCGTCTGGGTAATCCTGCCGCAGAAAAAGCCACATTTCGCATAAAAGCCACATTTCACTATGTGCCTTCCTATCTGAAATTGGAGGAAGAGAAAAACACTGCCACAATAGACAAGGAGTTTTTCATCATCAAAGATAAAGTCCATTCTGAATTAAGATGCTTTTTCCGTGATGGAACCACAGATGCATTCTCGCCACTTCCCCTGGTGTCCGAATATGACATTTCGTTGCGTCCCATCAATTACCAACCGGGATTGAATGCGGCACCCGTCTCTATCCTGCGCCTACAGAACAATGCCATTTCCAACGTCAACGGTCAAGATGCCAAAATAGTCATCAGCAGTTTTGAGACAAGGGTAATCTTGCATGAAAATTGCCCGAAGATTGAGATGCGGGACGGTTATGAAACAGAGAACTGTTTCACCATAAGAAACAGCAACGGAGACACATCGTCATCCGTGCTGAATCTGTACAATGCTCCCAACTCCTATGTTGACTACGAGATGCGATTTCATCCGGAACGGATTGGCCGGATTGAGACAAGAGATAAAACCAAACGCAGCTTCACAGTGGACATCAATGTGCGCATTTCGTACTACGAAGACCCGGATGGCAACCCTGACAACCGGAATACAACGCAGGAAATCGTATACAGATTCATCCATACCATCAACATACGCCCGCAAGACAAATGGTTGTGCATAGACTATGGTACATCGGCAATTGCCGCCTGTTATGGAACAAACATCCTAAACCTGAACAAGCAAAAAAGAAGAGTATTCGAAGGGGGCGGGTACAATGATTCTTCTTATTCGCAGGACATCCTTGAAAACGGGCTGCCTTTCATCTCGTCGGACATCATATTGCAGCAAGGTGGTTCCTTCGGTGCAACAGATACCACCAAACCATATAGTAAATTGGCAATATGCCTGTCGCCCACATCAAAATTACAGATACGTAACTATACCCAGTTGCTCCCATGTCTGAAATCTCTGGTGGGCTATTCCGAACTGCCCAATCTCTATTCTTACAAAGACTACAAATATCTCAATGCACAAGGGCAGCAGACGGCTGTAGCCATATTTGAAGAGGATGAAGATAGAGATGAGGTGAAAATAAAGTCTTGCTCTGAGTTAGGCAAGATTGACAGGTTGTTTTCCGAAGTTTACCGTATATTATTCAATTACTTCATTAAGCCTGCCATGCCCAAAGAGGCTATAAACAAAATTGTACTCACAATTCCCAATACGTATACTCCCAAGCATAAGAGCATCTTAAACTCTATAGTAAAAGACAACTTTCCTGACATCTATGAGGAATACATCCGCTTTGTCAGCGAGTCGGACGCAGTTGCCTGCTACTATCTGCACAACTGGCATGCACTGAACCACCAGATGAATGCCCGGCAAAAGGAACAGTTGAAGAAAGAAGAACTTGTACTGGTATATGACATGGGAGCGGGTACGCTGGACCTTACCTATTTCCACAAGAAGCAGGAAAATGGAGCTACGCCGCACACGACGGTAAAAATCCTCGGAAAGATAGGAATCAATAAAGCCGGTAACTACTTGGACTACATCTTGGCAGAAGTAGTATCCAAGAATGAAAAAAACAGTGATACTCTGCGGAATTGCGTAAAGTTAGACCAAAGTGTCTTAGGTGCTGAACGCGACCTGACAAACTACTATAAGAATTATATCAAAAACGTAGTAAAAGTAAAACTGAACCAGCCGGAGTATGCCGACAATGTCAAGATAGGAAACACACGTACAACGACCAATGTGAAAGTAGATATTAATGATGTACGCAATAATAGGTTATACAAACAATTCAAGAAGGAAGTCACCTCTGAACTATTGGACATTTTCTTTGAAGGACTTGGCTACGATGCCAGCCAGCACCCCAAGGTTGATACCGTAATCTTTTCCGGACGTAGTTCACGTTTGAAGGAAATCCGCGACAGCTTCCAGGAAGCTTTGGAGAAATGGGGAGTAAGCAACTGCAACATCGTTCAATTAGGTCCCGACCAGGAAGACGACACTACTGACTATAGCGACATTATATATACAGCCGAAGGCAATAACAGAAGCAAGTCCTCTTCTATCTTAAGCTCATATCCCAATACTCCGCAAAAGGCAGAGAACAGTTTGTTGGGAGGCTTTAACAAAAACGAAGTCAAGCAGCCCGGCAATACCCGGCAAGCCGAATCGGCAGGCAACAGGGTGGCCGAATCTGTACAAAGCTCCAACGCTGCCCCAACCTCCAAGGTTTCCTCGAAGGAAGCCCCTGTCAAAGAAGACAAGCTAAAAACCGTAGTGGTGGAGGGAGCAATGGTCTATGCCTCCATATTCAGCCGCAAAGACTCCATCATACAGTTCAACGCAGAGGACAAACTGTTTGCATCTTATGGTATTTTATATTATGCAGAGGGACTTTGGAAGTATGAAGAGATTCTGAAGCGAGGCACCCAACGAATAGCAGATGCCTCCCAAGACAACATTATCTTCGAAGGCGAAAAAGAACATATAAACTTGGGCAGCACCGACAGAATCCACTTTGTGCAGACATATATGTCACAGCAGATGACCGAAAGGGAATGGAGGAACAAATCAGAATATCTGTCCATCATGCAATCCGTGGGGTTAGACGTGTTCGACAACAAACATGATATGACCATCTCTGTGTCCATAACCAAAGATAACAATGTGAAGTTCGCCATCAACCAATATATATTGCCCGAAGTACCTGCCACCATTGACAGTCTGGACAACTCCGCTTACAAGAAGAGCGTATGGCCGGTTGTTTTCAACATTAATCAGAAAGAAACCTTTTAAAACAGAATAACGATGAAAAATCTCATATCAATCATTACTGCTTTATTTTATAGCGTAAGCCTCTATTGTGCTAACGTTGTTCCCCAGGAAACACCAGTTAAGTTTGAAATACATTATTCCGAGAAAGGTGTTAAGGCAAAAAATATCCCTGAAGGATGGAGCCTACAAAAGGACACTTTTATTTACTTAAGTGATGAACTTTGTCCGGTATGCACGCTGAAAGTTGTCAATGGCAAAGCTCCGAAAGCTGCATTAGCGGTTAAACTGCAGAATGAATTTGCAACATTTCCAGGTTCATCAAGGGATAGTGTAGCAATAAATAACAATATTCCTGTCATCTTAGATATGACCAATGCCTCTTATACGCAAATCATATTGGATAATACAAGTGTCTATTTCATTAAAAATCCACAAGCAGAAGTTGAACTGTCAGAGTGCTCCGACAGTCTGGATTACAATGGCATCTATTCTACAGGAATAGAATTCAAACTACGTATGAAGGCAGGTATGATTAAAAATTTCAAAATAGACAATGAAGCCCTTCGCGAAATCGGGATAAATGCAGACACAGATTCCGTACCATTCATACGGAATAGCTATTCCATCAAGATTGCTTTAGCAGACAAAGAGAAGTTTGAAAATGCAGTAAAAGAGAAGGGAATAGAAGAAGTGAATATTAAAGTTTCATATCTTACCTGTACGGATGGGACGAACTATGACAGAGAAGAATACAAGATTGTGAAACTGCCGATAAAAAATCTGCCAATCAACAAACAATCCTTCGCATTCGATCATTTTACAGTTTTGGAATTGAGTGCTTTGATTATCATAGTCGTCTTGATTATCATAGTCATAGTGCTTATTATTGCCATTGCCAACTTAAGCAAACAGATTTCAAAGGACAAACTGCCTCCATCAGAAGATAAACAAATGGCTCAGAAAGAGATAGAAAGACTGACTCAAACCTACTTTGTTTTTGCCCAAGAAATATACCCATTACCGAAGTTGTAGCCTTGCAAGG
>OGZW01004214.1_pt1 | contig 10183 bp, 7 predicted proteins | sample 1577001 | NCBI WGS metagenome assembly OGZW01 (sample SAMEA3541519, study PRJEB24748) | human gut metagenome | biome: human gut; feature: human-associated habitat; material: faeces | place: China | collected 2012
TTGATGAGTATGATGTGCCACTTGCAAAAGCAAATGAAAATGGCTATTACGATGAGATGGTACTTTTGATCCGTAATTTATTTGAAAATGTGTTAAAGACGAATCACAGTTTGAAGTTTGCTGTGTTGACAGGATGCCTTCGGGTTGCAAAAGAAAGCATTTTTACAGGATTGAATAATTTTAAAGTTTATTCCATTACGGATGTTGATTTTGATGAAAACTTTGGCTTTACAGATGATGAAGTAAAAGAGTTGCTTCATTATTATGGTCAGGATACACATTATGAGACGGTAAAAGAATGGTATGATGGGTATCGTTTTGGAAATGTTGATGTATATTGTCCATGGGATGTGATTAACTATTGCAGTGATCATATTGCAAATCAGGAGTGTGCACCAAAAAATTATTGGGTGAATACAAGCGGAAATGATGTGATCCATCGCTTTATCAATAGTATTTATGAACCGCAGAAACTCACAAAACTGGAGTTGGAACATCTTGTGAATGGTGGAAGTGTCCAGAAAGAAATCAGTCAGGAGATGACCTATAAGGAATTGTATTCATCAATCGATAATCTCTGGAGTACCCTTTTTATGACAGGGTATCTGACAAGCCGCAGCAATACGGATGGAAACAGGTATGATCTTGTGATCCCGAATAGAGAAATCAGAAATATTATCACAGAACATATTCTGAAATTATTTAAGGAGAATATTAAGCAGGATGGTCAGAAAGTAAACGCCTTTTGTGATGCCTTATTAACAGAGAAAGCGGATGTGGCAGAGAAGCTTTTTTCAGATTACATGCAAAAAACGATCAGTGTGAGAGATACTTTTGTACAGAAGCCGACAAAAGAAAATTTTTATCATGGAATTTTGCTTGGAATTCTTGGGTTTAAAGAAAACTGGCTTGTGACATCAAACAGAGAATCTGGAGATGGATTTAGTGATATCATGATCCAGGTAGGAGATTCTGAGGTCGGGATTGTTATTGAGGTGAAGTATGCCAATGATGGTAATCTGGAAGCAGAGTGCAAAAAAGCATTGAAACAGATTGATGATACAGGGTATGCAGAAGCGTTGCATCAGGACGGAATCTGTAAAATCTTAAAATATGCGATCGCATGTTATAAGAAAACCTGTAAGATTATGTTAGAGGCAGAAAAATGTTAAAAAATAAAATTTTTACATGGATGACATTGGGTGAAATATCTTTGTTATAACATGGTTCAGAGAGGATTTTTTTATGGGAAGTTATCTTAATCCGGGCAGCACAGCATTTCAGGGAAGTCTGCGGTCACAAATTTATATTGATAAAAGCGGACTGATTGAAAAGACGAACACAGTGCTTGGCACAGAGCAGAAATATGTCTGCGTGAGCAGACCAAGACGATTCGGAAAATCTATGGCAGCAAATATGCTTGCGGCATATTATGACAGAGATTGTGATACGAAGGAATTTTTTGATAAACTTAAAATCAGTCAGTCAGAAGAGTATCTGAAACATTTGAACCAGTATGATGTGTTAAAAATTAACATGCAGGAATTTTTGAGCGCAACACAGAGCATGGAGGAAATGTTAAGATTACTGCAAAAGAGGCTGATCACAGATTTGAAAAACAGATATTCTTCATATGAGATAGAAGATAATCTGGTATTTGCGATGCAGGATGTCTATGCCAACACGCACCATCCGTTCATCATTTTAATTGATGAATGGGACTGCCTGTTCCGTGAATATGAGCAGGACAAAGAGTCACAGAAAAAGTATCTTGATTTCCTGCGGTTCTGGCTAAAGGATAAAGATTATATTGCCCTTGCGTATATGACGGGAATCCTTCCGATAAAAAAATACGGTTCTCACTCGGCATTGAATATGTTTATGGAGTACTCGATGACCGATCCGGGAGAACTCGCAGAATTTTTTGGGTTTACGGAAGAAGAAGTTAAGGGATTGTGTGAGGAATATGCCATGAACTTTGAAGAAGTCAAAGCGTGGTATGATGGATATGATCTGATTTCACATAGTCGTTTTGGCGACAAAAGATATTCAATTTATAGCCCGAAATCAGTGGTGGAGGCGATGCTGCGGCACAAATTCGGCACATACTGGAACCGAACAGAGACCTATGAGGCACTGAAAATATATATTCAGATGAATATGGATGGATTGAAAGATTCAGTGATCCAGATGCTTGCAGGGGAGGGTGTGCGTATTAATACCGGAACATTCAGCAACGACATGACAACTTTTGCAACAAAGGATGATGTACTGACCTTACTGGTGCACCTTGGTTATCTGACATATAACAGTGAGACAGAGAAAGTGACCATTCCAAACAAAGAAGTGTCACAGGAATATCTCAATGCCATCAGTACCATGGACTGGCACGAGGTAATGCGTTCGGTCGAAAATTCGCGTAAGTTAGTGGAAGCATTATGGAATCAGGATGCAAAAGCAGTTGCTGCCGGAATTGAGAATGTCCATGATGAGATTTCAATTCTTCAGTATCATGATGAAAACTCATTGAGTTGTACCATTCATCTGGCATTCTATTTTGCAAGAGAATATTATACGATCATCCGGGAACTGCCGACAGGAAAAGGTTTTGCAGATATCTGCATGATCCCAAGAAAAATACACGCGGATAAGCCGGCAGTGATTATTGAATTAAAGTGGGATAAGGATGCAGAAGGTGCAATCGCACAAATAAAAGAGAAAAAGTATGTGAAATCCTTAGAGGATTACAAAGGTAATCTTCTGTTAGCCGGAATTAATTATGATAAAAAGACAAAGACACATACCTGCGTGATTGAGAAAGTGGAACTTTAACAGATGAAAATTGTCGCAGGTTTAGGAAGTATTGATGAATATGAGACATTTGTAAAAGCGGGGGCGGATGAATTCTTTTGTGGATATGTGCCGTTTTCCTGGGCGGAAAGGTACGGTGTGATCCATCCGTTAAACCGTAGGGAAGTACTTTTTTACAATGTGCAGATTGGTTCCATGAGCGAACTGCAAATCCTGAAAAAAATGGTGGACTATTATGGCAAGCCGGTAACATTGACGTTTAATTCCATCTACTATACAGGGGAGCAGTATCCTGTCATAGCGGAGATCATCACACAGTGTATGGCAGCAGGCTTTGAAAATTTTATCATTGCAGACCCGGCACTGATGCTGTACCTCAGACAGCAGAAAATCAACTGCGGAATCCATTTAAGCGGTGAGACCGCGGAAGTGAACCGGGGAATGTTAGAACAGATGTTACCGTTTGGAATCCGCCGTGTGATTTTTCACAGAAAAAATTCGCTGGAAGATATGCAAAGTTGTATTAAAGAGGCAGGTTTCCCACATGAATATGAAGCCTTCATTTTGAATGAACTCTGTCATTTTTCCGGGGCATTCTGTAATTCCCTGCACTGTGATGAACTGACACATCTTTGCAGAGTACCATATGAATTGGGAAATCTGCACAAGAAAGAAGAGACAGATGCTGCGCAAAAAGATGTGGCAGAAACAGACAGAATACAGGGAAAAGAGGGGAAGGGACTTCCTTTGGATGAAGATGGTTATCTGACCGGCAGTACCGGTTGTGGGCTCTGCGCACTTTACCGCATGAAACAGGTCGGCATTACCCATTTAAAACTGGTCGGTCGTGGCAATTATACTGATTTTATGGAAAAGGATATAAGGCAGTTGCGGAAAGCTCTGGATATTCTGGAAAAATCAGACAATGAGTTGCAATATCAGAGGAAAATGAAAGCCTCACTTTTTCCGGATGGATGCAGCCAAAACTGTTATTATCGGTGAGAAAAGAAGATCTGAGGAACATTTTTATATATTTGAACAGATAATTATTAGTTATATCGATAAAATTCATTAATAATAATGACTTTTCAGGAAAAGAGAACCTATGCTATACTGCTATCGGATGATAGGAAAAACAGGATGAAACTGTATGCTGGCAGATAGAAAAAGCCACTTTTTTCATACTGTCTGGAACAAAAGTAAAAATAACAGGAGTTTAAAAAATGGAAAAAACAAAAGAGTACACATCCCCTTATGAAATGGACGGAAGAATTCCATGGCCGAAAGCGATCGTTTATGGTTTGCAGCATGTTCTGGCAATGTTTGTCGGAAACCTGACACCGCTGATCGTGATCTGTGGTGCATGCGGTATTGGAGCAGCATCTGACTTTGCAGAGGTTTATGTGGAATTATTACAGAATGCAATGATCATTGCCGGCGTTGTCACATTGGTTCAGCTTTTTGCAATCGGTCCTGTCGGTGGACGTGTTCCGATCATTATGGGAACGAGTTCCGGTTTTATTGGTGTATTTAAAAGCGTTGCAGGTGTTATGGGTGGCGGAGTGATCGCATATGGCGCGATCATGGGTGCATCGATCATCGGTGGTCTGTTTGAGGGCGTGCTTGGATTTTTCTTAAAACCGCTCCGCAGATTTTTCCCTGCTGTGGTGACAGGAACAGTAGTTTTATCGATCGGACTTTCCCTGATCAGTGTTGGTGTCAGCTCCTTTGGAGGAGGATCTTCTGCGGCTGACTATGGTTCATTGGAAAATTTATTCATCGGTCTTGTTGTGTTGATCATTATTCTTGGGGTAAAACACTTTGCAAAGGGAATGGCAAGTTCTTCCTCCATCCTGATCGGTATTATTGCAGGATATGTGTTATGTTTTATTATGGGAATGATCCTTCCGACAACCGCAGTGAATGCTGACGGAGTGGAATACACCAAGGCATGGGTTTTGAATTTTGATAAGGTAAGAGAAGCCTCCTGGTTTGCATTGCCGAAAGTAATGCCGGTAAAACCGATTTTTGATATGCGTGCGATCGTGCCGGTACTGATCATGTTTATCGTGACAGCCGTGGAAACGATCGGTGATATTTCCGGTGTCATGGAAGGCGGACTTGGCCGTGAAGCAACAGACAAGGAACTTTCCGGAGGTGTTATGTGTGATGGACTTGGTTCTTCGCTTGCTGCGTTATTTGGTGTACTACCGAATACCTCTTTCAGCCAGAATGTCGGACTGGTTACGATGACAAAGGTTGTAAACCGCATGGCACTTGCGTGCGGAGCAGGAGTATTGATCCTGTGCGGACTGTTTCCTAAGCTTGCAGCATTGATCTCTATTATGCCGCAGAGTGTTCTCGGTGGAGCAGCAGTTATGATGTTTTCCTCTATCGTAGTCAGCGGTATCCAGCTGATCACAAAGGAAAAACTGACCGGAAGAAATATTACGATTGTATCTGTCGCACTGGGACTTGGTTATGGACTTGGAGCAAACAGTGACATTTTAAGAATGCTGCCGGATACCATGCAGTTGATCTTCGGTGGTTCTGGAATTGTTCCGGCTGCAATTGTGGCGCTGGTCTTAAATATTGTGCTTCCAAAGGATGAGGTTTAAGAAGATAGGTAAATAGAAGAAAAAGTGTATGGATAAATAGGATTTCCTTTGTGAGCTCTGCGAACAGGAACATCCTATTTGTCCGTGCACTTTTTCTTTATAGAAGTATCAGAAATAAACTTGTGGAAGCCTTTAAAAATAGTGTATAATAGAAAGACAGAGCTTTAAACAAAGGAATTAAGATACATGATTTTAAAGAAGAAAATTCCAAATGATTTTTATAAATTATTCCGCACAAAAAACAGGGAAGCATATATGCAGTTTGTCACAGCCATTTACGAGGAAAACAATGAAGTATATGCTTCTCTCGGTCTTACGCAGGAAGAGTGTGCGCTTATTATTGAGAATACGATCGAGAAATCAAAGATCGTGTGGCAGGAAGAGGACGATATGGAGGAAGGAGAAACGCCGGATGCATTATTTCCAAGCGATTCTCCTTCCGGCATGTTAAACCACCTGATCCGGTGGGGATGGCTGAAAAGCGATTTTGATGAGAAACTGAATACCTGTGTGATCTCTTTCCCGGAATACAGCCAGTTGTATGTCGAGTTGTTTAAAAAGCTGCAGAGTGATGATGACAGCCGGGAAAGAGAGAGCATGCTTTCCATTTACAGTGCGTTGTTTACCTATCATTCTGACAATGAAAAAAACAATGATATTTTAAAAAGTGCACTGCGTACATCCAAAAGTCTGGGGCAGCTGCTGTCCAACATGCAGGATGGAATGCGTTCCTATTTTGATGAGCTTTCCTCCCAGAAACATTTTATCGGGATCCAGCAGGTGCTTGTGGAGGAGATCAACAACAGCGACAGCAAAAAATATGCAATCCTCACAACGACGGACAGTTTTTACCGGTACAAGGAGGCAGTGAAAGAACTTATCAGTGAAATTTTAAACGAAAATGATGAGAAAAAAGCAGTGCTTCTGAAAGAAAAAAATTCTCTCGAAGCAGGCACGCTTTTACAGAAGAGAAATGAGTACAGATTGCAGTATTGTGAGGATACGAGCAGGATCGTGATGCAGTTGGAGCGGGAATTTGACATGATCGAGCGCAAGTACAATAAACTCATTGAACAGAAAACCGTTTTTGCAAAGCGTGCGCTGGCCCGCATCCATTACATTTTGCAGGAGGGCGTCAGTGAGGAAGATAACATTATCAAACTGATCAATCTGTTAGACCGCAGTGAGAAAAAAGACGAGATTTTGATGGAAATGAGAGATCGTATCCGCTTTTCTTCGCAGTTTAAAAATATTACAGATAACAGTTTTGCCGGAAGGAGAGACCGTGGGGATGGAGCGTTTACACCGGTGATGCTGGACGAAGAAATCGACGCAAAGGAACAGCACATGGCGGATTTTGTACCAAAGCCGTTGTATACAAGAAATGAGTTACAGAGTTTCAGAAGGAAAAATACCGTGGATGGAATCTTTGTGGCAACAGAAGAGACCGTACAGTCCGTGGAAGATCTGGAAAAACTTCTTTTTCTCTGGCAGGAAGAGACGGAGGAGCGTCTTGCGGAAGATACAGTGTCGGTGGATGGCGAGATACGGAGTGAGGACGGACTAACTTATTCGAGACTTGTGATCGGGCAGAATCAATAAAATTGAGTTACTATACAGGAAAGAAGGCATTGGAAAAAAGATGTTACAATATATGGAAACTGTCTCACAGGGCGAGGCAGAGAATATCAGAAAAACGATACAGGATTTATTCCGGCAGACCTGCATTTTACAGGTGAAATGTGATCCGGCAACTCTGGTACAGCACGACAATCCGAGGTATCAGGTGTGTCTGCGCCACAGAGAGTTTATCGCGGACTATCTGTCTGTGCTGGACTGCGAGCTTGTGCATGATCCGCAGGAACATATTTTCCGGATCACGGGGGATGGCGTTATGACAGAGCGTATGAGCCTTATGACAACGAAGCTGGTCATTCTGTTAAAAATGATTTACCGTGACAAAATCATGGGGGAAGGTCTGCATGCAACTACCACAAATCTGGCAGAGATCCGTGAGTATGGAAAAAATACAAACCTTATTACAAGACGTCTTACAGGACAGGAGTGGAACGATGCACTTGTTCTGATGAAAACGCATCAGATGATCGAACTGCCGGGAGCCGTTGCCAATCTGGAAGATTTTACCCCGATTTATATTTACAGCACTGTAAATGTGTTCTGCTCGGCGATGGATATCAACGAGCTGGTGCGAGAATACCAGAATGAAATGACAGAATAACAGGAAATACGAAGGAGCACGAAATTTGAGCCAGGCAAAAAAAGTTTTCACCCGCATGTGTTTAAACAACTGGGGTGGAATTAATCATAAAGTATTAGAATTTAATGAATATGTGAATTTATTCAGTGGAAAAAGCGGATCTGGAAAATCGACCGTCATGGATGCAATCCAGGTAATTTTATATGGAAGCTTCAGTCCGAGCTTTTTGAACAAAGCGGCGGATGATGCCAAAAACCGCAGAAGTGTCTTAAGCTACCTCCGTGGTGAGCAGAAAGATGGTTCTGCAAACCGTGGAAACTGCGATTTCTGTTCGGTCATTGCGTTGGAGATCGAGGACACAGGAACGCACATCACTACGTGTGTGGGCATTGCGTTTGAAGTGAGAAGAAATGATTCTGAGATCAAAAAGTTTTCCTATTTCAGCCATTCCGGAAAGATGCCGAAACCGGGGTATATCACGGAGAAGGGCTTCTGTTATTCCAATCAGGATATCAAAAAGCTGGTAAATGAGAGAGCCGTATCGAAGGACAATCGTGGAAAAGGGGATGTCAACCGTATTTACGCTTCCAAGGAAGCTTATCTTGGAACGTTATATGATGTCATTTTAGGTTACATTGATCCAAACCGTTTTATCACGATGGAAAAGAGTGCGATCGCACTGAAAATGACAAACGGAACAGGACAGTTTATCCGTGATTATATGTTTCCAAAGAGCACGTCAGACACGATCGGAACGATCAGTGAGCAGTTAGATGCCTACCGCCAGATCAAGGAAAAAATTGAGGATATGCGGAAACGTATCGAACTTTTGACAGACGTAAAAGAGACCGGGCAGGAGCTGGTGACGCTCCAGACCGATATGATCCGCGCAGAGAGTTTTATCCGCTGCATTGATATTGAGGATCTCCGGGCGAAAATAGAGGCAGCCGAGGAGGACAAAAAAAGAATTGAAGAAGAGCAGGCACAGCTGCAGCAACAGGCAGACATGCTGAATGCCTTTGCAATCAAGGGTGACGGCGAAGGTTTCGTAAAGCATCACGGTCTGGATTGTATCGAATGCGGTTCTTGTTCCTACGAATGTCCTGCGAAGCGTCAGCTGGCGCAGTCCATCAGAGCGACAAAGAAAATCGAAGCAGGCAAGAAGGCAGCAGCCGCTGCAGCAGCAAGAGCAAAAGCAGAGGCTGAGAAAAAGGCCGCTGAGGAAAAGAAATAAGAAGGGGGAGAATAAAACATGGCTAATTTTGTAGTATCCGGTACCCCTCACGTGCGTTCCAAAGAATCCATCCAGAGCATTATGCGTGATGTTATCATCGCTCTGGTTCCTGCAACAGCAGCGGGTATCTATTATTTCGGCCTGAGAGCACTGATTCTGATTGTAGCTGCAATCATTTCTGCTGTTTTCTTTGAATGGCTGTATGAAAAAATCACAAAAAAACCTGTTACAATCAACGATTTGTCCGCAGTTGTAACCGGTCTGTTACTGGCAATGAACCTTCCTGCATCCGCTCCCGTTTGGGTTGCAATCGTAGGTAGTGCATTTGCCATCATCTTTGCAAAACAACTGTTTGGCGGTCTGGGCCAGAACTTCATCAACGTTATGTTTACCCAGAAGTTTGTGGATACCACTGGTTATAAGACCTTTGAGGAGGTCGTGGCCAACAAGTATCCTGTAAAGATGGTCATCAAGAAGAACGGCAGCTTTGGTGAGCAGACGGCTGAAAAGGTCTGCGAGGCTCTGGGCATCACCTTCGACGACATCGAGAGCTGGGGCGGCAAGGTCGAAAAGACCGGCGGCGACGCCATCAAGAGCGGCCTGCAGGATGACCTGTACGATATGACTATCGACCACATCGGCAAGGGCCAGTCCAACACCACGGAGCTGTGCCTGACCCACGATATGTACGATGTCGAGCTGAACGAGGATACCCGCAAGAAGCTGTGCGAGATGGGCTACACCCCCGTTACCGTTGAGGCCGGCACCTGGAACAAGCAGGACCGTGATGTCGAGACCGTCGGCAGCCAGCAGTGCCTGCTGGTGGATGCCAATATGGACCCCGCTGTTGCTTATACCCTGACCAAAGCAATCTGCGAGGGCAGGGAGGCTATGGTTGCTTCTGTTGCAGCTCTGGAATACTTTGACCCGACCGTTGCCGGTGGCTCTGGCTACACCGGCTGCCCCCTGCATCCGGGTTTCTAACACGTCATGGATAGTCAGCATTCTCTCATCCCCCTATCCGACACGGTGCATGGCATTGAAGATTTCCATGTTCTGTGCCCGGATTTCTACCCCAAGGGCATCGCCTTTATCTTTCAGCAGCTGCTGAAGTCCCCCCAGGTCTACCGATGCCTGATCCATGTCCACAATCATGGCCATATTGAAAATACCATCGAGAATTACCTGATTGATAGTGAGAATATTTACCTGATGTTCTGCCATAATCTGGCTGACAGCGGCAATGATGCCGGTACGGTCCACGCCGACTACTGTGATGACAACTTTTATTCTGATGCCCAC
>OGZW01004215.1_pt1 | contig 10180 bp, 11 predicted proteins | sample 1577001 | NCBI WGS metagenome assembly OGZW01 (sample SAMEA3541519, study PRJEB24748) | human gut metagenome | biome: human gut; feature: human-associated habitat; material: faeces | place: China | collected 2012
ATGAAAAATTAGGATATCGTATTCGTGAAGCACAAATGCAAAAAGCAAACTATATTCTTGTTTTAGGTAATAATGAACGTGATGAAAGAACTGTTACTTATCGTAAACATGGTGAACAAAAAGCAACAACTGTAACAATTGATGAATTTGTTTCTATGTTAAAACAACAAATTAAAGATAAAAAATAATGAATTGAGGCATGCACAGCATGTCTTTTTTCATTTATTATAAAGATAAGTCATAATATTGAAAGTATAATAATTATAGCTATGTGTATCATTGATAGCCCTAAAAATTTATAGTAAGTAAAGTCTTTAAAATGCAACGCATTATGATAGTATACTATCATGTGATTGGTATAAAACTATACTGTAGATGACTTATGAGAAAGGAGCTATTGACAATCCTAATCCTTTGGATTAGGTTCTTTAGCTCCTTAATTTTTTATTTGTATTTTTAATGATATAAATCGGTCTTTGTTTTGCTTCAAAGTAACAAGAGGAACAATATTGTCCTAAGATAGAAACAAAGATCAATTGAATTCCACTTAAAAATAAAACAAGACTTGTAAGATAAGAAATAGGATGAACAAAACTGGAATAAAGAGAAGTTATTAAAGAAATACCTATTAAAATCCCACCAATAACCCCGGCAATAGTAATAGGGGTTGATGAAAAGGAAAAGATACCTTTAAATGCATAAGAAAATAAACTTTTAAAACTCCATTTTGTTTTACCACCTTGACGTTCTACATTATGAAATTCAAGCCATTTCGTATTAAAACCCACAAAAGAAAATAATCCTTTCATATAACGATTATATTCTTTAAGTTCTAAGATAGCATCAACCATTTGACGTGTCATCATTCTAAAATCTCCAGCGCCATCATCCATATCCATTTTTGTAAGAGTTTGAATTACTTTATAAAAACTATGTGATAAAAAATTACGAAGTTTTCCTTCACCGGTACGATCAATTCGTTTGCCTGCACAACAATCATAGTTTTCCTCTTTTAAAGAACGATACATTTCTTTTAAGAGATAAGGAGGGTGTTGTAAATCGGCATCCATGATGACAACATAATCCCCTGTCGCATTTTCAAGTCCAGCATACATGGCCGCTTCTTTACCAAAGTTACGCGAAAAGGAATAATAGAAGCATTGTTTGTTTTTATGAGCCATGAGTTTAATGAGATCTTCTGTATGATCACTACTACCATCATTAATAAAAAGTAATTCATAAGTTGTATTTTCAATACTTTCTAATACTTTTGTAACCTCTTGATAGAATAAAGGTAAAACATCTTCTTCATTAAAACAGGGAACAATAACACTAATTTTATCCACAATAAACACCTTCCTTTTTAAATACTTTAAATTTACATAAAACATAATTAGAGATAATTGTAATAAAACTGACAACGATTTTAGAAATCATTGGTTGAATATGTAATAAATCAATTAAAAGAGAAAGACAACCTGTTTCAAAAAGTAAAGTTACTAATCTTAATAAAACAAAAGAAACAAATTCTTTCTTGCTTTCATTTGAACTTTTAAAAACATACTTTTTATTAGTATAATAAGCAAAAAGTACAGCACCAAGCCACGATACACTATTTGCGATAAGCCAATGAGCATTTAATTTTAATAAAACATAATAAACACTATAATTGACAAGTGTTGTCATCCCACCTACAAAAATATAACGTATCAGTTCTTTTGTATCATTCTTCATTTTTCTTTTTCCTTTCATATATAAAATTAAAAACAACAACCATCATTCCTAAATAAGAAAGCACAAATCCACTATGATAACCTTTCGGTTTAAATTGGATAGAAATGTGATGCTTTCCCTTAGATATCTTACATCCTAAAAAAGCCGTATTTACAATTTCACTCTTAACATTTTTTCCATCTATTTGAATTTGATAGCCTTGATCATAAGGTAAATGGGTAATTAAATAACCTGAATTTGATACATCTATTGTTCCATTGATAAGATCTTTTCCATTTTTTAGAGAAAGAGAATCTACTTCTTTTTCTCTATCCTTAATGATAGAATCATCTAGTGTATAAGCTTTGAGGTTTTTTAATTTGTAATTTCCTTTAGAAAATGAAATAATAAGTTCATCATTTTTTATATTTGAAATCAAATAGGTAAAATGAGAGTTTTGATTATAATAGGGTGATGTTATTTTTGATAATTTATTTTTAATACCATTGATTGTAATCGAAACAGCTTGCTTAGGTTTTTTATTTTGTACATCAAATTCTAAAACCAATATTTTATTTTTTAATGATTGTAAGAGTTTATAAGTTTTATTTGTTTTCTTTTTTTGATGTATGGTATATGAATCATCCAATCCTAAATCAAGAACTTTAAATTGACTTTGATAAGTAGAACTTCCTTTCTCTACCACAGCATTGTTGTAAAGTGTATCTAAAGTGTAAGGATAATTGAGTTTTTGAAATTGTTTTTGACTATAAAGTTGACTTGTCGCATAAACAACAGGCATTACTTCTTGGCTTTGATAGAGCTTATAATTTTTTTCTTGGTCAACTTGTTGATAACTTTCTACTTCTTTAGTTGAAATCACAGAATCAATTGCCATCATCTTTAAATAAAAGGGATTGTCTTGATCAAGTTGAGCGACACGATTATTTAAAGAAATAGGAAGCTTTAAAGTATCATAGAGAAATGAATTGTAAAGGGCATGATTTGTCGAAGTATACCCTGAAACACGTGTAACTTTATTTTGAAATGTTTGATTCATGGTTTGAGAAGTATTAGAAAATAAAGCAAGTCGAGATATTTCATTTCTTTGAATTAAAGTATTTATTTCTTGATTATTATATTTTTGATATTTTTCTTTTGAGAGAAAGCTACTTGGTGGATTGATAAAGTAAACAACCAAGCAAGGAACAAGTAAATAAAGGAAATAACATTTTATATTTTTATGACCTAAATATAAAATAAGACAACTAAATATTAAATCAAGGAGTACCAAAAAAGGTCTTTGAATAAAAAATAAAGGAATCAACCATAAAATAAAGCAGTATTTAAATTTCTTCAGAGAATAATCTTCTAATACATATCCTATTTGTAGACAAATAAGGGGAATAAAAACAATCAAAATCTTGCTTCTTGCATAAAGAAAACCATTAAGAATCAAACTAGCTAAAGGCATCAACATAACGAATATTAAAAGTAAAGATAATTTACGTGTCTTTTCTTTAAAAAGTCCTAAAACAAGTAACATCCATACAAAATACGTCATTCCACAACCATAATTATCATAAAGAAGACCCCTTAAATCAAAGGTTGGAATCAACAACTTTGAATAATTGAGAGCCTGGACACTTTTATGTCCACCAATAATTACAAACAAGGTTGGTATTGTAAGAATGGCTGTTAATAAAAAGATAGAAAGATAAACTTTAAAAAGGTTGATTATATGTTTTTTATTATTTCTATAAGGAAAATAATGTTTTAAAAAGTAAATAAGATAAACAATAAAACATCCTATACTATAAAAATAACTATGCACAATAAGTAAACTACCCCATAAGATCATCCCTGTAATATTTCCATCTTTAAAATAATGATCAACACTTTTCAACATTAAAAAGAGAAAAGGAAGAACATTAACAAACATGATTTGTTTATGACTTTGAAAAAATAAAGAGGAACATAATACTAATAAACTTATAAAAAAACAAAGTTGACGTTCTTTTAAATGATTTCTTAAAAATAAATAACAAGAAATTGTTGTAAGAATCATTAAGAAAATACAATAAACACTAAGAATATCAATCATTTTTATATTAATAAATAATGCTCCAAGTAAAACATCAGGACGTAAATAGCCATAATAAGAGAAATAAAAAATATTTACGCCAGACATTAAATTTTTTAGATAAGTAGGAAACAAGGTTCCTTCATCCCTTATAGCCTGTCTTAAAGCATCACTTAACATGACATGTTGGTTAAACCAATCTATTGAATTTCCAAATAAATGTTGCCCTTTTAAAACAAATATCAGAGATATTGTTATAATGAATAAAGACAACATATAGATATAATCTTTTTTCTTCATCTTTTTTTACCTCGCTTTTATTCTAACAAGGACTTCTTAATAATCACCTAAATGATTTCTAAAGAAATCATAAACAAATAGGAGAATTTAAAGGAATATATTTAAAAAGTCTTAAGAATTCTTATGAATTTGTTTTAAGAAGGAAGTGGTAAGGTATAGATGGTGAGAAAAATGAAGAAGAGTGTTGTATTATTATGTATAGTGGTTGTTTTAGGAGGTTTTTATTTTGATCAAAGTAAAGCACCTCATCAAAAACAAATCAATCAACTCAATTTAACGAAATGTCAAAGATTAATGATCGTGGCTCATCCTGATGATGAAACAATATGGGGTGGCAGTCATTTATTAAAAGGGCATTATTTAGTTGTTTGTTTAACAAATGGAAAGAATGAAGTACGTAAAAATGAATTTATGAAGGTAATGAAACAAACACATAATCAAGGAATTATGTTTGATTATCCTGATAAAACAGAGGGTAAAAGAGATCGATGGATACATGTTCAACAGGATATAAAAAAAGATGTTTCTTATCTTGTACATAAAAAGGATTGGCAAATGGTAATCACTCATAATCCTTTGGGTGAATATGGACATATTCATCATCGTATTACTTCACAAATTGTAAGTTTACAAGCTTCGAATGAAAACTTATATTATTTTGGAAAGTATTATAAAAGAAAGAAAATACCTGCTCATTTAAATGAGATAACAGATAAAGATGAAGAAGAAAAAAGAAAACTTACAAATATTTATGCTTCACAAAAGAAAGTGATGAAGCATTTAAATCATATGATGAAATATGAAAATTGGATCAAAGCCAAAGATTGGAGAAGTTTATGAAAGAAAAAATAATGATTGTTGATGATCATGAAGAAATTAGAGAAGTTATTCAAGTGTTGCTTTCAAATGAAGGATATCAAATTATTGAAGCACAAAATGGAAAAGAAGCCTTAGAATTATTAGATGAGACAATAGATCTAATTATTTTAGATGTAATGATGCCCGAAATGAATGGGTATCAAGTATGCTTGTTGGCAAGAGAAAAAACAAATGCTCCAATTTTATTTTTAACTGCGAAAGGACAAGAAAGTGATAAAACACTTGGTTTTTCAAGTGGTGGAGATGATTATTTAACGAAACCATTTTCTTATAACGAGCTTAATGCACGTGTTAAAGCATTGCTTAGACGTTATCATGTTTATCAAGGAAAAGAAAGGCATGAAGAAAATACGATACAGATCATTGGTGATTTAGAAATAAATCAAAGTAAAAAAGAAGTAAGACGTCAAGGAAAGAAACTTGCTTTGACAGATTTAGAATATGAAATATTAGGTTATTTATTATTAAATCGTAAGCAAGTGATTTCAGCAAGTCAATTATTTGAAGCAATCTGGCATGAAAATTATTACTATGGGGCAAATAATACGATTATGGTTCATATTCGTAATTTAAGAAAGAAGATAGAACATGAACCACAAGATCCACATATTATAAAGACAGTTTGGGGAAAGGGGTATTATATTGATTAAAAGAAACTTAAGTTTATCAATGAAGATTATTTTATTACTTCTTTCTTCAGCTGTTCTAGCTATTTTAAGTTATGGCTTTTTTAGAGTGAATGTAACGGATTTTTATACATATATTGAAACATTAGAAAAACCTTTTGATGAAAAAAAGTTTATGAAAGATTTTAAAAAAGAAGCTAAGAATATTTCTATTTATACAAAAGATAAAGAAGATAAAAAAGCTTTGAAAAAGCTTTTAGAAAAACATGATGAATATATGAATGTTGTTCTTTATGATGATAGTGAATTGTATATGGATGGAAGCTATGGGAAAATTCTTGATGAACCAGTAGGATTTACTCCTTTGTATGTTTTAAAAAATGATTTTGAACAGTATGCTTATAGTAATTTTTTTGTACATTCGGTTAACTTTAAAGATGGAGAAGGAATCGTTTATGTCAGTTCTATGCATTTATTAAAATATGTTAAATATTATTTTTACGTTGCCTTATTTGTAAGTTTACTTATATTCTTTTTACCAACTTTTATTTTTATTAGGCGAAAGGTTAAATATATTAATGTTTTAAAACAAGAAGTTTTAAATATGTCACAAGGGGATTTAAATCATGAAATGACGATTCAAAGTAATGATGAACTGGCTATACTTGCAAGTGAAATGGATCGTTTAAGAATAGAATTGAATCAAAATATTGAAAATGAAGCAAAAATTAAAGAAGCACATCATGAACTAATTACTTCTTTATCTCATGATTTAAGAACACCATTAACAACCCTTCGAGGCTATTTAGATATTTTGAGTTTGCACTGTTATAAAAATGAACAACAACTAGATCATTATTTAAAAGGATGTATTGAAAAAACTGAACAAATCAAGGATTTATCGAATAAGACTTTTGAATACAGTCTGGTTTATGAACAAGATTTTTCCCTGCAACTTGAAAAAATATCAAGTCAAGAACTCTTTGATTATTTTCAAGATAATTTAGAGTATTTGGAATTAGAGGGTTTTCATCTTCAAAGAGATATCAATTTTCATGAAAAAGAACTGCTTTTAGATTTTTCAATGATGAAACGCATGATCAATAACCTTTGTTCAAATATCATAAAATACGCCAAAAAAGACAAAGCTGTTCTTGTAGAATTTTCATTAAAACAAGATCAATTAAAAATAGTTTTTCAAAACGAAAAGACACAAAATATTCAACATGTTGAAAGTAATAAAATAGGTTTAAAAAGTGTTCAAAGAATTGTACAAATGCATCATGGGGAAATCTTTATTCAAGATCAAGGTTTCTATACAGTTATTATTGTTTTACCAACGACCTAACAAATTTTTGTTAGGTTTTTTATAAAAGAAAAGACCAACACTTGTTGGTCTAAGCATTTGTTTCAGGTTTAATCATTTTTAATTGTTTCATGATTTTACGAATATGATAAAGACTTTCAGCAATATTTAAACCATGATCACCGATTCTTTCGAAATCTGTTAAGATTTTTGTATAGATAACACTATTTTCAGTTGTACATTTCTTTTCTTTTAAACGAATAAGTTGATTAACTGCGAATTGATGTTGTGTTTTATCAATATTATCTTCCATGACATCGACTTTATCAACGATATATTTAAATTCATCATAATCCATAATAATAAGTTCATCTAAAATATTATTACAAAGACTTTCCATAATTCCAATTTCTTTTAAAGCATCTTCAGAAAAATGAGTATCATCTTTAGCAAGTTTTTGAGCTCTAGCAGCAATATTCATCGCGTGATCACCAATTCTTTCTAAATCAGAAGAAAGTTTTAAAAACAAGATAATTGATTGGGAACTTTCTACTTGGAATTCATGAGAGATAACAGCTGTTGTAAAATTGATGACTTGTTGATTTAAATAATTAATGTATTCTTCATCTTTTTGCAGACGTATGTATTTTTCTTCATCATAATGATCTAATAATTCAAAAGCACGTTTTACGTTATGATTAGCAACATTTAACATATGTTGTGTTTCGTTAAATAATTGTGTATTGGCAATGGCACTTGTTCCGATATGATAATCATTATCGAAAATACTAAAGTCTAAATATTTTAATTGCATATCTTGTTGATCTTCTTCACTATCAGGTAAAATGCGACAAGCAAGATCAACCAATTTTGTGCCGATTGGAAGTAAGAGCAAAGTGGTTGTCACATTGAAAATGGTATGTACATTAGCGATTTGAGCTGCTACATTACTTGGTGTTAAACTTTGAACAAGGTCTGCAAATGGGAAAAGCATACTAATTGTCACAAATAAAACAGTTCCAATAATATTAAATGATAAATGAATAATTGTTGTTCTTTTAGCATTTTTTGATGTTCCAATAGAAGCTAAAACAGAAGTAATACACGTTCCAATATTTTGTCCAAATAAAACATAGATTGATGATGAAAGTGTCATAACACCACTTTTAGCAAGGGCTTGTAAAATACCAACTGAAGCTGATGAACTTTGAATTAAAGCAGTAAATAACGCTCCTACTAAAATACCAATAAATGGATTTTGAAATTTAGAAATAAGTCCAACGAATTCAGGCATCGTTCTTAAAGGAACCATGGCACTTGACATTGTCTCCATACCAATAAATAAAATACCTAAACCGCCAATAACACCACCGATAGCATCCAATTTTTGACTTTTAAAAAAGACGATCATTGCTACTCCAATAAAGGCAATCAATGGAGCAATAGCTGTAATATCGATTGCAATTAACTGACCGGTAATTGTTGTTCCAATATTGGCACCCATGATAACCCAGACAGCACTTGTAAGTGACATTAATCCAGAATTAACAAAACCAACAACCATAACAGTCGTAGCTGATGAGGATTGAATAATTGCTGTTACAAGAGCTCCTACAAGGACACCTAAAATACGATTTGATGTTAATTTTTCTAAGATTGTTTTCATTTTATCGCCGGCAGCCATCTCTAAACCATTGGACATCATATTCATTCCATAAAGAAATAAAGCAAGACCACCTAACATTGAAAATAGATTTGTAAGTTTCATATAAATCCCCCTATATCCGCAAGTAGCTTAACACTTTCTTAAGGCAATGTATATAAACTTAACATATTCTTAACAAAAAAATAAAGGCTACAAACCTTTACTTTGATGTATATATTTTGTTTTTAAAAAGCGATAAGGCTCCATAAAATCACGCATCTCTTTTGCGTTGAGTTCATTTCCAGAAGTAATCTTATCAAAAATGTCTTGATTTTTCTTAGTCACTTCCTTAATTTCATCTGTTGCTTCAGCTTTTCCATGTTCACTAAAGAAACGAATAAAATACTCTTCTGTTTGTTTAGCCATATCTTTTGTATTTAATAAAACCCAATTTTCTTGATGAGCAACATCAATTAAATTAATGAGGGTTCTCGCTACTTGTTCTTGATCAATCATTTTTTCCACCTCGTTAAACATTATAACAAAAAATAAGCAAGTATGTTATAATATCTAATGAAAGGATGTGTTTGTATGAAAAAACCGATCATCGCTTTAACTCCTTTAGTTGACCAAAAACAAGAAAGTGTCTGGATGCTTCCTGGTTATTTAGAAGGAATAATAAAAGCAGGGGGAATACCCGTCATGCTTCCTTTAATTAAAGAGATGGATGAAATCAAAGAAGTTGTCCAAAGATTTGATGGCTTTATTATTACTGGAGGGCACGATGTAGATCCAAAGTTGTATCATGAAGAAAAGAAAGATTACTGTGGTGCCTTGTGTAAAGAAAGAGATGAGATGGAAAGAAGGAAAAGATATGACAGAAAGAGACGTGAAAGATTTGGTTGATTGGCTAGATCAGGCAGAAGAGGAAACAAAAGCAACAATTGCAGAGCATGAAAGAATCGATCCTTTTTATGACGGAGTACTTTCAACGATCCAGACAGTCCGTGAATATATCAAGAAAATGCGTAAGGTGGATGAAGCAGAAGGAGAGAAGAAAGAGAATGATAGATGAGATCGTTAAAAAGATAACTGAAATCTCTGGAACATACTCAGGGTATGAAATATTTTCTGACTGGATAAAGGCTTTAGCATTATCTATAAGCAATTCAACCGATATTGTACATGGTAAAATATGGCAAGACAGGGAACAGCAGTATTTAGAAATAACGAAAAAGCATGGAGCAGATACAATGAAATCTTTTGCTGAGCTTGGCGGCATGCTAGTAACTGCACTGGACGAAGAAATACAGGATGTGCTAGGTGCGGTATTCATGAAAGGATCGTGGGGCTCAAAGCAAACTGGACAGTTCTTCACTCCATTCAATGTGTCATTGCTAACAGCATCAATAAGCATCCTGGACGATGTGAGCGAAGAAAATCCGCTGATAATCAATGAACCGTCTACAGGTGGCGGTGGAATGATGATAGCAGCTGCAAGAGTACTAAAGGACAGAGGGATAAACCCACAGAGGTGCATGAAAGTTACAGCACAAGACTTGGACTGGAAGGGTCCAGGTATAAGAAACAATGTCTTTTCCAGGATAAGTTTCTGTATCATGTAGATT
>OGZW01004218.1_pt1 | contig 10169 bp, 9 predicted proteins | sample 1577001 | NCBI WGS metagenome assembly OGZW01 (sample SAMEA3541519, study PRJEB24748) | human gut metagenome | biome: human gut; feature: human-associated habitat; material: faeces | place: China | collected 2012
TAATTAACCTCCTAACAAATATCAAATTATAAAAGATAATGCCCGACGGGTACGCCGTGCGGTAGCTGGTGTCTATCCTGCTGGATAACGCCGTGAAGTATGCCCTGCCGGAGACACCCATCCGGTTTGTGCTGGAGAAGGGAAAACCGGGCGTCGTCCTGCGGTGCAGCAATGCCTGTACGCCGCTGGCTGAGGGGGAGACAGAGAAGCTCTTTGACCGGTTCTATCGGTCGGATCAGGCCCGCTCCGCCGACGGCAGCTTCGGTGTAGGGCTCTCCATCGCCCGGAGCATTGCCGAGGGACACCACAGCTTCATCCGGGCCCAATGCCCTCAGCCGGGGGAGATCGTGTTCACGGCGCAGCTGCGGTAATGGCAGCGAAGTTCCCAGAAAATAAGGGCCTTGCGGCGAGGAGCAAGGCCCTTTTGCCATACCGGGGAATGGGATGCAGAAAATTCCAGAAAAAATGACAGTTTTTGACAAAAAGGGACTTGCATTGTGTCCATATAAGTGGTAATATGCCTGCGTAAAAGTGCGCGCCGGGACGCCCATGGGCGTCTATCGTTTCTCTGAAACGATAGGGAGGGGTCAAAGAAGGCGTCATTCTGAGGAGGGGCGCAGCCCCGACGTGGCAATCCGTATTCCCCGCATCCCCCACAAAGCCCAACGGCCAAGACCCGCACACGCAAAAAATAGGAGGCAGATACTATGACAAACCGCAAGAGCACCAAACGGGCCTTGCTGGGCAGCGTCGTGGCCATGGTCCTGTGTCTGGCTATGCTGGTAGGCGCTACCTTTGCATGGTTCACCGACACCGCATCCACCGGCGTCAACAAGATTCAGGCGGGCAATCTGGATGTGGCGTTGGAGTACAGTACAGATTTTAAGACCTGGAACAAGGTAGACAATACGACCAAGCTGTTTGAGGACAGCACTGTATGGGAACCCGGTCGTACAGAGGTTGTGTATCTACGTGTCAAAAACGCAGGAACACTTGCTCTGAAGTATACCGTTGGTATGTATAACATCAATGAAGGCAGAGGAAAAAATGTCGCAGGCGAGTATTATTACCTCAGCGACTATGTGAAATTGGGCGCAGTGGAAACCACTGCTGCATATGCAGATCGTGAAGCGGCAATCAATGCTGTGAATGCAGAAGCTAAGACGCTTAAGTCCATCGGTTCCAGTGCTATTATTGGTGAAGATCAGATGGTAATGCTTGCGCCTGAGGCTGATGCTAAGACGTATGCACTGGTGCTGTATATGCCCACGGAAGTCGGCAACGAGGCAAATCCGAAAAACAACGATCCGTATTGGGCATCAAAGTTTTCTTTCGGTATTAGCGTGAATGCGACGCAGGCAGAGTATGAAAACGATTCGTATGACAATACATACGACCATGCTGCACCGGAGCTGTTTTATGCCGAGAGCTTTTCTCATGGCACGCATGAAATCACCAAGAATATTCAGGCCAACGGCAGATATGGTGCAGTGCAGGCTGAAAAGACAGCGCAGATTACGATCGACGCCGATGTGTACGCCGTGTATACCAAGGGTGCGGACGGACAGAATGCAGCCATGGCCGTTGAAGCCGGTGGCACCAGTAAGGTTATCATCAAAGGCGGTGACTTCCGTCAGGTTGACGTTCCGGCAGACGATCCCATTTGCGATCTGATCTATGCAACCGATAAGGCTACGATTGAGATTCAAGGCGGTACCTTCAAGGCGGTTACCCCGGCGAATACTCTGAATGTGATCGATTCTGCAAGAGGCGTTGCCAAGATCATCGTCAGTGGTGGTTCTTTCTACAAGTATGACCCGTCTCATCCCGCTATGGGCGAAAACGAAGTTTTCGTTGCTGACGGCTACCATGTCGTGCAGAACGGCGATTGGTACACCGTGGTCAAGAACTAAACGCTGATACTTTCGTATAAAAGGGGATGCTCTGAGGGATGCTCTTCCAGGGAGGAGCATCCCCTTTTTTCGACCTTCCGGGCGACATGGAAAGAGAGTGTCCACAAAATATTTCGTTTTAGGAAACTTACTTTCCGTAAAGTTTCCTGCAAGTTTGTGAAAACTGTATAAAATGCCGGGCTGCGGGGCGGTAAATTCGACATACCCCCCATTGACTTTTGCATATAAAAACAGTAAACTATGCAACATCAAGCGGCCCGCCCGTGTGGGCCAGCCTTTGGAAAGGAGACAGACGTCATGAAGTACACTTCCACCTGTAACCGTACTCATGCTGCCGATGCGTGCTGCGCACCGGCCACTCAGTCTGCCTCCTGCACTGCTTCCTACCTGTTTGCTCTGGACACTGCCATTCTGGCGGTGTCCATTTTGCTGTCCATTCTGCTGGGGAAAAATGGTGAAATAAAAGTGTGCTTGGTGGGTTCATCTGGCGGCCATTTGACCCACCTTTATATGTTAAAGCCTTTTTGGAAGGACAAAAATCGATTTTGGGTGACTTTTGATAAGGAAGACGCGAGAAGTCTTTTGGAGGGAGAAAAAGTCTACCCGTGCTACTTTCCGACAAACCGTAGCATCAAGGCGCTCATTAAGAATACTAAAATCGCGTGGGACGTGCTGCATAAGGAAAAGCCGGATTTAATCATTTCCTGCGGTGCAGCAGTTGCGGTTCCGTTCTTTTACATTGGAAAGATGATGGGCGCAAAGCTGGTTTATATTGAGGTCTTTGATCGGATTGATAAGCCGACAATGACGGGAAAGATGGTTTATCCCATTGTAGACAAGTTTGTTGTGCAGTGGGAAGAGCAGAAAAAGGTCTATCCGAAAGCGGTCAACCTCGGCAGCATTTTCTAAGTAGGAGTAAGAGTAGGGGTACGAAGTAATGATTTTTGTGACGGTAGGAACACATGAACAGCCATTTAATCGACTGATTCAAAAAGTAGATGAACTGAAACGCGATGGCGTTATCAAAGATGATGTGATTATCCAGACTGGATTTAGTACATATAAGCCGAAATACTGCCAGTGGAGCAAACTGATTTCATATCAACAGATGGTTAAAAATGTGGCTGATGCCCGAATTGTGATTACCCACGGTGGTCCGGCAAGTTTCATTATGCCGCTACAGATTGGAAAAACGCCCATCGTTGTGCCGCGTCAGCATCAGTTCAATGAGCATGTGAATGATCATCAGGTCGAGTTTGCAAGGAATGTGGCGCAGAGGATGGGAACTATTATCCCGGTAGAAGATATTGAAACATTGGGAGACATCATAACGAACTACGATCAGATTGTTGCAGGCATGGGACATGGCATGAGCAGCAATAACGCGAAGTTTAATGGAGAACTGGAACATATTGTTGATGAGCTGTTTAAATAAGAACTGAAATTGACAATTCTTGAATTTTGATATTAGTGCTGGTGCAAACACTAGTTATCATCGCAATATGATATGTTAGAGTATTTTAAGTAATAGTAAGATGTAGAGAGAAGGGATCAAAATGACATTATTTACTTTGATATGGGGTGCCTGTATGCTCTATGGATTTACTCGAAAGAATATGAACGCAATGGTTGCAATGACATTGTTATTTATGACATTTCAATGTGCGAATGTCATAAGCTTTGGGGGCTTTTCTGTAGGTCCACAAATTTTAACATCAATGTGTTTGATTGTTAGATTTTTAATATTTAGTAAATTTAGAGTATACAAAACCAAATATAATAATTTAGTCAATGTATTGCTAGTTGTTTTAGTTATAGAAGTCATTATATCTGCTCTTTATAATAATGTGATTAGCAAAAATTATTTATATATATTACAATTAACAACATATGTGCTCTGCTTTGTGGTATTAAGATATTCGTCTACGACGTTTGATGAAGTTTCACTATATGAGATGTTAAGAGGAGTTATTATTTTTGTTGCTGTGGTAGGAATCCTACAGTGGTTAGCGACTATGGATATACTTCCTATAAAACGGATTTTGAAGATATTGTTTTATAACGATGATAGTATGAACATCTATTTTAATGAAAATGATTACTATCATAATAGCAGGGTTTATTCCACATTTATGGAGCCATCATACTTAGCAGGTTTTGCTGTTGGCGCTTTTTACTATTTGCTAAGCTTAAAGGAAAAATGGAAGAGTAATACGCCATTATTTATTATTCTTTTGATAGAGATTGTTCTCTCTACTAGTTCTACAGCATATGCCGCAATTGTTTTGGTAGGAGTTATTTTTATTGTTAATGCAAGACAGATCAGTCTTACTAAAAAGTGTACTTTAGTTTTCTGTGCGGGTATTGCTTTTGCCGTTTTGTATTTGCAGTATTATGAATTGTTAGAAAAAGTTCTGTTTAATAAGTGGAATTCTAACTCTGGCGTTGCAAGGAGGATAATGGATAATGATGCTTTAAACGCTTTTTACTCATCAAAATTATTAGGAGTCGGTTATAAATGCGTTCGAGGAAGCAGTGTTTTATATAGTATGCTTGGAGAAATAGGAATTATCGGGACGGTCCTATATACAACGACAAATGCAGCCTTGTATATTCCTATTATTAATAATAGGTTGATTAGAAGCAAATTGCCTAATAATTATACAGCTGTTTTGTTTGGCTTGCTTTCAGCGTTTGTTTGTTTGATCATAGCAGTACCTGACATTGATATGTGTACATATTGGTTTTGGATGTATTGTTTGGCAATTTGTATGGGGTACAAAAAAACGGATCCTCAGAGTTGAATGAAGAATATATTTTGTAGTTACATGCGTTTTTCTCATAATTGGAGTTAATGCGTGAGCCATATAAACAGTTATTTACAAATAGACAAGAGGATGTATGTCAGTACGATTACTTTTTATAAATGGATAGATTTTCAGGTTATGAAATTAAGTTGATGGTATTCATATAAAAACAATGCATTAGAAAAGAAAATAGTAGAGAGGAAATAAATAATGGCGAATAGCAAAGTATGGAATGTGTTATATAGAGCTACTGAGGATTCAGCATGGAAGAAATTAAGAGGTAGAAAGGGATTTTGGTACGCTGATCCGATTTTGTTCAAAAAAGGGACTGATACATTTCTATTTACTGAAGCATTTAATAAAAAAATACAAAAAGGTTACTTAGCAATTTCGAGAATGGAGAATGAAGAATTTTCTGTACCTCAAATTATTATGAAAAGACCTTTTCATCTTTCATATCCATGTGTTTTTGAATATGAAAACACAGCATATATGATTCCCGAAACGGGACAAAATGGTACATTGGAATTGTGGAAAGGATCTGATGACTTAACTAAATGGGAGAAAGTATGCGTGTTGTTAAGTCATGTAAGATTTGCTGACACAACCGTTTACATTGAAGACGGTAAAGTATATCTTTTCTCTTACGAAGAAGCAGAAAAATATAAGACGCATATTTTTTTGCTAGATATGAATAGTTATCATATAAGAGAAATCGAGGAGATTACTCATAGTGAGAATATATATAGGCCTGCTGGAAAATTTTATACTGAAAGCGGAAGATTATTTAGGCCTGTTCAGTATAATGTAAATAGTTATGGTGAAAAAATTCTGATTAATGAAGTGAATTCCATTCATCCGTTTAAAGAGACATTCTATAAAGAAATAACCGCAGATAACTATTTACAGAATTTAAGAGGTTGTAATACACATACCTTTTCGATTGTAGGTGGTATTTGTGCAGTGGATTACTTAGTTGAGGTTAACCTTCCGATATTTGAAAGATTAGTTATCATAAGAAAAATTCGTAACAAGTTCTACAAATTGAAGTTTAAATTGGGAATATAATTATAATGAGTAGAGGTTATTAAAAATGAATGGTAATGAAATGTGTGAAGGAATATGCTGTGGGTGTACTGCGTGTCAAAGCATTTGTCCTAAAGGAGCAATTAACATCGTAGAAGATCAAAAAGGATTTTTGCAACCAATCATAAATGAAGATTTATGTGTTGATTGTAATTTATGTAAAAAGACATGTAATGAATACATCAAGAAAAATGAAATTACAGATGTTTTTTTAATAAAGCTTAAAGATAATATTCAGCATACAATATCGCAATCAGGTGGAGCATTTACAGCAATATCAGATGTAATTATGGACAGAAATGGAACTGTGTTTGGCGTTGTAATGGATGATAATCTGGAAGCTAAATATTCAAAAGCCAGGAATTCCCATGAGCGTGATTTAATGCGAGGTTCAAAATATATGCAAGCCCGAGTTGAAAATGCATATAAAGAAGTTCAGGAAAGCTTAAAAGAAGGTCCAGTATTGTTTACCGGAACTCCATGTCAGGTGGGCGGATTATTAAAATATTTATCAACTAAACATATCGATACAACAAACCTTTTTACAGTCGATTTAATATGTCACGGAGCCCCATCTGTGAGGGTATGGCGTGAGATGATGAAATATATATCCCATGATGTTGGAAAAATCAAATACGCAATTTGTCGAGACAAAATTCAAACTGGATGGGGTGGAAGTGTATCTACATTTTATGGCAGTAAAAAAATATCTTCGAATACATTTTGTCGGATTTTCTTTACTGATTTATGCCTAAGAGATTCTTGTTATTCTTGCCAGTACGCTACAAGGGATAGAGTCGGCGATGTGACAATTGGTGATGCATGGGGATGTAAAGAGAAGAATCCGGAATTTTATGACCCAATGGGAGTCTCATTAACATGTATTAATACTGAAAAAGGAAAATGGTTATTCGACAAATTTAAAAATGAGGTCGAATTTTTAGAGGTATCATTAGAAGACTATGCACAAAAAAATATGTCACAGCCATCAATTCCACATAGAAGTGTTCAAGAATTCTGGAGGGATTTTGATTCAAAGCCGTTTTCTTTTATAAAAAAGAAATATGGTGAGAATAATGTTATACTCAATTATAAGTATGTAATTAAGAAGGGAATGAAATTACTATGCAAAAGAAAATAGGAATTATAACTTTTCATAATAGTGTAAATTATGGCGCTGTTATGCAGACATACGGATTGCAAGAATTTTTAAAAAATAATGGGTATAATGTTGAAATTGTAGACTATGTAAATGATAAAATATATTTAGAATTAAATTCTACTATACCTATTAAATATTCATCGCCCAAATCGGTATTGACATGTATTGCTAAGAGATTACATCGTCACAGAAAAGCTAACATGTTTAATGCATTTAATGAACGAAATTTAAATTTATCTCAAAAGAGAAATGTTAGGAGTGATGAGATATCAGAATTATCAAGTTTGTATGATATTGTAATAACAGGTAGTGATCAGGTCTGGAATTTAAATTTGACAGGAAATGATGCTGTGTATTTTCTGAATTTTCCAGATAGTAAAACAAAAAGGGTAGCTTATGCCGTTTCTGTAGGGGATATTGACAATGTTAATTTAAGCAGTTTCTTGCCTGAAATCAAGATGTTTTCGAATATTTCAGTAAGAGAAAAGACTCTTTTGGATCTCCTATATTCTAGATATAATATTTCCACAGCGTTATGTTCTGATCCGACAATTATGGCGGGCAAAAATATTTTTTCTTCTATTACAAGCGATAGGTTAATAAAAAACAAGTATGTATTTTGTTTTTTGATGGAATCAAAACCTGGCATTATGGAAGTGGCGCATAAGTTGGCTGACGAAAGAGGCTGGGAAGTTATTGATAATAAATCTAGTTTTAAGTTTTTCTTGCATAGTAAACCGGAAGACTTCTTATCATGGATAAAAAATTCTGAAGTAGTTTTGACTGATTCCTTTCATGGTACCGTTTTTTCTGTACTATTTGGAAAGCAATTTATTTCAGATAAATATGATGGGCAGAAGAAAGTAAAGTCTCGAGTCAGAGATCTTTTAGAAATCTTAGGTGTTGTAGATTATTTTTGCGAAATATCGTTGGAAAATTATTTTGAATTAGAGAAAAAAATATCGACTTTGATTAATTATGACAGCATAAACTGCAAATTGGAGGAGTTTTCTGCATCATCGCAGAAGTGGCTAATAAAAGCAGTAGAGGGAACTGCGAATGAATGAGCAAAAAAGCAAAAATAAAATTAAGTTGAATTTCATTTGGCAACTAGGAATAGAAATCACTAATATGATGTTGCCACTAATAACATCACCTATTTTGTCCAGACGGTTGGGGGCTGAATCCATTGGACTATATTCCTATGTATATAGTATTTCATATTATTTTGTGATAGTTGCAGTATTAGGCATGTTTCAATATGGAACTCGGGAAATCGCTCTGGTTCGAGATAATAGGGATAGGTTAAATCAGAAGTTTAGTGAATTGTTTTTTGCACAGGTCTTTATTGGCGTAATTGTGCTGGGCGCATTTTTGTTCTATTCCATTTTTTTATCAAGATATCCATCGCTGTTTTTAATTGAATTAATAAGCTTAGTAGGTTCATCGCTCTTATTAATAAATTGGCTCTTTGCGGGATTAGAAGAATTTAAGCTGATTGCTATAAAGACGATGATTATAAGAATCATTGGCGTAATCTTGATTGTCTTGCTTGTTCAAACAAGTGCGGACTTACCGATGTACTTCTTGATTATGGCTGCCGAACCGCTTATGGGCGCATTAGTGTATATTTATCTGGCAAGGGGAAAAGTTAAGCTTGTTCCAGTTGATTTTAAAGCATCATTTGCGCATTTGAGAGGGATGGTTCTTTTATTTGTTCCAGTTCTTACCACATATCTTTATAGTAGTATGGATAAAGTTATGTTGGGAAAACTCAGTACAATGACAGAATTGGGCTTTTATGAAAATGCTACAAAAGCATTAATTGCAAAAAATTTGGCTACGGCTTTAAGTACTGTATTAGTTCCAAGAATGTCAAATCTTATAGGTAAAAATAATAATAGAAAATTTGATGAACTTATGCAAAAATCTCTTGATGCGGTTCTTTTATTAACTGTTGCATTTGGCTTTGGTACAGCAGCTATTTCTTCTGTTTTTTCTGTCGTTTTTTGGGGTGAATCTTTTGCTTCTTGCGGGTCATTAATACTGATAATGAGTTTAACGATACCAGCATATGGCTTAACATATGTTATCAATAATCAATTTCTAGTACCGCTAAAAAAAGAGACGATTTATATTTGGGCCACAGCATTGGGAGTAATTTTCAATTTTATTTTTAACTATATTATGATTCCTCAATATGCAGCAATCGGTGCATCTATAGCTACGTTAATCACGCAGTATTTGGTTCTTGTAATAGAATGTATTGCGATTCGTAAGGAATTATCAATTGTTTCCTGCTTAAAAAGGAATTGGATTTATGTGTTATTTGGATTTATAATGATTATTTTGATAAAGCGATTGGATGTATTTATTAATTATTCAATATTGGGATTGTTGATTGAAGTTGTAGCGGGAATACTGATTTTTGGGTGTTTGTCAATATGTTATTGGCTGATCTCTGGAGAAAAACAGTATTTGAATATTTTTCTCGGTGCTTTTAAAAAGAAAAATATGTAGTGGCACATTAGAGAGGATGTCAGATGAAAAAAATATTAATAGTAATAACTACTGAATTTGTTTACTACGGTGGCTTAACAAATGTAATGATGAACTATTATAAAGCTCTTAACAAGGATGGGCTACATATTGATTTTGCATCAACGAATGTAGTAAATGAAAATGACAGGGCGTATCAATTTATAAAAAGTAATGGTTCAAATTATTATTGTTTGGGGAGTAGAAAGAGAAATACCTTCAATTACTTACAAAAATTATATTTGTTGTTAAAAAAGAATAAATACGATGTTATACATATCAATGGTAATAGTGCAACTATGGTACTAGAACTAGTTGTGTCTTGCTTGGTTGGGATTAAAACAAGAATAACTCATGGACATACTACAAGAAGCAGTCATCCAATTGTGCATAGAATTTTGAAGAAACCGTTAAATTTTCTCTCAACATATAAGTTGGCAGTATCAAATTCTACGGGTAAATGGCTGTTTGGAAAAGATTATATTGTCTTAAATAACGCGATTAATGTGCATAAATTTGCATTCGATAAATATAAAAGAAAAAAAATAAGAGATGAGATAGGCATAAGTGATGCATTAGTAATAGGTAATGTTGGAAAGTTATATGCACCCAAAAACCATGTTTTTTTATTAGATGTGTTTCATTATATCGTCTCTAAAAACA
>OGZW01004234.1_pt1 | contig 10139 bp, 9 predicted proteins | sample 1577001 | NCBI WGS metagenome assembly OGZW01 (sample SAMEA3541519, study PRJEB24748) | human gut metagenome | biome: human gut; feature: human-associated habitat; material: faeces | place: China | collected 2012
TTCGTGGATTGGCAAAATAGAGGTCGAAACGGTTTTGATGACGGTTCAAAGTCATGATTGCCAACGCATTCTCATCATCCGTAAACTTGATGCGAGGGATATAACCGTCTGCATCTAGAGGCAAGTCCATCTTGCGGGTTACCTTACTTTTTATATCAAAAGTATGAACGGTTACTTTGGAATTGTCAATTCCTGGCATAGGGTATTTGTATTCATATTCTCCCGGATAAGTGCTGAATTTTTCTAATGCGGGAACCATACCTTTGTATAGTGGAAAAGAATACATAGGTACTTGACTCTCATCAAAACGGATATAGGCAAGCATCTGGCTGTCTGCACTGAAGTCGAAAGCACGGTTGAAGCCGAATTCCTCTTCATATACCCAGTCGGGAATACCATTTAGCACTTCGTTGAATTTGCCGTCTTTGGTTACTTGTGATTCACTGTTGCCAAACAATAATTTTACCAGATAGATATTATTATCACGTACAAAAGCTATCTGATTGCCATCCGGCGAGAATAAAGGAACCTGTTGTGGACCGTTTTCTGAGAGCGGTTCCATTTTATTGTTTTTTACGTTGAAAATATAGTAATTGGCGGTAAACGAACGACGATAAATAGGTTTGGTTTCAGTCTGTATTAGAATCAGTTTTTCATCGGGTGACATGATATAGTCATCAAATGACTTGATGCTACAGTCACGGGCCGTATTTACATCGAAGATGGTACCTGTTTCTTTGCCGGTCTTGAAAGAATACTGTATGATTTTTTTGCCATCGGCACTCATTTGGGTATAATGTTCTCCATCCAACATCGGTTTGATACCTCTGATTCCTTCGGCACGATACGTTCTGTTTGCTACGTCTTGCAAGCTTACTTGTTGGGCTCCGACTGTCAGCAAGCAGAAGAATAAAATAATAAATATACTTAATTTTCTCATAATAGATAAATTCTTTAAATGATAATCAAAGACAAAGGTAAAACTTTTGTTTGAAAATACGTATCTTTGTCCCGCAAAATAAGTTCATGAACAGAGAGATGCTTTATAACGACTTATCCGGCTTTTTAGCTATGCACTTTCCTTGTAAAGTGCAGAAGATTTCTATTAATGCCGGATTTACTTGTCCTAACCGTGACGGCTCGGTAGGATACGGAGGTTGCACTTATTGTAATAATCAAACATTTAATCCGGCCTATTGCCATACGGGAAAGTCTGTTGCTCAGCAGTTGGAAGAAGGAAAGCGGTTCTTTGTACGCAAATATCCGGAAATGAAATATCTGGCCTATTTTCAGGCTTATACCAATACGTATGGGGAACTGGAAGAGTTGAAAAGAAAATACGAAGAGGCGCTGATGGTAGAGGATGTGGTAGGACTGGTGATAGGAACTCGTCCGGACTGTATGCCGATATCATTATTGGATTATTTGGAAGATCTTGGTAAACGCACTTTTGTATTAGTGGAGTATGGCATTGAAAGTACGGATGATGAAACGTTGCGCCGGATAAACCGGGGACATACTTTCGCCGTTTCTGCGGAGGCTGTTCGGAAGACTGCAGAGAGAGGGATTTTAGTAGGAGGGCATATAATTCTTGGTTTGCCCGGAGAAGAAAGAGAAATGTTAATCAGACAGGCAGGAGTACTTTCACAATTACCTCTGACTACTTTAAAGCTGCATCAGTTACAACTTATTAAAGGTACGCGCATGGCGAGTGAATATGTGAAAGAGCCTGAAGCTTTCCATCTTTATACAGCTGATGAATATGTTGATTTGGTTATTGATTATATAGAACATCTTCGTCCGGACATCGTACTGGAGCGTTTTGTTTCCCAATCACCTAAAGAATTGTTGATAGCTCCTGATTGGGGATTGAAAAATTATGAATTTACGGATAAGGTGAAAAAACGGATGAGAGAAAAAGATGCCTGGCAAGGCAAATACTATAAATATTAAAAGAAGAAAACAGATATGGAAATCAAAGGAAAAGTACATTATGTGGGAGTGAATGACCGTAACAAGGCTTTGTTTGAGAACTTGTGGCCGTTACCTTACGGTGTGTCTTATAACTCTTATTTGATTGACGACGAGATGGTCGCTTTGGTGGATACAGTAGACGTATGCTATTTTGAGGTTTATTTGAAGAAAATTCGTAGCATTATCGGTGATAAACCTATCAATTATTTGATTATAAATCATATGGAACCAGACCATTCCGGTTCTATCAGTTTGATCAAGCAATATTATCCTAACATTGTGATTGTCGGTAACAAGAAGACTTTCGAAATGATTGAAGGGTATTATGGTGTAGGCGGTGAGCGTTATGTAGTGGGTGAAGGAGATTTTCTAGCTTTGGGACATCATAGACTGCGCTTTTCATTGATTCCGATGGTTCACTGGCCCGAAACGATGGTTACTTTTGATGAAACGGAAGGTATTTTGTTTTCCGGTGACGCTTTCGGTTGTTTTGGTGCATTGAATGGTGGTGTGGTTGATACAAATATTAATACAGATATTTATTGGAATGAAATGGTGCGCTATTATTCTAATATTGTAGGCAAATATGGTGCGCCGGTACAGAAGGCCTTACAGAAATTGCAAAACTTGAAAATAACGACTGTTTGTTCTACTCATGGTCCGGTATGGACAGAGGAAATTCCTCGTGTGGTACGTATTTATGACCGTTTGAGTCGTTATGAGGCCGAAGAAGGGGTTGTAATAGCTTATGGCTCGATGTATGGTAATACAGAGGAGGTGGCAGAAGCTATTGCAGAAGAACTGAGCAAGCAGGGAATTCGTAATATCGTGATGCATAATGTTTCTCATACCAGTCATTCTTTTATTATTGCGGATGTATTCAAATATAAAGGACTGATTGTGGGATGCCCCACTTATAATACTCAGATGTATCCGGAAATGGAAGCTCTGCTGAGCAAGCTGGCTTCTCGCGAGATAAAGGGGCGTTATCTGGGATATTTTGGCTCATTTACATGGGCTAGCGCTGCTGTGAAGAAAATTGCAGAGTTTAATGATAAGTTGAAATTTGAGCCTGTCGGAAATCCTGTAGAAATGAAACATAGCATGAAGGCCGAAACTAACACTCAGGCAAAGGAGTTGGCTAAGGCTATGGCTGATCGTTTGAAAGCGGATAGAAAATAAATCTTGTGATAGCATACAAATGACGCAAATGACACATGATTGATAAGATCAAGCTTGTGACAATTGCGTCATTCGTGTTCTAAAGATTTCTGACGTTAGGCTTGATGTACAGTAAGCTGTGGGAATGGGAAGTTAATTCCTTCTTTATTAAAAGTAGTATAAACAGTCTGATTCATACTGAAAAATACGTTCCAGTAATCCGAACTATTCACCCATACGCGGATTTTTATATTTACACTGCTGGCAGCAAGTTCTCCTAATTCAATAAAAGGGGCAGGACTGGTGAGAATACGTTTATCATTGGCAATGATTTCGCGCAATACTTTTTCTACTTTATTATAGTCTTCTCCGTAGTCCACGCCAAAATTCCATTCTATACGGCGGGTGTCCAGTTTGCTGTAATTTGTAATGACCCCACTACTCATGGCTCCATTAGGTACATATATCATCTTGTTGTCTGCAGTGATAAGAATAGTATGAAAAATCTGTATTTCTTTTACTGTTCCTGAGGCACCGGTAGAAGCTTCGATAAAGTCCCCCACTTTATAAGGCCTGAACAATAAGATAATCAGTCCTCCGGCAAAATTTTGTAAGTTACCAGACAATGCCATACCGATGGCAACACCGGCAGAAGCGAGAAGTGCGGCGAATCCTGTCAGTTCGATGCCTAATTTCCCTATCACAGCAAGAATCAGCATAATGAGCAGTAGGATATTCACCATACTCTTTAGGAATGACTGGATACTCGGGTCCACTTTTCTTTTTTCCAAAATACGTGCAAAAAGTCTGTTCAGCCAATTTACGAGGAACTTTCCGATTATAAAAATAATAAGTGCTCCTAATACTCTTTCTCCTAATTGAATGCCGGAGTCGATAAGTTTCTCTAATGCATTGGTTAATTGAATACTTGTTTCAGATGCTAATAACATGATAAATTTACTTTAATTTGACATTTCTAATATATAAAACAATTCAGATTAAAAATCGTTCAGAATACCTTTACCTTGACGTACAATTTCTGCTTCTCCGTTTGTACAGTTCACAATGGTAGAAGGTTCTATGCCTCCGATTCCTCCGTCAATAATTAGTTCTACCTCTTTGCCGAATTTTTCTTCTATCAGTTCTGGAGTGGTAATATATTCTATGTCTTCGCCATCTTTCAGAGGCAACGTGGTGGTCATGATGGGTGCTTTTAGTATATGGCATATTTCCCTGATGATGTTGTTGTCTGGTACGCGTATACCTACTTCTTTACGGTTCTTGAATATTTTGGGCAGACGGTTTCCCGTATTCAGGATAAAAGTGAACGGTCCGGGAAGATTGCGTTTCATTAGCTTGAATGTGCTGTTGTCTACTTTGGCATATTCGCTGATATTGCTTAAGTCGTAACAGATAATGGATAAATTGTTTTTACGTGGATCAATGTTTTTCAGTTTGCAGATACGTTCTATTGCACGTTCTTTCAGACCATGACATCCTATGGCATACATCGTATCGGTAGGGTAAATAATTAACCCTCCCTCTTCCAATACCCGGATTACTTCTTCCAGATCTTTGGGATTATTATTCTTATTATAAAGTCTTAAAAGCATGTTATTTTAATTTTTAGATTTTTTTTCACGCAAGCGTTCTGCAATAGCCCATTGTAGGGCGGCTTCCTCTTCTTTTCCGACTCTCATCAATGCGTCTCCGAAATATTCATGGGCCTTCGGATGTTCCGGCTTTAAAGAAACAGCCCGGTCAAAATCTCCCAAAGCTCCTTCTATATTATCTAATGCCAGTCTGTTTTTCCCTCGATTGTAAATAGCTTTGAATAAAGCGGGACTAAGGCGTACCGCTTCATTCAGACAAACTTCGGCTTCGTAGTATTCCTTGTCATTATGTAATGTGATACCTTTACGTACCCAAGCGTCCGTATAAGAAGGATTCAATTCAATCGCTTTGTCATAATTGGCAATAGCAGCACGTGAATCATGTGCCTGGATGATACATTCATTTCCCATTAAATAATATTCGCGGGCATATTTTTCAAGATTTTTGCGTTGTACATGGAATTGGTCTTTTAGCCGTTTGTTTTCGACTTTCAAATTGTTGATGATTCCCAGCTTCTTACGTATAAATCTTTTGATCAAAGGTTTTTCGATATCATAACGTGAATGAATGGCAAGAAAGAATTGTTCTAGAAATCTTTCAAAATCACCTTTGTCGAAGTGTTGTACCGCTTCTACATATTGTACATCAGCTTGTGCCTGCTTCAATGCTTTTTCAATGGACTGGCGGTTATTGAATCGTTGCGAGAACTTTACTATTTCCGGGCGGACAAAGATATCTCCACGTGTAATTTGCTTTTTTAGTTGGATGCCGTCTAGTGAAGTACAGCGGCTCAATGCTACGTAGGCTTGTCCACCGGCAAACACCCCTCCTGTAAAATCAATAACGACCCTGCTGAAAGTCAATCCTTGGCTTTTGTGTATCGTGATGGCCCATGCCAAACGGATAGGATATTGTATAAATACTCCTAATTCTTCTTCTTCTATTTTTTTTTCTAGTTCATTATATTTATATCGTATATTGCGCCAACTGTCTTTTTTAACGTCAAATTCCTGTCCGTCTTCTGTGATAACATATAATGTATCCTCTTCGTCTATACCTGAAATGGTGCCAATCGTACCGTTCACCCAACGGTGGTCGTAATCGTTTTTTATAAAAATAATTTGTGCTCCTGGTTTTACTTCCAGTTCCATTTGGGTGGGAAGGCTGCTTTCTGGAAATTCTCCGTGTATCTCACCGGTCAGAATCGTTGATTCTCCAGGTAGTTCAGATAATTTCTTTTCATTGATAAAGTCTACGGTGTCTCTCCGGGTAGCAAGTGTGATATACATATCACTTTCATTTTCTTCTATGTGAGTGTTGTAACGGGTGTTCAGTAGTTGCAAGTCGGCTGCTCCGGCAGTATTGGTCCGGATATGATCCAATACGTTAACAAAAATTTTGTCCGACTGGCGGTATACTTTTGTCAGTTCTATGGATACCAGCTCCATTTCCTGAAAGACCCGTGCCGAAAAGAAATAAGGGGTGGGATAGAAGCGGTTGATTATCTCACGTTCGTCATTTTTAATGACTGGTTCAAGTTGAAAAACATCTCCTACCAGCAATATTTGCTTGCCTCCGAATGGTTCACGCATATTTTGTGAATATACCCGCAATATTTTGTCTATAAAGTCAATAATGTCTGCCCGAACCATGGAAATTTCATCGATGATCACTAATTCTACTTCTTTTATCAGTTTTCGATGAGCGGAAGTATATTTTAGAAAGCTATGTAACTTTCCATCTTTCAAACTGAATTTAGGATCATCCGGTAAAAGTGGATAGAATGGTAATTTAAAAAAACTATGCAGTGTGCTTCCACCGGCATTGATAGCTGCAATACCTGTGGGAGCCAGTACTATATGTTTCTTTTTGGTTACTTCGCAAACATATTTTAGAAAAGTAGATTTACCTGTACCCGCCTTTCCAGTGAGGAATACTGACTGACGTGTATATTGGATAAGGTTCAAGGCATCTTGAAACTCTTTATTATGGGTGTCTACTTGCATTTTGTCCATACGTTTGAAAATGAATGGACAAAGATAGTGGAAATCCCGTAAAAGGGCATAAAAAAGACGGTTAAATAACCGTCCTTTTTTATAGTCCTACAGGGGGTTGCCCTGTATTGGTTCTAATTTACTTTGTTTCGTTCAACATAACGTAACCCCAAATCATAGGATCAGCGTTAGCAATTTTGTGAAAAATGTTTTTTACCTTTTTCATAATGTTATCCTTTCTTTTTTTAATTAATACCTAAAAACACTCATAAATAGCAGGCGCACCTCCCGGTTGGCCTTCTTTAAACAATCTTTCTTTTTACCTTAGTAGCTACTAAAAAAATATCTTTTTATGTTTTACAACACAAAGATAAGGAGTTTGTTCGTTATGATATATGTTTTACAGCATATTTTTAATCGATATCTCAATTTTATTGATTTAGGTCAAAAAAAGTAGGAGTTTCTTATTGCATTTTGGTGAATATTTTGTTTGCTTCTGTCGTATAACATATAAATCAGTTTGTTTATCTCAAGAAGTATTGCTTGATTTGTGATATCATAATAATATCAAAAATAAATCATTATGGAAACAAAAGAAATGTCTTACAATGAGCTGGTAATTAATGGGTTTATGGCTTTGTTTTTTAACTTGGTTATGTTGCCTGCACTAGTATTCCTGAACTTTTTGATTTTTGGGCAACTACCTTGGTTATCTATTCCTGTTTTGTTTATGCTGGTATTGTTGTTTGTGCTGATGCTTCCGGGATATTTTTCTCAAGAACCTAATGAGGCACGTGTGATGGTGTTTTTCGGTGAATATAAAGGCACTTTTAAAAACACAGGCTTCTTTTGGGTAAACCCTTTCATGAACAAGAAGAAGTTGTCTCTTCGCGCCCGTAATCTGGATGTGGAGCCGATAAAGGTGAATGATAAGATTGGCAATCCTATTCTGATAGGGCTGGTTTTGGTCTGGAAATTGAAAGATACTTATAAGGCGATGTTTGAGATTGACGCGCAGACGATGGCGGACAGTAAAGGGACAGGGACGGCAAGTGTCAGCGTGGCAGGGCGTATGAATGCCTTTGAGGATTTTGTACGTGTGCAGAGTGATGCGGCCCTCCGCCAGGTGGCTGGACAGTATGCTTACGATGACAATGAGCATGATACGAATGAGCTGACCTTGCGTGGCGGAGGTGAGGAGATTAATGACCAGCTGGAACGTCAGCTTAATGAGCGTCTGGCTATGGCAGGTATGGAAATAGTAGAGGCCAGAATCAATTATTTGGCTTATGCTCCGGAGATTGCAGCGGTGATGCTTCGTCGTCAGCAGGCAAGTGCTATTATTACAGCGCGTGAAAAAATAGTGGAGGGGGCTGTTTCTATGGTTAAAATGGCTTTGGATAAATTAGCTGAGGATGGAATTGTAGAATTGGATGAAGAAAAGAAAGCCGCTATGGTCAGTAATTTGTTGGTAGTGCTTTGTGCGGACGAGCCGGCACAGCCGGTAATTAATTCCGGAACGTTGAATCATTAGTGTAGGAGATGGCAAAGAAAGAAACGATAAAAAGCTTTGTGCTCAGAATGGACGCGGAAACCATGGAAGCTATCGAGAAATGGGCGGCGGATGAATTTCGTTCCACGAATGGACAGCTTCAATGGATTATAGCGGAAGCTTTGCGCAAGAGTGGCAGAATGAAGAAAAAGAAGACAATAATCAAAAAGGAAGAAAAAGAATGATATAGTTGTTTTGATTGTTTATACTGTTCGGGCCTATAAAAAAGGGCGTCAATATCGATAAAACAAATTATTTTTCTTATTTTCATAGGGTATTTTAATCCTGGGTGATCTTATAAGTAGAAACAGAATTAGTATTCACTTTTTTAATACCTTAATGAATATGAGAGCGCATAAAAAACAATTGATTGAATGGATACTGCTCGTTGTCTTTTGGTTGAGTGTCATTCCAGGATGGAGTCAGGAGAAGACACCGTTTGCTGAAGAGAATACTTATATTACAGTCAGCGGTGTAGTAAAGGACAAACAAAATAGAAAGACTTTAGAGTATGTCAATGTATCCTCGGGGCATGCCATCTTCAGTAAAAACGTCGACATCAGGATTCAATTCTCTCAATACGGCAATAAACGTAAACCATGTTTTGATGAAAAGTGTAACAAAATCAGACTCAGTGATTGCTTTCCATTGCTCGTGTTTTCTTTCTACCTGCATACTGTTATTCCACCTTGTCTTTCAGCCATGCCAGCGCAGCATCTTCTCCTTGCTCGATTGCCATTTCCACAGCCTGCTTTGCATATTCAAGCAGTTGTTTAGATTGACGACGAAGGACAAAGGACTTCTGAATCATTTCTGAAAGTTCTTTTTGTTTTTCCAAATCCAATACCGGAACGATAACATTCTCAATTTCGGAGGGTTTCCAATGCTGGATAATAGCTCCGTTCGAGTCACGCTCGGCTTGCATTTGAACAACAGTGGAATTTAGCACTAACGTCAAATAATCCGGAAGGATTTCACTTGTATTCCTGACAGTTAGGTGCAGTAAGGCACCAGATGTAATGATATCTTCATCACGTTCTAACTTGTATGCAATCCCTACACTGCCATCCTTTGAAAAGAGGATCGTATCTTTCTTAGGATACAATGCGTCTACATTTTCAACAACGTCATATGAAAGGTAAATTTCTGGTGCTGTAATTCCATACTTGGAAACATCGCTTACACGAACAAAAGGAATCCCTTCGTCTTTGTATGCTTCGCTACCCGGTTCAATAGATTTCTTGATATCAACAATTCCATCATTTCCACCAAGTTGCATATTAGGAAATTTTGCGAGTGTATCAAAAAGAACATCAAATTTTGGGTGGTAATATTCGGAATCAAGGCGCCCTGTTTTCGCAAAGCTATCAGAGAACTTTTTTATCGAAACAGCTGTATCAGTAATTTGTGGTATGCCAAGAATCTGCATTAGCATTTGTTCAGATTGATTGATCACATTGCCAGCTTCATCATAAAGAGCATTAGCTGTTTGTACAGTTGATTCGATTGCAGAGTATAACCCTTTGCTAAACTCCGGGACTATTATATCTGGGAATTCAACAAGCTTAATTTCAGGACGTGTAGCTTTTATACCACGTCTTCTTAGCTGATAATAACCATACTTGCAGTTTAAGAATGTGGATACGTAATACGGATTATACTGCGGTTTCAATGTAATTTTACCCACATGTGCAATTGTGTTCGCTTCAGGTATGCTTTCGGGTATGACTGCGCTTTTACCAAAGTATACACCGGTTTTAGTTACAACGATATCCCTAGGATGCAAACATACCTAAGACTGCCAAGACTATCGCTGTTCTTGACCGTACTAAAGAACCGGGAGC
>OGZW01004235.1_pt1 | contig 10139 bp, 7 predicted proteins | sample 1577001 | NCBI WGS metagenome assembly OGZW01 (sample SAMEA3541519, study PRJEB24748) | human gut metagenome | biome: human gut; feature: human-associated habitat; material: faeces | place: China | collected 2012
CGGGCATTCTTGCTTTCATAATCGTTTCTCCTTATTGATGCAATGTATTTTTATCCTTAAGATCAAACAGGAACTTCAGATCAAACGTGATGACTACGAAACCGTATTCGCCCCAGGTGCTTCCTGCATGTCACCGGGACAGATTGCAGAGCTTCTCAAGAACTTCATGGTACAGAATTATGCAGAGGATATCAACCTGAACCTGATTGCAGGAACCATGAACTACAGTCCCAGCTACCTGACCAAAATCTTCTGTCAGGTCTATGACTGCACCCCTACCAAATATCTGATCAATCTCCGGATGAGCCATGCACAGAAGCTGCTGATCCATGAGCCTTCCCTTTCTGTAAAACAGATCGGTGAAATGTGCGGCTATCACGACCAGGGATATTTCAGCAGGATCTTTAAGAAACATACAGGGAAAAGCCCTCTGGAATATAAAGATGAGGGAGAGAGCCAGCAGATCAGTTAATAAATTTTCCAGGTATATATAAACAAAAAAGTCATTTCACGACGTCCGGTTATGCTCTGTTCCCAAAGCATCCGGCTTCTGAAATGACTTTTTATATTTTATTTCACAACTTCATACATATACAATTCATGAAGAGCTCTCGTCGCCGCAATATATCTCGCCCGCTCCACGATCTGACTTCGGTCTTGCCCAGGAAATACAGAAAATACCTGATCAAACTCCAGACCCTTTGCCATGTAGAATGTTGTGACAGTCAGTCCTTTTTGGAAGTTTGTGCTGTCTCTGTGAAGAAGGGACAAACGCTCCTTGGTATCAAAGCCTTCTGCTTCCAGCTTCTCCTTCAGAATGTAGTAAGTTTCCCTTGCTTCATCTGCAGTTCTTGCGATCACTGCTGCTGTTTCATATGAAATAATATCTTCAACACCTTCATCTGCATTCTCAGCTATGACTGCCTGCTTCTCAAGCCGCAGCTCTCTCACTACGCTCTCCAGTGCCTCCTCAAGCCCCGGAAATTCTTTTTCCACAACAGGTTTTCCATGACGTTCAAACAGTTCAGGATCGGAAAGATGCGAACGGATATAGTCCTTGATGACGCTGATCGGGTCCGAGGCATCGGTGGAGAGGTGCTCTTCCATATTCAGCCGCTCTTTCTCATACCATGCATTTTTTTTCACCTCCTGCACAGCCGCCGCCAGCTTTTCCATAAACTGATCCGGGTCGATTGGTTTTAACAGGTAGGAGAAAATATGTAAATTCAGCGCTTCCTGCGCATAATCAAATCGCTGATGGCCGGTCAGAACGAGTACGATGGGATGAAAATTGTTCTCATGCAGCCATTCCACTAACTGCAGACCGGTTTCGCGCGGCATTTCGATGTCAGTCAAAAGAATATCAATATCCTGGGAACCCTCAAAAATTCGTTTTGCCTGGCTGGCACTGTAGGCAGGAAACGCCTGCTCAATCCCGAGCGCCGACCAGTCTGTCGTTTCGATAATGTTTTTCACAATATAATATTCATCATCCACTACTAAAATGTTCATTGTAAAAGCCCTGTTCCTTTCTTCCGTTTCGCATGGATTTGAATCGTTACAAAAAGCAAGCCGAAAGCCTTTTTCAAACAAGCTTTAGCTCTCGTTTCTTTTGCCGGGGACCTGAGGTGTGTCGGAAGCATGTGAAAAAAGAGGTTCCGATGTTTCAATTTTGTTTTCCGGCGGATTGCCATCCTCCCGGTATGGAATGTATGGAATCGTAACCTCTGATCTTGCACCCCATCCGGGTTCGTTGGAAAAATGCGCATGGGCTTTTTCTCCATAAACAAGATAAAGCCGTTTGAGCAGATTGTAGGTTCCGATTTTTTTTCCATCAAAGTCATGAACCTGCTGGGAAACTGGCCGGTTCAGGTATTCCAGATCCTCTTCAAAATAACCACTGCCGGAGTCGAGATGAGTGAGAACCACATATTTTTCACCATTGCGCTCCACAAGGCTGCCGGTGATACGGACACGGAGCTCTTCGCCCATGATCATGTTGTGCTTGATGGTATTTTCTGTAAACATCAGCAGAATGATCGGAAAAACAGAAGCATTCCTGCATTTCTCATCCACATGGATTTCCCAGTTCAGACAGCCTGGAAACCGCAGTTCTGTCATCTCCAGAAAATTTTCTACGTATTTCAGTTCTTCTTTCAAAGGAACGGCTGTCTTATCCTGCAGGGTGTACCGCAAATGATTCGAAAGTGTGCGGACGAATTCATTTGTGAGCCGCCTTCCTTCTTCCGTGAATGGCATTGATGCGATTGCGGAGAGACAGTTGATCAGAGAGTGCGGCGCTACCTGGGATTTCAGATACTGAATCTCCAGTGCCTTCAGATTTAATTTATCCTCATAAACATTGATTTTTAACTTCTCAATTCGATTCATCAGCTTATTCAGTGTTTCACCGATTTCCAGAACCTCCTCACACCGCTCATTGGAAAGATCCGGGTGCGGCACCTGTTGTTCCTCTTTGACCTGTGATGCCATTTTCCGGATCAGATCAAGAGGCTTTGAAATCAGGTGTTCATAGGAAACGGTCCATAAAAGAGAAACCACGAAAATCAGCAGAGCACCCCCGAGCAGAAGCTTGAGCATATTGTAAATAGGAGTGTTGACTTCTTCGGAGGGGATGAGTGCATTTAAGGAGCAGGTAGAAGAAGGAAGCTTTTCAGCGACCTGTAAATATTGTATACCGTCCTTTCCGCGGATCCGATGAGGTTTCTGGGTAGAAAAGTCGGTAGACAGTTTAAAATCGGACCAGCTTTCGTTGTCGTATGGAATACCATTTTCATCAGCAAACAGAAAAATGGTATTTGAATCATCAAATGGAGTATTCAGTTCATCCAGACGGATCCAGGCACCAAGATAGCCATGGAGATCATTGATAATTCGGATCAGATAGGTATGGCGTTCCAGCTCTATATAATACCAACTCTTGAAGTTGAGAGCGGAGGCGTCCTCTCCCGACTGACGTAAAAGCTTTTTCATGTAGGAACTACAGTCATTGGAGCCCCCATTTTTATAGCGGCAGACAAAATGGTCGTTTGCTTTTCCATAAACAAACATACCGTCAATGTCTGTCATGTAACTTAAAGTATTATCCAAAAGCCTGGAGGCTTTAATCTGGGAAATCACTGCGTTTGGGTTGTTTTTGGAAGTGATCGTATCGACAACATCAGTATTGTTATTAGCGAATTCCCAGAGACAGTTTTCAGCAGTTTCCATACTCTTATTTAACTGCTGGACATAAAGATCCATTGTCTGATGAATTCCCTGGTAGGTTTCATGCTGAAGCTGTTTGGAAATATAAAAAATTAAAAACAGCAATAAAATACTGAACATTATTAAAATACGCATCCAATACCAAAATGCTTTTTTCTTTAGGGAATATATTTTGTGTTTGTGCATAGTGTGGTCAAAAAAATTGAAGTTTAGTGAAAAAGTACGATGTTTTGATGAATTCAAGAAGGATGCCTCCGTAATTATATATAATTTGCACATAGATTCTAAGAAAAGTGCAATAAAACCTAAGCAATGTGAATTGCTAAAAAGTTTATTAAAATTATATAATAACAACAGTTGATAGTCAAAGCAATTTTGTTCGAACATACTTGCAACGACAAAAAAACGAGAAAACAAAGAGGAAACGAGGAGGAAAAACATGGCATCTTTAAAAAAATCCCATGTATCATCCGGGAGCAGCCACAGCAAAGCAGCAAAATTCAAACGATACCTTCCGCTGTATCTGATGTTCCTTCCAGGCGCGATCTATCTGCTCATTAACAATTATATTCCGATGGCAGGCATTATCGTAGCATTTAAGAAGTACAATGCCCGTTTGGGAATCTGGAAGAGCCCGTTCTGCGGACTGGCGAACTTTGAATTTCTGTTTGCATCATCGGATGCATGGACTATTACAAGAAATACGTTACTTTACAATCTGGCGTTTATTGTTCTGAACACGGTAGTCGGAATTATTTTTGCAATCTTTATCTGCGATACGTTTAATAAAAAATTAAAGAAAATTTATCAGAGTGCAATCTTGTTTCCATATCTGATGTCGGCTGTTATTCTTGGCTACATTGTATATGCATTTTTAAGTCAGAGTACAGGTATTGTAAACAATTCGATTTTAAGTGCACTTGGAAAAGATGCTGTGAACTGGTATGCAGAACCGAAATACTGGCCGTTCATTCTGATTTTTGTAAATACCTGGAAGGGTGTAGGATATGGATGTCTGATCTACATATCTACCATCAATGGCATTGATCCGTCTCTGTATGAGGCAGCTTCTCTGGATGGCGCAACCAAATGGCAGCAGATCAAAAACATTACGCTTCCATTCCTGAAACCAACCGTAATCACCCTGACATTGATGAGTGTCGGCCGTATCTTCTATTCCGATTTCGGTCTGTTCTATCAGGTACCACGTGATTCAGGACTTCTGTACTCGGCAACCAATGTTATTGATACCTACGTATACCGCGGCCTGATGAAATCCGGAAATGTCGGAATGTCTGCAGCAGCCGGCTTCTATCAGTCCATCATCGGATTTATCATTGTCCTTACCGCAAACGGAATCGTACGTAAAGTCAGCAAAGAAAACGCAATGTTCTAAGGAGATCACGTATGAAAGAAAAACCATTTTCCAAATATCAGATTTTAGCAAACGCTGTCATGATTATCTGGACGCTTGCCATTATCTTACCGTTTATTCTGTTATTTATGTCTTCTATTACAGATGAAAACACACTGGTAGCGAATGGATACTCCTTCTTTCCGAAGAAGTTCTCCCTCGCGTCCTATTCCTACATCATCAAATCCGGAGGTCAGATTTTGAAGGCCTATGGAGTAAGTATTGGTGTCACGGTAGTCGGAACTCTGTTGAATGTCCTTCTGTCTGCTCTGATGGCCTATCCTTTGTCAGTAAAAAATCTTCCGGGCAGAAATGTGATGATGTTCTTCGTGTTCTTTACCATGCTGTTCAACGGCGGTATCGTTCCATCTTACATTATGTGGACAGGTACCTTCCATATCAAAGATACGATTTTTGCACAGCTGCTTCCAAACTTCCTGCTTTCTGCATGGAATGTTATGATGATTCGAACTTATTTTACCACAAGCATTCCGGATGGATTATACGAGGCGGCAGAGATTGACGGTGCAAGCCAGTTTACCATCTTCTGGAAAATCGTACTTCCGCTTGGAAAACCGATCTTGGTAACAATGGGCACCTTTGCAGGCCTTGCTTACTGGAATGACTGGACCAATGGTCTGTACTATATCGTTAAGAATACAGGTCTGTACAACGTACAGAACCTTCTGAACCAGATGGTACAGAATATTCAGTTCCTGACACAGAGCTCCAACTCGAATGTGACAGCAGCTGCATCGACCATTCCGGCAACGGGAATCCAGATGGCAATTGCATTCGTAGCAATTCTGCCGATTATGCTGATTTTCCCGTCTTTCCAGAAATATTATGCAAAAGGTATCGCTCTTGGCGCAGTCAAAGGCTGATACAGATAGAATGAATCATTAGCAGCAAAAGGCTGCTTCGTGATAAAATTATTTTAAGGAGGAATTTTCATATGAAAAGAAAAATGCTTGCTGCTTTTCTGGCAGCGACAATGGTGGGCGGCCTGCTTGTCGGCTGCGGAAACAGTGGAGACACTTCCGGCTCTTCCAAGAGCTCTTCTGGAACAACATCAACAGCATCGGCATCTGGCGAGGCAGATGCTTCCGTAACAAAAACAGAGCTTGGTGAGTATACGGAAGAAAATCCTTATCATCTCGTATTTGCCTTCGTCGAGTTCTACGAGCAGGATGACGCAGCACGTACTGCAGTACAGGATGCATTGAATGAATATATGATTCCGAAATACCATATTGAAGTGGAATTTCTTCCACTGCAGTATGCAGAATATCAGCAGACGATTCAGCTGATGATTTCCGGTGGTGATGAGCTGGATGTTATGCCAATTTATTACAGCAATGCTTCCAGTTGGATTGCAATGAATGGTATTGTCGACATGAATCAATATATGGATACTCCGGAAGGACAGGCCATTAAGGATGTACTTGGTGAGGCAAATGCAACGGTAGGTTCCATGAATGGTATTCTGTTCGGCTTCCCGGCACAGAAGGAATCGGTTGAACTTGGTGGTCTGACTATGAGAGCAGATATCTGTGATGAGCTTGGTATCGCAGAAGAATATGGTTTGGAGCTGAATCAGGATGAATACACCGGAAAAGTGTATGACTGGTCGGTTGCAACTGAAATTTTCAAGAAAGTAAAAGAAGCACATCCGGAAATGACACCTCTGTATCTGCAGGGAAGTGCAAGCCCGATGAGACGTCTTGCATTTTTCGACGAGTTAGCGGATCAGTTCGGTGTTCTGGACTGGGAGGCTGATCATGACTCCACAACCGTAGTGAATGAGTTTGAAACCGATACTTACAAAGAAGCAGTAACCCAGCTGGCGGAATGGTTTGATGCAGGATACATTTATCCGGATGCGTTGACGGATACACAGGGATCTGCAGTTATGATGAAAGCCGGAAATACGTTCTCTTATATGTCAGCAATTAAACCGGGCTATCTTGTTGAGGCAAAGGCATCTACAGGAACAGACTGCTATGCAATGTATTTTGGACAGGATGTAGAAGGTGGATATTCAACTACAAACGTAAGTTTTTATGATACTGGTATCGCAACCAACAGTGCGGATCCGGAAATGGCCTTTAAGTTTATCTCCGCGCTGTATACAGATCCGGAGGTTATGAATCTGTGGCAGAATGGTATTCAGGATGTAAACTATAAAGTTTTGGATGATGGTACTGCTTATTATGTAGATGGTGAAGATGCTTCTAACTTTAAATATCATCAGAATACAGGATGGTTTATGGGCAATCAGTTTAACACATACGTATGGAATGATGGTTCCAAGGATGCAAATTACTGGGATAAACTGCAGCACCATAACGACTGGGCACAGTATTCACCGGCATACGGATTTATGTGGGATTCTTCTGAATACTCTACACAGATCACAGCTCTGCAGAATGCACTGAATACGTATCGTCCAGCACTTGAGACAGGCTCTGTCGGAGTTGCTGGTGTAGAAGAAACACTCCAGAAACTGAATGATGCGCTGTATGCAGCCGGACTGCAGACTGTTATGGATGCAAAACAGGAGCAGCTGGATAAATGGCTGGATGAAAACGGAGGAGCTACAGAAACTCCGCAGTCTAACCTTGATACGATTGCAGCAGCAAAAGAAGCAAACTAACGAAAGATCAACATTAGGTATAATTAGATCTAAGGCAAATCCGCCCGGAAACCGTAAAGCTGTGCGGTCTTCGGGCGGATTGCTTTGTATGTTTTTGACTTTTACAGCAGAAAGGATTTACTATGAAAAAAATGAATTACACATTTTCCGTGCCGGACAACAAACGCGTGCGTATGATTGTCAGCACAGACTGCAAAAATGAGGCGGACGACCAGTTCGCACTGGCACATCACCTGATGACACCGATGTTTATTCTGAAAGGCATCGTTCCGTGTCACTTCAACATGTTCTCCCGCGATTATGGCGATGGCCACACGGCACAGGCGAGCATGGACGAGGTCAATAAAGTGCTGGATCTGATGGATCGGCAGGGCGTATGCCCGGTCTGCAAAGGATCGGAATTTCCGATGAAGGACGAGCAGACTCCGGCCGTGTCGGATGGCGCAAAGCTGATCGCCGAAGAAGCCATGAAAGATGATCCGCATCCGCTGTTCATCGCCTGCCAGGGAGCACTGACCGACGTTGCCTCCGCACTTCTGATGAAACCGGAAATCGCAGACCGCATGACCGCCATCTGGATCGGCGGAGCACCGTATCCGGAAGGGGGAGAAGAGTTCAACCTCCGCCAGGATATCGCAGCTGCAAACGTTGTGATGAAATCCGGCATGAAGGTATGGCAGGTTCCGTCTACCGTATACAAGAAAGTAACAGTTTCTCTTGCCGAGCTGCAGCTTAATGTTCAGCCATGTGGAGAAATTGGAAATTATCTGTATCAGCAGATGGTAGACTTTAACAACACCTTCTATCAGTTCCAGGAATGGCCGCACGGCGAAATCTGGGGCCTTGGCGATTCTCCGACAGTGGGACTTCTGCTGGCAGAAGTACAGCGTACCGATCTCTATGAAATGGTAGAAGCGCCGGAAATCAGCTATGAGGACATGAGCTATCACTTCACCGGAAAGAACCGCAAAATTCGCGTTTACCATGATCCGAATGCGGAGCTGACGTTGAGAGACTTTTTTGCGAAACTGAAATTGAATTATGGGATGTGACAGGGACTGCTAATCAAAATCAGAGCCTGTTTGAAAAAAGCTTTCCACAAGATGTGTGTCACAATTTATCGGAAATTTTGTTCGACAGAGGGCGTCGCAGCGGGTTTTTGTATGGACAGAAAGAGCAATATAAAAACAGCCATCTGTGCAAGTTTGTCCAGATGGCTGTCTATCGTAATACTTTCGTTATTTACACACTTCGTCAATATCCACACGGTCGATCATAATATTCAGGATTTCCGTATCGGTATCTTTCATGCCGACTCTTCCGATGTATCCCATACTCTTGATCGTATCCTCGACATCTTCCCGCACGATACCTTCGCCCGGCTGGAAACTTCTGTGATGCTGGCCCATGTAGTGGGCGAGAATAGCAGCGTCAACAGCGGATGCAATTTTCGCCGCACAGGAGGATTTTGCGCCGTCGCAGACAATACCGCCGACGTTTCCAATGGTGTTGACGATCGTCAGACTGACATCTTCATAAGTTCCGCCAGAAAGATAGGTAATGGCGGCACCGGCTCCACAGCCTGCGCTGACGGCGCCGCAGTAAGCGGAAAGACTTCCAATATATTTTTTCTGATGAACCGCAATCAGGTTGCTGACAACGAGTGCGCGGTACAGTTTTTCCTGGGAAACGTTCCATTCTTTTGCAAACTCAATGACAGGAAGGGAAACGGTCATGCCCTGGTTTCCGCTGCCGGAATTGATGACGACCGGAAGAGAGCAGCCGCTCATACGCGCATCGGAGCCTGCCGCTGCACGGGCGCGGGCGCGGATTTTTACGTCATTGCCGTATTCATTCAGCAGCGTGCGGCCAACCTGTGCACCGTATGGATGACGGAGACCTTCATCGGAAATGGCAGAGTTCATGGTGATCTGACGGTCAAGAATTTCTTTGATGTCTTCGATCTTCACAGTATCGGCAAATTCAAGAATATCCTTGACGTTCAGCACACTTTTATCAACGTATTCAGGGGAATCCTCATGAGCCGCAATCTGATAAAGTATCTCACCATCTTTTACGATGCGTGAAATCAGGGTATGACGGTTTACAATCGTTACCTCCGCGCTGTGCTCTCCGGCAATGACTTTTGCAACAATGTAGAGATTCTCTACGCCTTCTTTTAAAGTACAGGTACAGAATCCCTGCTGTACCAGTTCTTTTGTCTTTTCAATATCTGCCTCGGTCACATCTTCAAGTACTTCAAGTTCACGTTCGGCACAGCCTCCGACGACGCCAAGCGTTGCCGCAACATCAATGCCCTTCAGACCGTTGGAATTTGGAACTTTAACACCCTTTACGTTTTTGATGATGTTTCCACTGCAGCAAAGCTCGATCGATTCCGGCATCTGTCCGAGTACTTCGCGTGCTTTTGCTGCCGCATATGCAATGGCAATCGGCTCTGTACAGCCAAGCGCCGGAACAAGCTCGTTTTTTAAAATCTTTACATAACTGTCATATAATTTCTGATCCATGAAAATTCTCCTGTATAGTTTTTTATGCGTTATCAACTGGTAAATCTTGCATTTCTTTCTGATTATACTATTGATATATCACTGATAATATCAGATGTCAAGTAGAGAATTGCAATTTGTGAATTAACATCATGCATTGACGCAGAAAAGAAAAGATGATACGATAAAAACAGTAAAATACTGAAATCGGAGGTAATCATTGGAGAATAGCAAAACTGTAACATTTTCACTTGGTGGAATGATTTTCGAATATGATGAGAAAAAGAATAAAATTAATATAGAAAAACATGGAATTTCATTTAAAAGTGCT
>OGZW01004237.1_pt1 | contig 10135 bp, 9 predicted proteins | sample 1577001 | NCBI WGS metagenome assembly OGZW01 (sample SAMEA3541519, study PRJEB24748) | human gut metagenome | biome: human gut; feature: human-associated habitat; material: faeces | place: China | collected 2012
CGCGCCGCAGTGCGCGCCCGGAAGCACCTCTAAAATCGCTTCCGCTTTCTCGTCCTTCGGCACGGCCATGATGGCGGAGGCGACCGCCAGAATAATACCCGCCAGAAGACCGATGCCCGCGACGATCAGAACCGGGATCAAAATTTTATCCATATAGAAACCCCTTTCGTTTTGCTCAGGCGAGCAGACGGTCTATAATGCCGTTAAAGCCGAGGAACGAAACCGCCACAAGCGATGCGGCGATCAGCGTGATCGGCAGACCTTTGAGGAAATTCGGCACGTCGCACAGCTCGAGGCGCTCACGCACACCGGCGAAAATGACCATTGCAACCATGAAGCCGATGCCTGCGCCGAACGCGTTGACAAGCGATGCCAAATAGCCGAAGCTCGGGTTTTCCGCGCCTTTTTCGAGCACGAGCATCGTCACGCCCAGCACGGCGCAGTTCGTCGTGATGAGCGGCAGATAAATGCCGAGCGCGTTATACAGCGGCGGCATATACTTGTGCATCACGGTCTCCAAAAGCTGCACGAGCGCCGCGATGATGAGGATGAACACCACGGTCTGCAAATAATCGAGGTTCAGCGGGACAAGTACATACGTATACACCGGCCATGTGACCGCCGTCGCGATAACCATGACAACCGTTACGGCGCAGCTCATGCCGAACGCCGTATTGAGCTTTTTGGAAACGCCGAGGAACGGACAGATGCCGAGAAACTTATTGAGAATATAGTTCTCCGTGAGGATTGCGGCAAGGAAAATGCCGACTAAAAATTTAAGACTCATGCTTTGCCGCCCTCCTTTTCACATTTTTCCTGAACCTTGGAGCAGGAAGCCGCCAACGGGCATGCAGCGCAGCCCATGGTCTCCGGCGCTTTGCCCTCCGCGGAAAGCTTGCCCGCAATGGCGATGAGAATACCGAACACGAAGAAGCCGCCCGGCGGGAGCAGGAAAATGATGATGGGATCTATGAAATTCGAGAGGATCGGAATGCCGAACACGGTACCCGCGCCGAGCAATTCACGGATGATGCCCATGGCGAGCAGCGCGGCGGTGAAGCCCACGCCCATGCCGAGACCGTCTACGATGCTCGGCAGCACGGGATTTTTGCTGGCGAACATTTCCGCACGGCCCAAAATGATGCAGTTGACAACGATGAGCGGCAGGAACACGCCGAGCGACTTGTTAAGCGCCGGCACGTAGGCCTTGATGAGCAGCTGCACAATGGTAACAAAACCCGCAACAATGGTGATGTACGCCGGGATGCGGACTTTATCTGGGATGATTTTTTTGAGAAGAGAAATAACGGCGTTGGAACATACGAGTACGAATGTCGTCGCAAGGCCCATGCCGATGGCGTTCGAGGCCGCCGTGGTGACGGCGAGCGTCGCGCAGGTGCCGAGCATCAGGCGCAGCACGGGGTTCTCTTTGATAATGCCTTTTGTAAATTCTTCTTTGAGGCTTTTTGCCATGTTATGCGCCCTCCTTTACCGTGTTGTACTTTGTGATGGCTTCGTTGACGGCGTTCGTCACCGCACGGCTCGTGATGGACGCGCCGGTCATGGCTTCGATCTCGCCGTCCGACGGCGCCTTATTCTTCACAAGCGTGATGCCCTTTTCCGGCGCAGTCTGCTTAAACTGATCCGTAAAGGAAGCCTTTTCCGCGTTCGCGCCAAGACCCGGTGTTTCGCTGTGCTCCAGAATGACGATGCCGGTGATCTGCCCGTCGGCGCTGATGCCGGTCATGACCTTCACCGCACCGCCGTAGCCCTTCGCCTCCGTCTGGAAAACGTAGCCGACCGTTTCGTTATTCGCTTTGCCGATGTAATAGCCGTCTGCTTCTTCAAAGCTGTCCGCGTCGCTCAAAACGACTTTTCTCGACTGCTCCGCTTCCAGTGCGGACTGCTCGGCAATTTTATCTTTCGTCAGCAGGTTTGTGCCCGCCAGAAGCGCCGTGACGACAAGGCAGATGACAAACAGAATGAGCGCCGGTTTTAAAATATCTTTCGCGGTGATCTTCATTTTGCGTCACCCGCTTTCTTTGCCTTCATTTTGCCGAACGTCTGCGGCTTCGCAATGCGTTCAATGAGCGGCACTAAAATATTCATCAGTACGATGGAGTACGATACGCCCTCCGGCAGAGACGCGAACTGGCGGATTAAAATCGTCAGCACGCCGCAGCCGACGGCATAGATGACGCGTGCGCTGAAGTTGATGGGGCTTGTGGTGTAATCGGTCGCCATAAAAATCGCGCCGAGCAAGAGGCCGCCGGAAAGAATGTCCATCAGCGGATCGCGGCCGAGCAGTGCGGAAAGCGCCGCTGCCGTTGCAAGGTACGTGACCGGAATAACCGGGCTGATAACGCGGCGTGCAACAAGGTAAATGCCGCCGAGAATGAGTGCGAGTGCACAGGTCTCGCCGAGGCAGCCGCCCGTGTTGCCGAGAAACATATCGAGGTAGCTCGGCAGCGCCGCACCCGTGCCCTCGGAGAGAACGCCGAGCGGCGTTGCGGTCGTCATAGCGTCGGAGAAGCTGTGGTCCATCGGCGCCGTCCACGCGGTCATTTTCGCCGGGAACGAGTTCATCAGAATGATACGCGCCGTCAGCGCGGGGTTCACGAAGTTCTGGCCGATGCCGCCGAACATTTGCTTTACGACAACAATGGCGATAACGCCGCCGAACGCCGCAATAATCGGGCTGATGGAAACGGGCAGGTTCATCGCGAGCAAAACGCCCGTCACAACGCAGGAAAGGTCACCGACCGTCTGGCGGCGCTTCATGACGCGGCGGGATATGTATTCGCTCAAAATGCAGGACGCGACCGTTGTCAGGATAATAACCGCCGCGCGGAAGCCGAAAATGATGACGGACGCAATCATCGCCGGGGTCAGCGCCAAAATGACGTCCAGCATCAAGGTCTGGGTGGTGTCTTTCGACTGAAAGTGCGGCGAGGAGGAAACGATGAATTTGTTCACTTTTTAGCCGCCTCCTTCTTTACATAGTATTTGCCGAGGCGAATGGCCTGCACGATGCGGCGTTTCGCCGGGCAGGAGAATGCGCAGCAGCCGCATTCCATGCACGTCATGATGTCGAGTTTTTTCAGCATTTCCACATCCTTGCGCTCCGCGTATTTTTCAAGCTTTGCGGGCACAAGGTTCATAGGACATGCCGCAACGCAGCGGCCGCAGCGGATGCAATCGGTCGGCTCCAAAAGGCGCGCTTCTTCCGCACCGAACGCGAGTAACCCGTTATTCTGCTTTAAGACCGGCAGCTCGTCGGTTGTCACGGCAACGCCCATCATCGGGCCGCCCATGATGAGCTTCTGCGGTTCTTCCTTATAGCCGCCGCAGAATTCCATGACCTCGCGAATTTTTGTGCCGATGGGCACAATGACATTCTGCGGGTTCTGCACGGCGCTGCCGTCCACCGTGACGCGCTTCATCGTCAGCGGCATGCCGGTGCGCATGTAGCTTGCAAGGAACGAGACGGAGCCGATGTTCATGACAAGGCAACCCACGTCTGCCGGCAGACCGCCCGCCGGGACTTTTCTGCCCGTTGCCGCCTGCACCAGCACCTTTTCCGCGCCCTGCGGGTAGCTTGCATGCAGCTTTAACACGCGCACTTCGTCGTTCGGGTCCATTTTCGGGTCATCCGCAATGCGCGTCAGCGCTTCGATGGCGTCGGGCTTGTTGTCTTCAATCGCGATGATGACGCGGTGCACGTCTAAAATCTCTTTGATCTTATAAATACCGGCAAGCACGTTTTTGCCGTTTTCGAGCGCCTCGCGGTGGTCGGAGGTAATATAGGGCTCACACTCCGCAACGTTGACGATGAGCGTATCGATTTTTTTGTCCGGGGGGACGTTTAATTTCACGTGTGCCGGGAAGCCTGCGCCGCCGAGACCGACGAGACCCGAAGCGCGCGCCGCATCGGCCAACTGCTGCTTCGTTTTGATCTCCGGCGGGGGACATACCGCAGGGTCGTGCTCCATTAACCCGTCCGACGTGATGATGACGGCGTCCACCGCCTGCCCGCCGGGCATAATGACTTTTTTGATTTCCTTCACGGTGCCGGAAACCGAGGAATGGATCGGCACGGAAACGTATGCGTCGCTGTCCGCGACCTTGGTGCCGACATACACGTGGTCGCCCTTTTTCACACAGGGCACACACGGTGCGCCGATGTGCTGCGTCATGGGCAGCGTGATCTCATCGGGCGGCGGCATCACGTGCGTTTCGGTATGCGCCGTGTTCTTGTGGTGCGGCACATGCGCGCCGCCGTGCGTGCGGAACGGGCGCTTCGGAAAAGACTGTTCCATCTTTATTCCTTCCTTTCTTTCGCGTTAAAAAACAGACTTTGCCGGTGCAAGACACAACAAAGTCACAGTTTTTGAGTTTATTCAATTTTAGCACTGCTTTTGTACATTGGCAATAGAAAAAAGCGGTATTTCCACAATTTTCTGACGGAATATGGGCATGCACATTGATTTGTAAGCTTTACCGCATGCGTCGCACGGACGAAATGAGCCCCGTATCGTACTCCGAACGCAGGATGGAGTAACACACATTGTCAAAAATTTCGCCGTCAAACCGCTTAAAGCCGCACGGCATAACGCCCTCAAAGATGAATCCCGCGCGCTCGATGACCTTTCTTGACGGCTCGTTACCCACAAAGTGGCTGATGGCGACGACCTCGACGTTCATCACTTCAAACGCGTTCTGCACCATGGCGCGCAACGCTTCCGTCATGTAGCCGTTATGGCGGTAGCGGCGCGAAAGCTCGTAACCAATCGAAATACTGTCCGTATTATAGCGGCAGTAATCGCGCTGATACTTGATCTTGCCCATCACTTCGCCCGTTTCGCGCAGGGTGATGGCAAAGGCATACGGGTCGTCTGCGGCGCGCCTCAATTCACTCTCCGCCTCCGCCGGTGTAGAAACCGGCTTTGAGCCCGCCCGCAGCATGGTATCCGCATCGGCGGCAAACAGCAGAAAGCCGCTCATGTCCTGCATGGAAAAGCGTCTAAGGCGCAGGCGCGGCGTTAAGATTTCCGCTTTTCCGAGTGTATCACCGCGCATTTTTCGACTCCTTCGGCAATGCCGCGCCGCGCGGTAAAATGAAATTCAGTGCGTGCGGCAGAATGTTGTATTCCTCGCTTTTCACCTTGATGCACAAGCCGTCCATATTGCTGACGACTTCATTTTCGCTTTGAATTTCGATCTTCACGCCGCGGCGGTAAACGAGCAGGTCGGAAAACGCCGGGTTGCTTAAATGCTCGCCGCGCTTATACTTCGGCACAAGGCCCGGAATGCGGGAATAGGCGGGCTTTCGGATCAGCACAAAATCGAGCAGACCGTCGTCTATCACCGAGTTCGGCGCGCCGCAGTACCCGCCGCCATACCAGCGACCGTTGCCCGCAAGCGTGAACAGAAATTCGCCCGTAACGGTCTCTTTTGTGCCGTCCGCATAGTAAAACATTACGGTCATTTTGTCCGCAAGATGCCCCAAAAAGCACTTTGCAAGCGAAATGGTATACGCAAGCTCGCCCGAAACGAACGGCAGGTGCTTATAATAATTCATCTCCGCCGCCACCTTGGCGTCAAAACCCACAGAGCAGATGTTCACGGCATCGCCGTGCTGCGTGCGGATCATATCGATGGTCACAGTCTTGCCCGCCAGCTGATTTTCCGGATTCAAAAACACTTCGCGCTTGCCGAATGAGCGCACGAAGTCGTTGCCGCTGCCGCACGGGTATACGCCCACGGCGGCGTTTTTGTGAAACTCCGCACCGCGCACGACCTCCAGCACCGTGCCGTCGCCACCGACGGCCCAAATGCGCACCGCATCGCCCTTTTCGGCGGCCGCTCTCGCCAACTCCTCGCCATGGCCCGCGCGCTGTGTGAGATAAATTTCCGGCTCTTCCCCGTGCGTGGCATGCACGGCGCGGATGCGCTCCATAAACTGCACGGTATGGTCGTGCTTGCCGGCTTTTGGGTTGATGATATAAACATTCCGCATATGTACCCTCCCCTAAAGCATTTTTTATGCCTTAAAATACATGTAATACTGGCAGCGGATCATGCCGTTGTAGAGCTTGCGGCGGCGGTCGGATTTTTTGCCGAAGCATGTCTCAAACCGCTCGTCCGGACTGATGGCAGCATAGCTCCAGCCGCGCTTCGGCGTGAAGACGCGCCCCATCGTTTTGTAGATGTCCTCCGCCGTTTTCACGTCTAAAAGCCGCTCGCCGTACGGCGGGTTGCAGATGACGCAGCCGAACGGGCCGTCGTTGCTGAAATCCTTGATGTCGCGCACTTCTGCGGAGATATACTGCGCAACGCCCGCTTTCTTCGCGTTTTCAAGCGTCAGGCGCACGGCTTCGGGGTCAATGTCATAGCCGAACGCCAAAAAGCCCTCATCGCGACGTTCAAGTGCCTTTGCGGCAATGCGCTCGTTGTCCCAGATATTTCCGGGGACAGCTTTCCACTTTTCCGCCGCAAAGTGGCGGCGCAGGCCGGGCGCAATGTGCATGGCAAGCATGGCGCCCTCGATTAAAATCGTACCCGAACCGCAGAAAGGGTCGATGAGCGTGCCGTCCGTGCGCACACGGGAAAGCTTTGCCATGACCGCCGCAAGCGTCTCTTTGATGGGCGCTTCGTTGGAATTTTTGCGGTAGCCGCGCTTGTGCAGCCCCGCGCCGCTCGTATCCAGCATAATGCTGACCTTGTCTTTCATAATTAAAAACTGAATCTGGTAGTTCGCGCCCGTCTCCGGGAAATGCTCCAGCTTATACGCCTCCTTGAGGCTTTCCACCACGGCTTTTTTGATAATGGCCTGGCAGTCCGGCACGCTCATGAGCTGACTCGATAAGCACCGCCCCTTGACCGGGAACGCGTCGTCGCGGCCGATCCACTCCGTCCACGGCAGGGCCTTCACGCCGCGAAACAGGCTTTCAAAGCTTTTCGCTTCAAACGTGCCGAGCAGAACGAGCACACGCTCCGCAAAGCGGGAGCGGATATTCGCGCGGGCGATCATCTCCGGGGAGCCTGCGCACAGCACACGTCCGTTTTCCGGCGCGACATTTTCCGCGCCCATATCGCGGAGCTCCTCCGCTACAAGACCCTCAACACCCAAAAGGCAGGGCAAAACAAGCTGATATGTATGCAAAGTTATCACCATTTTCATTTCATATATTTAAGTAATTTTTAGTATACCATAAATCGCGCACTTTCGACACCGTATACAGAAAAATAAATAAAAAAATTACCCGCCGACTTTTGAAAAGCCAACGGGCAATGAATTTAAGCTTAATAGAACGTCGCAACGGGCTGCGCGGGCGCTTCGGCAGGCTCGATGTTCTGAAGCGTCAGAACCGGACCCTTGCGGCCGTAGAGCTTGTGCCACTTATACGCAACGGAAAGGCGCATGGTGTACCACTTTCCGTTTTCCGGCATTTTGTCCGCGTCGCACAGCGTGAGCAGACCCGCAAACTGGATATCCTCCACGCAGCAGGTCATCAGCTGGCGACCGAAGAAGAACATGCCCGGTTTCATGCGCGGGTTCACGGCTGCAAGGCCCTTATACTCGACGACCTTGCCGTCGTACTTCTTTGGATCTTCGGAAAGGTCACGGTACCACAGCGCGTAATCGCCGTCTTCAATCTTTACGACCGGCGCGTTGATGTCAAACGGCAGCGGATCTTCGATCTCGTCGTATTCGACGTCGCCGTTCGTGTACTCGTAGGCGATGTCCGGGCGGCGGCTGATGCCGCGCACAATCTTGTGGAACGCCATTTTGTCCATGTCCTTCGTGAAGCGGTTGAACACGACCAACTCGCAGCCGGAGAGCTTATCCACAACAAGGCCGCGCATGTTGGCGTTGTAAGTGAGGAATGTCGTCGCATCCGCGAACATGAATTCCTGGTAAACCGCCCAGTTTTCCGGCATGTTGTCGTACAGCGTTTTCAACTGCCACATGCCATTGTACTCGATGAGCACACGGGAAGCGCGATGCTTTTTCGCGAGGATGTCAAGCGTTTCGCTCGTCAGCTCGTCTTCGTCCTCAATGTTTTCCACATAGATGTTCTTCATGTAGGGGCGGGACTCGTCGTACTCCGCCTCGCCTTCCTCGCAGACGAGCAGCAAGGTACGCTGCCCGTTATTGAAACGCTTATCCGCAAGCGTTTCGTCTATAAAAGAGGTCTTGCCTGATTCGAGAAAGCCCGTAAACAGGTAAACCGGCATATCATCCATCAATATTCCGCCTTTCTGTAAGGTTCAGCCCGCATTACGCGAACAGCGCTTCGATTGCGGCCTCGTTGATGTGAGAACCGATGACGCACAGGCGGCCGATGACACCGGCGCTGCCGTTGCGCACAGAGGTCTCCTCCGGCACATAGTCGAAGTGGATCCACTCGCCGTCCCGGCCTGCGACGATGCCCTTTGCACGCAGGATCATGCCGTACTTTTCGCTGTTGTCGAGCTCCTCGAGGATGTGCTCGATCTCGTCCTTCGTGAACTTGCGGGTCGTCTCGGTGCCCCAGCTTGTGAACACCTCGTCGGCATGATGATGGTGGTGATGATGCTCGTGGTCATGCCCATCATGGTCGTGATCGTGGTCGTGGCAGCCGCAGGTGCAGTGCTCGTCATGCTCTTCGTGGTCGTGATGGTGGTGCTCGTGCTCGGTCTCCTCGGCAAGGAGCTTCAGCTCCTCTTCAAGGGTATTCTTGTGCTCCATCGTCTCGAGAATCTGTGCGCCGGTGAGCTGATCCCACGGGGTGGTAATGATGGTGGCGTTCTGGTTGTGCTCGCGCAACAGAGCGACGCAGGCTTCAAGCTTTTCGGGCTTGATACCGTCCGTGCGGCTCAGAATGATGGAGTTTGCGTGCTCGATCTGGTCGTTATAGAACTCGCCGAAGTTCTTCATATACATTTTGCACTTGTTTGCATCGGCAACGGTGGTGAAGCTATTCAGCGTAACGTCTTCCATGTGCAGGTTCTGCACGGCACGGATCACATCGCTCAGCTTGCCTACGCCGGACGGCTCGATCAAAATGCGGTCCGGGTGGTAGGTCTCCAGCACCTGATGCAGCGCCTTGCCGAAGTCGCCCACAAGGCTGCAGCAGATGCAGCCCTGGCTCATCTCGGTGATTTCAATGCCGGCGTCCTGCAAAAAGCCGCCGTCAATGGCAATCTCGCCGAACTCGTTTTCGACCTGGTAAATGACCAATATTTTCTCGAATTCTTTTAATATGTACATCAACCGTTCGATCAAATCCGTCATAATCCATTCCCCAAATTTTTTCAATTAATTGTTCTCTTGAAAAAATTTGATTTGGGTGTTTAGCAAGTTCAAAAAGCAATTCAAATTGTTTTAATGGCAAATGAATACATTCATCTTTATATCTGATTTCATATTTATCCCCATCTAATTCAACATCTTTTAAATGAATAATATGCGATGTATTAATATCATATCTTTTCATGATTGCTTTTACACGTGCCATTAATTCGTTTGGATCAAAAGGTTTAACGACATAGTCATCAACCCCAGAAGAAAAACCACGTAATTTATCTTTGCTTTCACCTTTGGCCGTAAGCATAATACATGGAACATCTTTGAACTCTTTCATATTTTCAACAAGTTCAAAACCATCCATTTTAGGCATCATGACATCAATGATTCCTAAATCCACATATTCGTTTTCAAAAATGTTTAAGGCTTCTTCCCCATCACCGGCTTCTAAGACTTCATAACCTTCTTTATTTAAATAAAACTTGAGTAATTCTCTAATATCTTGTTCATCATCAACAACTAATACTTTTGGTTTCATTTTCTACACCTCAATTCAATTCAAAATTATATCATAAAACCATAAAATAATACAATCTTACAAAGATTTACTTTACAAGAACTTTATCAATAAAGATACACAAAAAAAATATTTATTGTATAATAGAGCAAGATTAAAGGAGATGTAGAAATGATATTAGAAAAAATAGATCAAGATTTATTAGATTTAGCAAAACAATCAGATAGCGATTTAAAAGAAATCTATGCTAAAGTAGATGAAACATGTCTTATTAATTCAAATAAAGTTTTATCTGCTTTTATAGAAAATCAAGTTTCTTATAGTGA
>OGZW01004240.1_pt1 | contig 10128 bp, 9 predicted proteins | sample 1577001 | NCBI WGS metagenome assembly OGZW01 (sample SAMEA3541519, study PRJEB24748) | human gut metagenome | biome: human gut; feature: human-associated habitat; material: faeces | place: China | collected 2012
CGGTGACACTTCGGGTATGAACCGAATGCTCTAGCCAACTGAGCTATACCGCCATGTGGTGTGCATCTCAAACGGTGCTTCACTAGTATACGGGTTTCGGCACCATTTGTCAAGCATTTTTTTGAATTTTTTCAAAAAGTTTTTTTCTCCCTTTTCTGCACCGGCAGTGCTGCGGCACAAATAGCGCAGCCATGGGCTTTGCGGGCATCAGCTGGCAGCCATTCCCGGTGTTGTTCCGATTTTTGTTCCTGCATTATACAACAATAGCGCAATAAAGTGCAGTACAAAATTCTTCATTTTTTCAGGTTTTACCCGGTTTGTTCATTTTATTTTAAGCTACGAAACTTTTTGCGGATTTTTCGCATTTAATATATTGACATAGTAGTACCCCAGTGTTAAAATAAGTTAAAAATCGGTGTTCGTTAAAAGTGTGTCGAAGATGAACCATCCGTAACTTTAAGGAGAATACTCGCTATGAAATATTCTTGGCAGCGCCAGATTATTCTGGAAACCATTCAAGAGCATAAAGAGCATCTTTCTGCGCAGCAGATTTACGGTTATGCCCGTGAGCGCTGCCCTCATATCAGCCTGGGCACGGTGTACCGCAACCTGAACACCCTGGCTGATAACAATATGATCGGCCGCGTTGGCATGATCAGCGGTGCCGAATGTTTTGACTGGGACCCCAACTCCCATGAGCATTTTTACTGCCGCAAGTGCCACAAGATCATTAACCTTGATCTGCCGGAAGGCGAGCTGAACGCCCTGATCAAAAATGTTCCCGGCCTGCGTATTGAAGGCCACTGCCTGACCGTGACCGGCGTTTGCGCCGAATGTGCCAGCAAAGAATAACTTTGCCGGGACAAAGCGCCACTGTCCTACCCTTGCAGGATCAATCCTTCCAACTTGTCATCATCTTTTCCTCTCCGCTCTTCCCCGTTTTGTGGGGAAGAGCTTTTTTGTACCCTTTGGCACTTTTCTGCATCCTTTTTCAACTGCGATATGCGGGCTTTATGCGGCAAATATTCAATTCAATGAATAAAAATGCAAATAGTCCGTTTTGTTTTTCCCCTTTACGCCGCAAAATGCAAGCTCTAGAACAAAATTATCTCTATAAGTTGAAGTTTCCTTGTGCAATATGCCGTGTTGCAATTTGTTGCAGGGCGTGTATAATAAGAAGCATGAAATGAATAAATATTCAGCCACTTCGGTGGATAGAATTTTGAAAGAGGGCAGTTCTTATGAAAAAGAAAAAGGAAGATATTAAAAAGGTTGTTCTTGCTTACTCCGGCGGTCTGGATACCTCCATCATCATTCCCTGGCTGAAAGAGAACTACAACAACTGCGAAGTTGTTGCTGTTTCCGGCGACGTTGGCCAGGGCACTGAGCTGGACGGCCTGGAAGAAAAGGCCCTCAAGACCGGCGCTTCCAAGCTGTACGTTCTGGACCTGAAGAAAGATTACGTTGAGAACTACATCTGGCCCTGCCTGAAAGCCGATGCCAAGTACGAAGAGTACCTGCTGGGCACCTCTCATGCTCGTCCGTGCATCGCAAAGGCACTGGCTGAGATTGCCAAGAAAGAGAATGCCGATGCCATCTGCCATGGCTGCACCGGCAAGGGCAACGACCAGGTTCGTTTTGAGCTGACCCTAAAAGCACTGGCCCCCGAAATGGCCATCATCGCCCCGTGGCGTGAGTGGGACATCAAGAGCCGTGACGAAGAGATCGATTACGCCGAGGCACACAACATTCCCCTGCGTATCAACCGTGAGACCAACTACTCCAAGGACAAGAACCTGTGGCATCTGAGCCACGAGGGTCTGGACCTCGAAAAGCCCTCTCTGGAGCCGCAGTACAACAAGCCCGGCTTCCTGGAGCTGGGTGTTTCCCCGGAGCAGGCACCGGATACCCCGTCCTATGTTACCATCCACTTTGAGAAGGGCATTCCCACCGCTGTGGACGGCAAGGAGATGGACGGTGTTGCCCTGATTGAGTACCTGAACAAGATCGGCGGCGAGAATGGCATTGGCCAGCTGGATATCGTTGAGAACCGTCTTGTCGGCATGAAGAGCCGCGGCGTGTACGAAACCCCCGCCGGCACCATCCTGTACAAGGCTCACAACGTTCTGGAAACCATCACCATCGACAAGGATGCTTTCCACTTCAAGGAGTCCGTTGCTCAGAAGATGGGCGAGCTGGTTTACGATGGCAAGTGGTTCACCCCGCTGCGTGAAGCCCTGAGCGCATTCACCGACGACCTGCAGAAGACCGTTACCGGTGATGTGAAACTGAAGCTGTACAAGGGCAACCTGATCAACGCTGGTGTTACCAGCCCGTTCACCCTGTACGATGAGCAGACTGCTTCCTTCGGCGAGGATGAGGATTACGATCAGTTTGATGCAAACGGCTTTATCAACCTGTTTGGCCTGCCCATTGCTGAGCGCGCCAAGCTGGCAAAGAACTGGCCGGAAGTAAAGTAATCGCATTTTTCCATTAACAAAACTGCCGCCAGGGAGGCATTGACCCCCTTGGCGGCTTTGGCGTTCCAGTATATACTATAATAAAGAAAAAAGAATAATGAATAAATAATAATGATGGTGGACCGCCGTGCCTGCGGCACAGCTCAAAAAAAGCCAAGGTCGCAGCAAACATCAGACTGAGCCCTCATTAAAAGGCTGTATCTATTTTATTTGCGCGCGCGGCGCGCATACCAACATTTTTCATTATTCTTTATTCTCTATTCATTACAATAACACCGGAGGTTTTCTTATGCCCCAACTTTGGCAGGGACGTTCCAGCAAAGCGGTGGACAGCCGCGTGAACGACTTTAACTCTTCCATCCGCTTTGATGCGCGGATGATCGAACAGGATATCCACGGCAGCATGGTACACTCTGCTATGCTGGGCAAGCAGGGCATCATCTCCCAGCAGGATGTGGACGATATCCACAAGGGCCTGCAATCCATTTTGAACGATCTGCACAGCGGCGCGTTGGAGATTGACCCCAATGCCGAGGATGTGCACACCTTTGTGGAGCAGACTCTGACCGCCCGCGTGGGCGATGCTGGCAAGCGGCTGCACACCGGCCGCAGCCGCAACGACCAGGTTGCGCTGGATATCCGCCTGAACCTGCGGGAAGCATCGCTCCACTTGCAGGGGCAGATCAAGGAATTGATCCTGACCATCTGCGACCAGGCAGAAAAATCTTCTTCCTATGTTATGCCCGGTTACACCCATCTGCAGCGTGCCCAGCCGGTCACCTTTGGCCACCAGCTGATGGCTTACGCCTGGATGCTGCTGCGCGACCTGGGCCGCATGCAGGACGCCACCGCCCGCATGGACGCTGAGTGCCCGTTGGGTTCCGGCGCTCTGGCTGGCACCACCTACCCGCTGGACCGTTTTTATACGGCACAGGAGCTGGGCTTTGCTGCTCCCTGCGGCAACTCGATCGATGGCGTATCTGACCGCGATTTCTGCATTGAGCTGACCAGCGCCATGGCCACCTGCATGATGCATCTGTCCCGCCTGTCGGAAGAGATCATCCTGTGGTGCAGCTGGGAGTTCAAGTTCATTGAGCTGGACGATGCTTTCACCACCGGTTCTTCCATTATGCCGCAGAAGAAAAACCCGGACGTGACCGAGCTGATCCGCGGCAAGACCGGCCGCGTTTACGGCGACCTGAACACCCTGCTGGTTATGATGAAGGGCATCCCCCTCGCCTACGACAAGGACATGCAGGAGGACAAGGAAGCCGTATTTGACGCGGTGGACACTTTGGAGCTGTGCTTAAAAACCATCACCCCGATGCTGGCCACCATGACGCCGCTGCCCGCCAACATGCGCCGCGCCGCCGCCAAGGGCTTTATCAATGCAACGGACTGCGCCGACTACCTGACCAAGAAAGGCATGCCGTTCCGCGATGCTTACAAATGCACCGGCACCATGGTGGGTGCCTGCATCCGGGCAGACAAAACGCTGGAAGAGCTGACGCTGGACGAGTTTAAGCAGTACAGTGATCTGTTTGAGGCGGACATCTATGACGCCATTGACCTGACGCACTGCTGCGAGGGCCGCACCAGTTACGGCGGCCCCACTCAGGCCAGCGTGCTGAAACAGATCGCGGATGTAAAAAGCAAAATCAACTGCTGAACGCTGTAATAGATAGGGGTTTGTTTGGGATGGCTAAGTATAAAATTTTTGTGGATGGTTCTTCCGGCACAACCGGCCTGCGCATTGCGGACCGCCTGGCCGCACGGGATGAATTTGAGATCCTGCACATTTCCGAAGCCGACCGCAAGGATGTAAACGCCCGCGCCGCCGTGATTAACCAGAGCGATCTGAGCTTTTTGTGCCTGCCGGATGCTGCAGCCAGAGAGGTTGTGCCCCTGCTGCGCCCCGATGTGCGTATTCTGGACACTTCTACCGCACACCGCACCGCGCCGGATTGGGTGTATGGCCTGCCGGAGCTGCATGGCAAACGGGATGCTCTGCGCACCGCCAACCGCGTGGCTGTTCCGGGCTGCTATGCCACCGGCTTTATCACGCTGGTGGCCCCGCTGGTGGAGCTTGGCCTGCTGGCTGCAGATTATCCGCTGACCTGCCATGGGCTTTCCGGTTATTCCGGCGCAGGCAAAAGCGGCATTGCCCAGTACCGCGACCCGGAGCGCGACATTGCCTTTGAAAGCCCGCGCCCCTACGGCTTAACGCTGGATCACAAGCACCTGCCGGAAATGCAGAAGATCTGCGGCCTTGCGGAGCCGCCGGTGTTCTGTCCCATTGTGGATGACTACTACTGCGGCATGGAAGTTACCGTTCCCCTGCGTCTGGACCTTGTGGGCCACAGCGCTGAGGAGCTGGCCACCGCTTTGCAGGAGTATTACGCAGGCGAAACCATGATCAAGGTGCACGCTTTGGGCACCGCTCCCAAGTTCTTGCCCGCCAATACGCTGGCCGGCAAGGACACCTTGGAAATTTACCCCACTGTTTCCCCCGACGGCAAGCGGATGCTGCTCATCAGCCTGCTGGACAACCTTGGCAAAGGCAGCTCCGGTGCCGCCGTGCAGTGCATGAACATCATGCTGGGGCTGGAGGAAACGAAAGGGCTGGAATTGTAAGTTAGGAGTTAGGAAGTAGGAGTCTTCCGGTATGTTGGCCTGCTGGCCGCATGGCACCGCTTTGGTGTGCTTTGTAGGGAACGGTCTTGACCGTTCCGCAGCTGTCTTTACCGGGTGGGTTCCGTTTCTTCTGATTTTTGATGTTATTTGTGGGAAAGAGGAAAAGTAACATGGCAAAGTATAAGGTCATTCCCGGCGGCGTTTGTGCCGCCAAGGGTTTTTCTGCTTCCGGCGTACATGCCGGGTTCCGGGCCAATCCCAACAAGCTGGATCTGGCCATCATCAAGGCGGATGTACGCTGTGCCGCTGCCGGTGTTTACACCACCAACAAGGTGTATGGCGCCCCCATCAAGGTTGACCGCGCCCACCTGGTGGACGGCCACGCACAGGCTGTTCTGGTGAACAGTGGCAACGCCAACACCTGCGCCGCCAACGGTGTGGATCTGGCCAATGAGTGCTGCGCCCTGGTGGCCCAGCAGCTGGGCATTGCAGCCGAGGATGTTCTGCCGGCTTCCACCGGCGTTATCGGCCAGCCCATGACGATTGACCCGTTCGCCCGCGGTATTCCCGCCGCAGCGGCCAGGCTGCAGGCCAGCGCCGAGGGCAGCAGCGAAGCTGCCAAGGCCATTATGACCACTGATACTTACGAGAAAGAATATGCCATTGAATTTGAGCTGGCCGGCAAAACCTGCCGCCTTGGCGCGATCGGCAAGGGTAGCGGCATGATTGCCCCCAACATGGCCACCATGCTGGCGTTCTACACCACCGATGCTGCCGTCAGCCCGGAGCTGCTGCAAAAGGCACTGCGCACCGTTGTGCCCACCACCTACAACCAGATGAGCGTTGACCTGGATACCTCCACCAACGATACCCTGCTGCTGCTGGCTTCCGGCCTGGCGGGCAACGAGCCTGTTGTGACCGAAGGCCCGGAGTATGACAAATTCCTGGCTGCCCTGGGCGCTGTGGCAGAGCATATGTGCGCCCTGCATGCTTCTGACGGCGAGGGTGCCACCCACCTGATCACCTGCGAAGTGACCCACGCCCCCACCCACGAGATCGCCCGCGCCGTGGCAAAGAGCGTTGTCTGCTCCAACCTGTTCAAGGCCGCCGTGTTTGGCCGCGACGCCAACTGGGGCCGCATCCTGTGCGCCATCGGCTATACGCCGGGGGATTTTTCCATCGACAAGGTCAGCGTGCGCATTGCCAGCAAGGCCGGCGAGGTGTTTGTGTGCGAAAATGCCGCCTATCATCCATTCAGCGAGGACGAAGCCTATGCGGTTCTGGGCGAGCACGACATCCTGGTCAAAGTCGATATGGGCACCGGCGAAGCCAGCGGCAAAGCCTGGGGCTGCGATCTAACCTATGACTATGTTAAGATCAACGGCGATTACCGGACCTGATTTTGCAATTAGAAATTAGGAATGAGGAATGAGCAATGAACGGCTCGTTTAGGTTTGTAGCTTATAGGCATCACCGCACAATTCCCGCCTAACGGCTCAAGCACCGCTCCGGCGGCTGCGGCACGGCATCTGCGTTGCCAAAATGCTCGATAAGACATCCAGTATTATCTGCGCTTTTGGCTTAGCATCTGCCGTACCTCGCTCGCCGTATCGGCACTTAGAATTATGCGGTATTGCCTTTAATTTGTGCGCGCAGCGCACACCGCCAACTCCTAACTCCTAACTTATCTTGCTACTTTTACGTTTGGGGAGCGATTTATGAAAAACGAGGAAATGGCGCTGCTTTTTTCGGAAGCCACGCCCTACATCCAGAAATATCACGGCAAAACCCTGGTGATCAAATACGGCGGCAATGCCATGGTAAACGAGGAATTGAAACTGGCCGTTATGAACGACCTTGTCACCCTGACCCTGCTGGGTGTGCGCGTTGTGCTGGTACACGGCGGCGGCCCGGCCATCAACCAGATGCTGAACCGCGTGGGCAAGGAATCCAAGTTTGTCAACGGCCTGCGTTATACCGATAAAGAAACCATGAGCATTGTGCAGCAGGTTCTGGCCGGTCAGGTCAACAAGGATCTGGTTGCGTTGCTCAAGGGCCGCGGCGTTGGCCTGTGTGGTCTGGACGGCCACACCATCACCTGCTCCCGCAAGAGTGATGTAGACCTGGGCTATGTGGGCAACGTGGAAAAAGTGGACACCACCCTGATTGAGCACCTGCTCAACGATGGCTTTATCCCGGTCATTGCCACGGTTGGCATGGATGAAAACGGCATTGCCTACAACATCAACGCCGATACTGCTGCAGCCGCCATTGCTATTGCCCTGCACGCCGAAAAGTTCGTTTCCATGACGGATATTGTCGGCCTGCTGTATGACAAGGACGATGAATCCACCCTGATCCCCGAAGTGGAGATTTCCGAGATAGAGGGCTACAAGGCACATGGCGTCATCTCCGGCGGCATGATCCCCAAAATCGAGGGCATGGCCGATGCCATTTATGAGGGTGTGCATGAGGCTGTTATCATTGATGGCCGTGTTCCTCATTCTGTTCTGCTGGAAATGTTCTCTGACCGTGGTTCCGGCACCCTGTTCTACCGCCGCGGCAACCGATGATTTAATTTTACGGGGATTTACGGGGGATTTTGTACCTTTTTTGAAAAAAAGGTACCGAAAAAACTTCCAATATATTATAATATAAGAATAATGCAAGCTGGCCGTGGGTACATAGCATGTACTTACGGCACAGTTATTCATTCGCCTATTTTTTAGGTTTATTCCTGAATAATTCGGCTGCCAACCATTCCAGACCTCCCAAGGAGGGAATAACATGAATACCGAAAAAGTCATCAAACGTGACCAGAAATACATCATGCACACCTATGCTCGCAGCCCGCTGGTGCTGGAGCACGGCGAGGGCATGTATGCCTATGATGCAGACGGCAAAGCCTATCTGGACTTTACCTCCGGCATTGGCGTAAACGCGCTGGGCTACTGCCACCCGGCCTGGGTACAGGCCGTTACCATGCAGGCCACCCGTTTGCAGCATTCTTCCAACCTGTATTACACCGCCCCCTGCGGCAAGCTGGCCAAGCGGCTGTGCGCCCGCACCGGGCTTGACCAGGTTTTTTTCGGCAACTCTGGTGCCGAAGCCAACGAAGGTGCCATCAAGTGCGCCCGCAAATACAGTGTGACCACCTATGGTCCCGACCGCAACAAAGTTCTGACGCTGGTCAACTCGTTCCATGGCCGCACCCTTGCCACCCTGACCGCCACCGGCCAGGATGTTTTCCACAAGGATTTCGGCCCCTTCCCCGCTAACTTCGGCTACATCCCCGCCAACGATTTTGACACATTCAAAGCCGCTGTGGATGATTCTGTCTGCGCTGTTATGATGGAGATGGTACAGGGCGAAGGCGGCGTGGTTGCGCTGGACGCCGACTATGTGCAGAGCGTTACCGACTACTGCCACGCCCACGATATTTTGATTATTGTGGATGAAGTACAGACCGGCGTGGGCCGCACCGGCACTTTCTTGGCCTGCGAGCAATTCGGCCTGAAGCCGGATCTCGTCACCCTGGCCAAGGGGCTGGGCGGCGGCCTGCCCATCGGTGCCGTGCTGGCAAGCAAAAAGGTTGCCGATACCATGGGCCCCAGCTCTCACGGTTCCACCTTTGGCGGCAACCCGGTCGTCTGTGCAGGCGGCTGCGCTGTGCTGGATGCCATGGATGATGCGTTCATGCGCAACATCAACGCCCGCGCCGCCCAGCTGCGGGAGGGTCTTGCCTCTCTGCCGCATGTCGCATCTGTCAGCGGCATGGGCCTGATGGTCGGCATTGCCTTTGCCGATGATGTTCTCCGGCGGCCTGACGGCGGCGTATCTGACGAAAATCTACGCGGCGCTGTTCTGGCAGAAGCCCGCCGCCTCCACCGGCAGGACCTGGGGCACCCCCGCCACCACGGCGGCGCTGATCCTGGCGGCCCTGCCGCTGCCGGTGCTGGGACTGCTGCCCCATGTGCTGGCGGAGCCGGTGGCCGCCCTGGCCCTGCCCTTTGTGGGCGGGCACCCCTTCGGCCACGCCGTCCATTATCTGGCCTGGGAAAATCTCAAGGGCGTGGCCATCTCCCTGACCATCGGCATGGCGGTGTACTTCCTGTTCATCCGCCTGGTGCTTATGGACCGCCGGGAGGGCCAGGTGGTGTACCTGGAGCGCTGGCCCCGCTGGCTGAGCCTGGAGGACCGGGTATACCGCCCGGCTATCCGGGGGCTGTACCGGCTGCTGAACGTGGTGCTGCGGGCCGTGTGCGATGCGCTGGACTTCCTGGTGCTGCTGGCCCGGCGGACCTTCCTGCGGGACTCCCGTCCCCGCCGCCGGAAATCCCCCCGCAGCGCCGTGCTCCACGCCATGACCCACGGCGGACAGCGCACGGAGCAGGAGGCCGCCGACCGGCTGGGCACCATCCTGGACACCATCCGCCGGATGGAGGGCAGCCTGTCCTATGCCCTGCTGATGGCCTGCCTGGGATTGTGCATTGTCCTGGTGTGCATCCTGCTGTACGTTTTCTGATTGCAAAAGAGCTGCCGCAGCCTCGCGGCAGCTCTTTTGTTTGCGCAGGAAACAGTTGTATTTGCCCGGTTGGTGTGATATACTGCTATATTGATATGATAGCATTCCGGGGGCGTGTACCCCCGTGAGAAATGAGGGATTGTATATGAAAATCGTAGTGTTGGCCGGCGGCCTCAGCACCGAGCGGCAGGTATCTCTGACCAGCGGCACCGGCGTGTGCCGCGCCCTGCGGGATCAGGGCAGCAGCGTTCCCGTCATCATCCTCACCGCCCGGGAGGAGGAGGCGGACAAGGTCCTGGGGCTGGAGATCGGTGCCGACGACTATATCACCAAGCCCTTCTCTATGCGGGAGCTGGTGGCCCGGGTAGGAGCCAACATCCGGCGGACCACCATGACGCCGCCGGCTGCCGCCTCTGCCGCGGCCTCCGCCATGCCCGTGTCCGGGGATAAAAGAATAGGAATAATCTTTGCCATTCCTCTTCCCCAGAT
>OGZW01004242.1_pt1 | contig 10126 bp, 12 predicted proteins | sample 1577001 | NCBI WGS metagenome assembly OGZW01 (sample SAMEA3541519, study PRJEB24748) | human gut metagenome | biome: human gut; feature: human-associated habitat; material: faeces | place: China | collected 2012
CTCCATAAAAATAGATTTATGCAATTTTTAACTTGAAAAATTATAGCAGATATATATGACGAATGCTATATTAATGGCAGAATCAGTAAAATAAATGTTATATTTTTAAGAGTGCATTGAGAAAAGGGAGGAAAAAATATGGAATATATCTGTGGGGTGACTTTTGCACCGTTTGCGTGTGCCGGGGCTTTTTTTAAACCGGGGGCAAAGGAGAGCCTTGCCATGATGAAAGAGAGAACCGGCGCAAATTTCGTGATATTTGTGCCTGGAGGGTTACAGGAGACACCGCAGTCGGAGGAGATCTGCTTCACATCAAAGGCGACGATGGAAGATGACGAGCTGATCGCTATGATTGAATATGCAAAGGAAATAGGGCTTCGTGTGGCATTAAAACCGACCGTAAACTGTAAAAACGGGACCTGGCGGGCGCATATTAATTTTTTTGATGAAGATGTTCCATGCGAACCAAAATGGGGGAACTGGTTTACATCTTATACGGCATTTCAGCTTCATTATGCAAAGATCGCAGAGCAGTATGGCTGTGAAATGTTTATTGCCGGCTGCGAGATGGTGATGAGTGAGCACCGTGAAGCAGAATGGCGCAAACTGCTCTCGGATATCAGACAGGTCTATCATGGACTGCTTTCCTATAATACAGATAAGTATCAGGAACACCGGGTAAACTGGTGGGATGCTGTGGATGTGATTTCTTCGAGTGGTTACTATCCATATGGGGACTGGGAAAATCAGCTGGATCGTATTGAAACCGTGGTAAACAGATTTCAAAAACCGTTTTTCTTTGCGGAAACAGGATGTATGTCGGTAAAAGGTTCCAAAGAGGTGCCAAATGACTGGTGTGTAAGAGGTGATGCGGATCCAAAGGGTCAGGCAGAATGGTACGAAGATATGTTTACGGCGTGCAGTAAAAGAGACTGGGTAGGAGGTATGGCGCTCTGGTCCTGGGATGCAAAGCTTTATCAGGAGCGGAGCGCAAAGACCCGTATGGACTATGAAATTTATGCAAAGCCCGCAGAAAAAGTCGTAAAAAAATATTATGATATTTTTAATAAATGATGTTGAGGTCAAAAGCTGATTTTTAAATAAAAATAGTCAAAAGGTTAAAATTAGTTTACAATAACTTAAAAAAAGGTTATAATCCAAAATATAATAAAAACAATTTCTTCAAAGTTACTCCGAAGAGGTTGAATGTTCCGCCATAGATGGTAGAGGAGCAAACAAAATGGTCTCCTGCCTGGCAGATATTGAAAATGGCATAGAAGTTGGCTGCTTGTCCGCTGGATGTCAGCATAGCGGCCACACCACCTTCGAGGGCGGCAATCTTGGCGGCTACTGCATCGTTCGTAGGGTTCTGCAGGCGGGTATAGAAATAGCCGCTGTCTTCAAGGTCGAACAAGCGTGCCATCTGTTCGCTGGTATCATATTTGAAAGTTGTACTTTGATAGATGGGGAGTACACGGGGCTCGCCCTTTTTAGGAGTCCATCCGGCTTGTACGCACAGCGTCTCCGGCTTGAATTGCTTTGCCATAATGTTATCTGTTTTAAAAGTTTCTTATCTATTATCGCGTAAGTTGTCGCAAAAGTAGGGAAAAAATTATAATTTTGTGCTTAAGTATGGTAAAATGCTATAAATTAGCGGCTGGAAATTTGTAGCGAACCGAATAAATGATGAATAATTGGAATATGAAACGCATATTTTGTTTACTGACCATCTTCTTTTGTACTTTGTTTGCTTTTAATGCTTCGGCTCAGGAAGAGCGGGATAGTCCGAGACGTGGAGAAGGAATCTCTGTTTTCCTGGAACGTAACAAGCGCCCGGGGAGAGCCTATTATAAGGAGTTTTTGGAGCTGAACAAGAAACTTCTTAAAGGGAAGGAGGAATTGCGGCTGGGAGTGAAGTATGTACTGCCCCCATTATCAAAGCCGGTTGGCAATGGGAAGAAGACAATCAATGAACCTTTGTTCGGGAAAGCGCTTGCCAGTGTAAAAGTGACATCCAACCGTTTGCAGGGCGCTTGTTTTTATGTAGTGAGCGGGCATGGAGGCCCCGACCCCGGAGCTATCGGCAGAATCGGCAAAATAGAACTGCATGAAGATGAGTATGCGTATGATGTGGCTTTGCGCCTTGCCCGTAACTTGATGCAAGAGGGGGCGGAAGTCCGTATCATTATCCAGGATGCTAAAGACGGAATCCGTGATGACAAGTACCTTTCCAACAGCAAACGTGAGACGTGCATGGGAGCTCCCATACCCTTGAACCAAGTGGCACGTCTCCGGCAACGTTGCGCCAAAATCAATGAGTTTTACAAGAAGGACCGCAAGAACTATAAATATTGCCGTGCCATTTTTCTTCATGTGGACAGTCGCAGTAAGAGCCATCAGACCGATGTGTTCTTTTACCACTCTAAAAGCAAGCCCGACAGCAAGCGTCTGGCTAAGACCATGAAGAAAACTTTCGAATCGAAATATGACAAGCACCAGCCCAACCGTGGGTTTACCGGAACTGTCAGCGCACGCAATCTTTATGTGTTAGCCAATACTTCTCCCGCTTCCGTATTCGTGGAATTGGGAAATATCCAGAACACTTTTGACCAGCGCCGTTTTGTAATCAGTTCGAACCGCCAGGCCTTGGCCAAGTGGATGATGGAGGGTTTCATCACGGATTATAAAAAGGCGAAATAAGGACAATCAACTCTCACTCTCCTTTTTCTTTTCGTGTACCACCACGACTGTAACGGCCGTTATTATCAGCGCCATGCCGATGGCGCTGGCCGGTGTGAAGCTTTCATTGAATATCAGGCAACCGATAACTACGGCTGTCAGAGGTTCCAAGGCCCCGAAAATGGAAGTCAGTGTAGGCCCTATGTATTTAATGGCTTTTACCAGGGTGATGTTGGATATAGCTGTTGCCGGCAGCGCCAGTCCGAGAATATTCAGCCATGTGTAGGTATCATTGGCCAGCCGGATGCCTCCGGTCAGATATCCTCCTATAATAAAGAACAAGGCTCCCAGCCCCATTACGTAGCATGTCAATGCAGTGGAGGGAATCTGCACGGCACGGCTCTTCCTTACTCCTACGATATATCCTCCATAAAAGAATACGGACAGACCGGCAGCAATCAGCCCGATGGTCGTGTTTCCTCCTTCAAAGTCTATTTTGCCGGATGACAAAAGTCCAGCTCCGCTTAGTGACACCAACACGGCAAACAGAATGGCGAATGACCTCTTTTCTCCGAAAAAGCCCATCATGGCCAGTGCCACGGCCAGCGGATACATGAAATGAATGGTGGATGCCACTCCGCTGGATATGTTCTGATAGGCGATGACCAGACTGAAGGAGGTAGCTGCTCGGAGCAGGCTGAGGATGAACACCGTTCCCCAGTCTTTCCTGCTGATGCGGAATGTCTCGCCCAGCATAATGCCGAAAACGACCAAGGTAAGTGAAGCTATTCCCCATCGGTAGGCCAATACTTCGAAAGAGGAGAAGCCCGCAAGGAGTAATGAAATGGTGAAGAAAGGAGCCAGCCCGAAGGTGGCAGAGGAGAGAGCCGCATATATAAACCCTTTTATGGAAACATTTTGCATTTTTTATCTTGATTTTAATGGAGATTTTAAAATTATCTGTTTGCGTCAATTGCTTGATTCGCATTGCGTCGTGCAAAATTAATGAATAAAAACAAGCATACAGACAAGGGAGTGTCCCTTTTTTACAATACAGTATAGATATGGGTATCTAATATAGTATCGACCGGCTTGCCTGATATTTATTCGTTCCATCATGAGGTAAAAATCATTCCACCGCGGAGTAAAAATCGTTCCACCATGGTAGAACGATTTTTACTCCATGGAGGAACGAATACTTGTTCGCTGTCCGGCTCCTAAACTCTTCCGGGGAGAAAGTCTGATAGCTCCGGCAGAACAGTTTGCCTACTCTACCGGAATATAAATCTCTGTCAACAGTTCCTCCGGCGCCGTATCTGCGGGGTTGTTCAGGTAACGTTCCGCACTGGACTCATCCCGTAAGCTACATTCCATTTCGGGGATATACTTCCCGTAGATGGTATCGTATACGGCCTGCAGATGTTCGTATGGACCTTTGTATAGGAATATGGCATAGCGGCCTGCCGCGAGCTGTTTAAATCCGATGTCTCCTTTGGCCGTTGCAAATGAGGGTAGGACCATACATACATCGGTACGCAGCTTTTCAGCGGGTGTCACTTTGGGGTCATCGTGATAGATACAGTAGGGCATCACTTCTCCCATAGGCAGTTTTTCTTCCTGGATGAACTGGCAAAGGCGCATCCATGCGCTGCAATAGTCGTTCAGTTTATAGTCGCCAAAGAGGCGGATGTAAATCACATTTCTGGCAGGAACTTCTTTGATTTCGTGTTTCAGTTCCAGTTCCGGACGAATAATGGCTGGTTTCATAATTACAAAGTTTTTATTGTTACGGTATTCTAATGGTGAAATGCCGTAGAACTGCTTGAATACTTTCGACAGTGACGAAGGCGAAGAGTAGCCTATACGGTAGGCTATGTCCGCTATCGGCATGTCCGAGTAACGAAGCAACCGGGCAGCGGCTTCGGTACGCGTCCGGACAATGAACGTACCGACGGGTTCACCCAGGAAAGCTTTCATGATGCGGTGGAAGTAGAAGGGAGAGAAATGGGAAATCCTGGCCAAAGATTTCAGGTCAATTTCTTCTCCGAGGTGCAGATTTATATAATCCACTACTGCGTTCACACACTTTTGGTATTCCTCCTGGGTTGTCTTTTTCTGCTGCATGGCTCTATTGGGCTTTTTCATGTTGCAAAAATAGGAGGAAAAGAAATAGGTTACTTGTCCGATGTTGCTATAAATGCAATATCTTTAAATAAGATAAGCTATATCCCGGCACAACTTTTTCGTGCAAGCATGAAAGTTTTGCATTCGATTTGCAATATCTTTGCATTTCAGATGAAAAAACAAATGCTTGCAGATGACCGAGGAGATTAAAAGACAACTTTGGGAGTGGGCGGCGGCCTATCATTGCGCCGGCTTCATTCAGAACGACCCCGTACAGTTTCCACATCGCTATGAACGGAAGCAGGATATTGAAATCAGTGGGCTGCTGACTGCCATCATGAGTTTCGGCAACCGTAAACAGATATTGAAAAAGGCTGAAGAGTTGCATAGGTTGATGGGGGTATCACCTCATCAATACGTGTTGTCCTGCCGATGGAAGAATGACTTCCCTGCTACGGACAGAAGCAGTTTTTACCGAATGCTTTCTTATGCTGACTTTCATTCCTATTTCAGGCGTTTGCATGCTGCCTATTCTGCTTTTGACAGTCTGGAGGATGCCTTATGTACGTATGCAGGTAATCCGATGGAAAGGTTATGCGCATTTTTGGAAGTCTCGGCAAAGAGCCCCCAGAAGAAACTGAACATGTTTCTGCGCTGGATGATAAGGAAAGGTCCGGAAGTGGATTTTGGTATTTGGGAGAGATTTGATTGCAGGGACCTGATTGTGCCTTTGGACACGCATGTCTGCCGTGTGGCCTATGCTTTGGGACTCACCGAGACAGAAACATTTTCTTTGAAGAATGCCCGCCGGATTACTGAAGCTCTGGCAGAGGCCTTTCCGGACGACCCGTGCCTGGGGGACTTTGCTTTGTTTGGAAGCGGAGTCAGCGGAGTATTGTAGCGTGTTACCAGTCTATTTCTTGTATCCCTCTGCTCCGTAAGAAATCGTTGGCTTTACTGAAGTGCCTGCAACCGAAGAATCCGTATTCGGCAGTACATATTTCAGGGACTTCTGGTACTGGCGCTGATGATCCTGCCAACCGTCATCAACATCAGTGAGTCTGCTTTAAGAGCTGTTCCGGGTCATTTAAAAAGCGCTTCCCTTGCATTAGGCGCTACAAAGATCCAGACTATTTTCCAGGTGATCCTTCCTGCAGCAAAATCCGGTATTATCACAGCCGTTGTTTTAGGAACAGGAAGAGCCATCGGCGAGGCAATGGCTATTACACTGGTATCCGGAAGTTCCGTAAACTTCCCCCTTCCATTTAACTCCGTCCGCTTTCTGACTACTGCTATTGTAGCAGAAATGGGATATGCATCCGGACTGCACAGAGAAGTATTATTTACCATCGGCCTTGTATTATTTGCATTTATCATGATCATCAACATTGGTTTAAACAGTATTCTGAAGAAGGGAGAGAAAACAAAATGACAGGTGAAGCCGCTATCCGTATCAATGAAAACTCCGTGATCCGGGAAAGCATTTATGGAAAACGCATCCGCAGCACAGATGTGATCTTAACCGGTATTATCTACGGATGTGCCAGTCTCTCTATGCTCCTTCTCATCGGAATTTTAGGTTACACCTTTGTAAGAGGTGTCCCACATGTGACCTGGTCCTTTTTAAGCACTGTTTCCAGCGCTACAAAGGGAACCTTTGGTATCCTTGGAAATATTATCAACACTCTTTATATTGTAGTGATCACTCTGCTGATCGCAACTCCTATTGGTGTAGGTTCTGCGGTTTACTTAAATGAGTATGCAAAACCGGGAAAGATCGTCCGTCTGATCGTATTTACAACAGAAACACTTTCCGGTATTCCTTCTATTATATTTGGTCTTTTCGGAATGGTGTTTTTCGGAAATACACTGGGACTGGGCTACTCCATTCTTACCGGTTCCCTGACACTGACCTTAATGATCCTTCCACTGATCACAAGAACCACCCAGGAAGCATTAAAGACCGTTCCTGACAGTTACCGTCACGGCGCACTGGGAATTGGTGCTACCAAGTGGTATATGATCCGCACCATCCTTCTTCCAAGCGCTATGCCTGGTATCCTTACAGGTGTTATCCTGGCGATCGGACGTATCGTAGGTGAGTCTGCAGCTTTACTGTTTACTGCAGGAAGCGGCTATTACCTTCCAAAGAACCTGTTTGGCAAGGTACTTGAGTCAGGTGGTACACTGACTATCCAGCTGTATCTGTTTATGCAGAAGGCAAAATACAATGAAGCTTTCGGCGTAGCAGTTGTTCTTCTGGTGATCGTACTGGCGATCAACGCACTGGCAAAATATCTGTCCCACCGGTTTAATGTAGAGACAAGATAAACGTGAAAGACGCGAAAGGGAAATGAGTATATATGGAAAATAAAGTAAAGATCTCCACACAGAACCTGAACCTGTACTATGGAGAAAATCATGCACTGAAAAATATTAATCTGGACCTTTATGAAAATAAGATCACTGCATTTATCGGACCATCCGGATGTGGAAAATCTACTTATTTAAAAACATTAAACCGTATGAATGACCTGGTTCCAAATGTAAAGATCGAGGGAACCGTGCTTCTTGACGGGGAAGATATTTATGATCCACAGGTAGACACTACACTCCTTCGTAAAAAAGTGGGAATGGTGTTCCAGCAGCCAAATCCATTTCCAATGAGTATTTATGACAACGTGGCTTACGGACCAAGAATTCACGGTATCAAGAACAAGGCACAGTTAGATGAGATCGTAGAGCGCAGTTTAAAGGGCGCAGCTTTATGGGATGAGGTTTCTGACCGTTTAAAGAAATCTGCACTGGGACTTTCCGGTGGTCAGCAGCAGCGTCTTTGTATTGCAAGAGCGCTGGCAGTAGAGCCGGAGGTTCTGTTAATGGATGAGCCTACATCTGCACTGGATCCGATTTCTACCTTAAAGATCGAGGACCTGATGGACGATCTGAAGAGCAAGTATACGGTTGCTATTGTTACCCACAACATGCAGCAGGCAACCCGTATTGCAGATTATACAGCATTTTTCCTGGTAGGCGAGGTAGTGGAATATGCTACCACAGATGAACTGTTTACCATGCCAAAGGACAAGAGAACGGAAGATTATATTACCGGACGTTTTGGTTGATGGAATGTGATCCTACGGTAAAATGTGAGAATGTAGAGTTGCGAAAATGTTGGAAAAGCAACGGAAAGGGGCATAAGGGATGCGCATTACTTATGAACATGAATTAGAGGAGTTGAATAAATGCCTGCGTGATATGGCCATGATGGTGGAAAAAGCCATTGAGCAGACTTTCGTGGCATTTGAAGACCAGAATTATACCATGGCAGAGGATGTTATTAAAGGAGACCGGAATGTAAATGACATGGAACGTGCCATTGAGTCCCGTTGTCTGTCCCTGATCCTTCGCCAGCAGCCGGTAGCAAGGGATCTGCGCCAGATCTCCACTGCTCTTAAGGTGGTAACGGATCTGGAACGTATTGGAGATCATGCATCAGATATTGCAGAGCTGATCCTGCGGATCAAGAGTGATCATGCATACCACATTGTACAGCATCTTCCTGCTATGGCAGCGTCAGCCCAGAAAATGGTCCATGATGCAGTAGAAGCATTTATTAAGCAGGACGTGGAAGAGGCAGAGGAGATCATCCGCAGGGATGATGAGGTGGATGCGCTGTTTAATCAGGTAAAATCGGATGTGGTGGAGCTGTTAAAATCTGCGCCGTCCCATGCAGACCAGGGGATCGACCTGTTGATGATTGCCAAGTACTTAGAGCGTATTGGGGATCACGCGGTAAATGTATGTGAATGGACCCAGTTCTGTAAGACCGGTGCGCTGAAAAATGTGCGTATTATGTAAGGGGATTTAGATGTAAACACGAAAGAGTCCGCAGGCCGGGCTCTTTTTAATGCGTTTTTATGCATGATATGCAAATTTTTAATGCGTTATTTTGCACGTATAGCCATAAAATGTGGCAAAGTAATGCGGAAATTTGCTTGACATGTGCATGGTCTGCGATATAATACAAGTATAAAATGATACCGGGGTAAAAACACGTAGCAATCCGGTATCGGTGGGAAGCAAAATGTAAGAGGAGGACTATTTCATGAAGTTTTTTATTGACACAGCAAATGTAGATGATATCCGCAAGGCAAATGATATGGGAATTATCTGTGGTGTTACCACAAACCCATCCCTGATCGCAAAAGAAGGCCGTGATTTTAAAGAGGTTATCAAAGAGATCACTTCTATCGTTGACGGACCGATCAGCGGCGAAGTAAAGGCAACTACTGTAATAGCAGAAGGAATGATCGAAGAAGGCCGTGAGATCGCTAAGATCCATCCAAACATGGTTGTTAAGATCCCTATGACCGTAGAAGGACTGAAGGCAGTAAAAGTTCTTTCCGCAGAAGGCATCAAGACAAATGTTACTTTAATCTTTACTGCAAATCAGGCACTTCTGGCAGCAGAAGCAGGGGCTACCTATGTATCTCCGTTCTTGGGAAGACTGGATGACATCAGCCAGCCGGGTATTGGCCTGATTGAAGACATCGTGACCATCTTTGATAATTATGGATATGACACAGAGATCATTGCAGCATCTATCCGCAACCCGATTCATGTTACGGATTGTGCGCTTGCAGGAGCAGATATCGCAACCGTACCTTACAAGGTAATCGAGCAGATGACAAAGCATCCTTTGACAGATGCCGGAATTGAGAAGTTCCAGGCAGATTATCGTGCTGCATAGTATTTACCGGATTCCACACCCTCAATGGCTTCATCCGCAGAATCCACGAACTGCCAATCGACCTTATTGTTGTCTGCCAATTCATCCATGATGTCTTCACCGGTATTCTTGAACTCCCCGTCGTCATCCGTATAACCCTGATCCAAATTGACAGCCGCTAACTGTAGATTACCGGTATTGCCGTATGGATCCCAGTTGGAATAAATATTGAACCATGCATAAAGTGCTGGTAAAAAACATACACCAATGGCGATAATCAGGGCAAACAGATTTTTTGCCAGATTTTTCACATCTGTAAAAAAGATTTGTTTGATCGTCTTCATGCCTTTATCCCTTTCGTATTTGTCTGATTCTTGATCAATTCTATTTTCTGTTTTCGCGTTAATTTTTTGATCGCCGCTTCCCGGCGCATTGCCTCTTCCTTTGTGGCATATTCCTCATGGTAGACCATTTCCACCGGAAGACGCGCTTTTGTATATTTGGCACCCTTGCCCGCATTATGCGTTTGCAGGCGTTTGGCCAGATTGGTCGTATAGCCTGTGTAGAGTGAATCGTCGCTACACCGGAGTA
>OGZW01004249.1_pt1 | contig 10117 bp, 6 predicted proteins | sample 1577001 | NCBI WGS metagenome assembly OGZW01 (sample SAMEA3541519, study PRJEB24748) | human gut metagenome | biome: human gut; feature: human-associated habitat; material: faeces | place: China | collected 2012
ACGACCTGTGTAAATACCGGTCATTACATTAACTGCACCTAGTTCAGTTTCCTGACCAACTTCATAGCCTTCTAGTTCAGGCTTTGTTTCTTCGTTGAATAGTTCTTCGTAGGAAGGATTGTGGATAATTTCAGTAGTACCGGTAATACCATACTTAGTTAAATCAATCTTTGCCATTTCAGTATCAACCTTTCTTTTTCTTGAATTTTTACATAGAAATTGTATTTTTCAGTCCAATGCTATAGTTATTCAGCATAAACTGCAATCCTATGTTCTAAAATATTCTAGCATAATTAAGCATTATCGTCAAGCAAATAACTAGTAAAATACTATAAATTTCTGACCTTTGATTATATTTGTATAATAACTAACATATCTTTAACATTTTGTCTATTACTTTTAACAATTATTCACTACAGTAATCTATTATAAGTAGTATTACTTTGGTTATTCATGAAATTTTCATCATATGTGCAGATATTGTAGATTTATGTAGTTAAATGTATTATAATAATCTTGGAGTTCAAAAGTATGCAAAAATTTTTATAATTTTAGGAGAAAAGGGAAGGATAATTTAATTTATGACCTTAAAAGAATTGAATATAGGCGAAAGTGCCATCATAACATCAGTTGGTGGTGAGGGTGCATTGCGACAACATTTTCTTGATATGGGTATGATTCCTAATGCAGAAGTAACTGTTGTGAAATTTGCACCAATGGGTGACCCTATGGAACTTCAGGTCCATGGGTATGAACTGACTTTAAGATTAGCAGATGCCGATAAAATTCAGGTTGAACCTATCAAATCTCGTACAAGAAGTCACGATAGAGTGGATAGGTTTAAGGATACAGAGCATCCCGGTCTTGGTGAAGAAGGTAAATTCCATTCAAAGGGAGATGGCAACCCTTTGCCGGAAGGAACAACCCTTACATATGCTTTGGTTGGCAACCAAAACTGTGGCAAGACAACTTTGTTCAACCAAATTACCGGTTCAAATCAGCATGTCGGTAACTTTCCCGGTGTAACTGTTGACAGAAAGGATGGCTCAATCAAAGGCTATTCCAACACAAATGTAACTGACCTACCGGGAATTTACTCAATGTCACCGTATAGTAGTGAAGAAATTGTTTCAAGAAATTTTGTCCTTGACGAAAAGCCAAAGGCTATTATCAATATTGTAGATGCTACTAATATTGAGAGAAACCTTTACCTTACAATGCAACTTCTTGAAATGGATATTCCAATGGTAATAGCCCTTAATATGATGGATGAAGTTACAGGTAATCAAGGTTCTATTGATGTAAATACAATGGAAAAAATGCTGGGTGTACCGGTTATTCCAATTTCAGCAGCAAAAAATGAAGGTGTTGATGAGCTTATCAAACACGCACTTCATATTGCTCAGTATCAGGAAAAGCCATTGCGTCAGGATTTTTGTGACAAAAATGACCACAACGGAGCAGTCCATCGTTGTATTCACGCAGTAATTCACTTAATAGAGGACCATGCAGAACAAGCAGATATTCCTGTAAGGTTTGCAGCTACTAAGGCAATAGAGGGTGACCATCTAATTCTTGATAAGTTGAACCTTGATGAAAACGAAATGGAAATGCTTGAGCATATTGTTCAGCAACTTGAAACAGAAAGACAACTTGACAGAAATGCCTCAATAGCTGATATGCGTTTTGAATTTATCGAAAAACTTTGTGAAGATACAGTTATCAAGCCTAAACAAAGTAAAGAGAGAGTCAGAAGTGAAAAGATAGATAAAATTCTAACAGGTAAATATACTGCAATTCCTTGTTTTATTGCAATAATGGTTTTAGTCTTTTACCTAACATTTAATGTAATAGGTGCAGGACTTCAAACTTTATTGGAAATGGGTATTGACTCATTAACCACAATAACAGATAATGCCCTAACCTCAGCCCATGTAAATGACACAATACATAGCCTTGTAATAGACGGTATATTTAATGGTGTAGGTAGTGTGTTAAGTTTCTTACCTATAATCGTAACACTGTTTTTCTTCTTATCATTAATGGAGGACAGTGGTTACATAGCAAGAGTAGCATTTGTAATGGATAAATTGCTGAGAAAAATCGGTCTGTCCGGTAGAAGTATTGTTCCAATGCTAATAGGTTTTGGTTGTACAGTACCGGCAGTTATGGCAACAAGAACTTTAACATCCGAAAGAGATAGAAAGATGACAATTCTGCTAACTCCATTTATGAGTTGTACTGCAAAGTTACCTATCTATTCATTTTTTGTCAGTTCATTTTTCCCTAAACAGGGTGGACTGATAATGTCAGGATTGTATGTGTTGGGTATAGTAATCGGTATCCTAATCGCCTTTCTATATAAAGGTACATTGTTCAAAGGTGAGGCAGTACCATTTGTTATGGAATTACCAAACTACCGACTACCCGGTGCAAAGAATGTTGTTCAACTATTGTGGGAAAAAGCAAAGGACTTTTTACAAAGAGCATTTTCAATTATTCTAATAGCAACAATAGTTGTTTGGTTCTTACAGAGTTTTGATATTCACTTTAATATGGTGACAAATTCAGCAGATAGTATGTTAGCTTCCATCTCAGGTTTTATCTCACCAATATTTGCACCATTAGGACTTGGAGATTGGAGAATTTGTACTTCATTAATCTCAGGTATTATGGCTAAGGAAAGTGTAGTATCAACATTACAAGTCCTATTTAGTGGCAACATTGCCTCAGTATTAACACCACTTGCAGCATCATCACTACTTGTATTTAGTTTGCTATATTCTCCTTGTGTTGCAGCTATTGCATCAGTAAAGAGAGAGCTGGGTGGTAAGTGGGCAATAGGTGTTGCCTTGTGGCAGTGTGTTATTGCTTGGGTAGTAGCATTCATAGTCCACTTAATCGGTTCAGCAGTAGGAATGGTGTAGTATGGATTTTCTTAGTAGTTTAAATTTTTGGGATTATTTAATTTTAGCTTTAGTCATTGTTGCAGTAACCCTTGCAATTTACTCTATGAGAAGTAGAAAGAAAAAGGGCAAAGGCTGTTGCAATTGTGGTTGCCAAAATTGTAATAAAAAGTGTAAATAATTATTTTGGGTGGTTCATTTGAACTACCCTTATTTTTTTTACTTTAATAAATTTATTGGTTAGTTTGTATAAATCATCAATTTATTAATCGTATAAATATACCAAATATAAAAAATCTTCAATAATTATGTAACCTTTTGAAACTGTAATTTGTGTTATATATAGAAGATACAGTATCTAACGATACTGAATATGTGTACAAAATAACCAAATATATACAGTAAAATTTGACAAGTATAAAACTATTTTATTATTGATATAAACTTATTACTATGTTATATTGTTAGTAGATATTACTAATAATATCTAACTAATAAAGAGTATTTTGTTATATAAATGCAATTATAGGGAGCAATCCAATGTCTAAAGTATATTTATTAAATTAATTATTCGGCAAATTATTAATCAATTTCTAAGAAAGATAAGGTGATTTTATGAAAAAATTATTAGCATTGTTGTTAACATTGATAATGGCAGTTTCTGTAGTTGCAGTGGCTCCTACAGTTAGTGCAGGATCAAGTGTGTACAAAAGTAATTATTGCTGTTATACCTTAGATAAAAAGGGTTACGCAACAGTAATTGACTTTTATAATTATAAAGGAATTTGTAAGAAATACGGTAGTTATTGGAAAATCCCTTCAAAACTAAGAGGTCATACTGTAAAGAAAATAATTCTGGATATGGATTATGATAAGTGTCCAGAAAACGAATTTCCTTTTAAGAAAGTAAGAATACCTAAAACCGTAACATATATTAAGAATTTAGCTAAATATATTAGAGAAAGAGGATATGATCATGAGTGGTATTATAACACAGGAGTTTATAATTCATTGATAGTTTGTGATGAGGGTTCAAGGGCAGAGTCTTACGCAAGACAATGCGGACTTGATTATTCTATAAAAGGTAATATTTATGGAGATATAGCTTATCTAGGAACATATGGTTTTAAGTATAATGTTGATAAGAAGTATAAAACTTCCGGTGGTGACCGTTATATGAGGTTTAACGGTAAAGAAAGGAATATTAAGTTTACTATAAAAAGGGGTAAACAGGTTCTAAAACCTAATAGAGATTATATCGTTAAATATGTAAACAATATTAATCCGGGTAAAGCATATGCAATGATTATCGGTAAAGGTAAATTCTATGGTATTTCTTACTTAGATTATGATATTAAACCTACAAAGCCTAAAGTAACTGTACACCAAAGTGAAAGTTATACATATGCCTATTTTGATAATATTTTATATGAAGCAAATTGTGGTGAATATATAGGTCAATATAGTGAAACACCTGATTTTAAAAAGCATAAAACTTTTGGATGGAATAATAAGTTAAGCGATTTGAAAAAAGGTAAAACCTATTATTTCAGATGTAGATTTAAAACCCATGGTGTAGCTTATCATATTGATTTTTATACTGGTAGAAATGTAAAATATTCACAAATAATCTTTGATAGTTATTATTATCCTCAGTATAGCCCTTGGTCAGATGTAAAAGCAGTAAAAATTAAGTACGACTATTCAAATAAACAATAGTCGTACCCTATAGAACTAAAGTTAATTTGCTTAGTCAAATTAACTTTAGTACACATATAAGGGCATCGGTTATGACACCGGTTTTAAAACCGATGCCCAGTGGAGAGTATGTACTTCTTTCCCTAAAAAAGTAGATAGCAACGGTAATATTGTTAACAAATAAAGGAGGTCGATTTTATGAAAAAATTATTAGCATTGTTGTTAACATTGGTAATGGCAGTTTCTGTAGTTGCAGTAGCTCCTACAGTTAGTGCAAAGTCAAAGATATATAAAAGTAATAATTGTTGTTATACCTTAGATAAAAAGGGTTACGCAACAGTAATCGACTATTATGGTCCTACATATGAAAGTGTTGATTATAAATATGCAGTTAAATATTGGAAAATACCACCTAAACTTAATGGACATAAAGTAAAAAAGTTAGTGTTAGAAAATGAGGAACAGGGGTTTCATTTCAAAAAAATTAAAATACCAAGGACAGTAACATATATTAAAGGCTTATATAGTTATATAAAAAATACTGCTACTATAGAGCGTTACTATAAGACTTGTAATTTTGATACACTAGTAATATGTGATAAAGGTTCAAGGGCAGAATCATATTCAAGACAATGTGGGCTTGATTATTCTATAAAAGGTAATATTTATGGTGATATTGGTTATCTTGGTGCTTATGGCTTTAAATACTATGCTGATAATAAATATAAAACTCCTTTCGGTAAGAGCGATTATAAATATTCTATGAAATATAATGGTAAAGAAAGAAAGTTGATGATTACTGTAAAAAAAGGTAAACAAGTTTTAAAGCTTAATAGAGATTATACTATTAGATGGATAAATAATATGAATCCTGGCGAGGCGTTGGCAGTGCTTGAGGGTAAAGGTAAATTCTATGGTGTTGCATATATTCAATATGATATAAAACCTACTAAACCCAAAATAATCATTCATCAAAATGAAAGATTATCAGGTGTGTGTGCTGATTATGATGTCCCATATGAAGGAAGTGTGATAAAATTTATTGGACAATATAGTGAAACATCAGATTTTAAAAAATATAAATCTTTTGATGGAAGTGATCATTTAGCTAATCTAAAAAAAGGTAAAACTTATTATTTTAGATGTAAATTATTAGTAGGTGGTTTATCTCATATAGCGAAGATATCTCCTTCAAATGCAAGAAAGATTACTTTCTCTCAGTTAACTTTTGGAAGTATGAGTTATAATCAATATAGTCCTTGGTCAGATGTAAAAGCAGTAAAAATTAAGTATGACTATTCAAATAAACAATAGTCGTACCCTATAGAACTAAAGTTAATTTCCTTAGTCAAATTAACTTTAACACACCTATAAGGGCATCGGTTATGACACCGGTTTCATAACCGATGCCCAGTGGAGAGTATGTACTTCTTTTCCTAAAAAAGTAGATAGTAACGGTAATGTTGTTAACAAATAGATAGGTTAATCGGCATTATCTAATTAAATAATATTATTACATAACAAAAGAAACTGCTAGATTTTAGCAGTTTCTTAGTCTTTTAATGATATTTTTTGCATAAAAATTTTTTCTTGACCCACAAGTAAATTGACAACACTAATCAAAACTTCATAGTTAAAGCAATTCTATTCTTTTCAGGTTCGACAGAAAGAATTTTTACCTTTACAATGTCACCGACTTTTAGCACCTCTGATGGATGCTTAATGTACTTATCACAGATTTGAGAAATATGTACAAGTCCATCTTGATGCACACCAATGTCAATAAATGCACCAAAGTCAATTACATTTCTTACAGTACCCTTAAGTTCCATACCTTCCTTTAAGTCCTTAATGTCAAGTACATCACTTCTTAGCATAGGTGCTGGAAGTTCATCTCTAGGGTCACGACCCGGTTTAGAAAGTTCCTTTACAATATCGTCAAGTGTAGGTAATCCGATTTCAACAATGTCAGCAAGTTTCTTACTGCCAAAGTTCATTACTCTAGCTGATAAATCAGAGTAGTCACCGGATTTAATATCTTTATCACTGTAGTCAAGTGTCTTTAGCAGTTCTTTTGCATTACTATAACTTTCAGGGTGAACACCTGTGTTGTCAAATGGATTTTTACTTTCAGCAACTCTAAGGAAACCGGCACATTGCTCAAATGCCTTAGGACCAAGTTTAGGTACTTTCTTTAGTTCACTTCTTGAAGAGAATGCACCGTTTTCTTCTCTGTATTTTACAATGTTGTTGCATACAGTAGCATTAAGACCGGCAACTCTAGAAAGTAATGCAGGTGAAGCAGTATTTAGGTCAGCACCTACTGAGTTAACACAGTTTTCAACAACACCGTCAAGTGTTTCAGCAAGTCTTTTTTGTGGCATATCATGTTGATATTGACCAACACCAATTGCCTTAGGCTCAATTTTTACCAGTTCAGCAAGTGGATCTTGAATTCTTCTTGCAATAGAAACGGCACTTCTTAGTGTAAGGTCAAGTTCAGGAAGTTCTTTAGCAGCAAGTTTAGATGCAGAATAAACCGATGCACCGGCCTCACTAACTACCATATACTTAACATCTTTGTCACAGTCCTTAATAACATCAACTGCAAACATTTCAGTTTCTTTACTTGCAGTACCGTTACCGATAGAAATAATATCTACATCATATTTCTTGATTAACTGAATAATCTTTTCTTTAGATTGCTTAACCTTAATTTCACCGTGAGTAGGGTAGATAACTGTTGTGTCAAGTACCTTACCTGTTTCATCAACAACTGCAACCTTACAACCTGTTCTGTAACCAGGGTCAAGTCCAAGTACAGTTTTACCTTTAACAGGTGGTTGCATTAGTAACTGCTTTAAATTAATTGCAAAAACTTTCATTGAGTTTTCACAAGCATTTTCAGTTAAAGCAGAACGAATTTCCCTCTCAATAGATGGGAAAATAAGTCGCTGATAAGCGTCAGCACCGGCTTCTTTGATAATGTCACTGCATAAGTCATTTTTGTAGTTGATAGTTTCATTGTTGATATATTCAATAAACTTTTCATCATCACATTGAATAGATACTTTCAAGAAACCATCTTTCTCACCTCTGTTAATAGCAAGAAGTCTGTGGTCGGCAATTTTCTTTACAGGTTCACTGTATTCGTAGTATGACCTATAAACACTGTCCTTGTCTTTATCACTTGCAACAGAAACTACTGTGCCATAATTATTTAGCATTTTTCTAATAGTTTTTCTGATTTTTGAATTATCGGAAATCTGTTCAGCAATAATGTCCTTAGCACCATTAATAGTATCTTCTACACTTTCAACACCTTTTTCAGCATTTACATATTTTTCAGCCGACTTATTAGGGTTAAATTTGCTATCTTGTAAAAGTATTTCAATAGCAAGTGGTTCAAGACCTTTTTCCTTAGCAATAGATGCTCTGGTTTTTCTCTTAGGCTTAAATGGTCTGTAAATATCCTCAAGTTCACTAAGTGTAACTGCCTTATCAAGTGAAACAGAAATTTCATCAGTTAATTTTTCTTGTTCATTGATAAGGTTTCTAATTTCTTCTCTACGCTTATCAAGGTTGCGTAGATACTCCAATTTTTCAGAAAATTCTCTTATTAGCTGGTCATCCATAGAACCATGCATTTCTTTACGGTATCTTGCAATAAACGGAATTGTATTTCCCTCATCAAGCAAACTAATAATATTAGTTGCGTATTGTTCTTTAATGTTAAATTCTTTAGCTAAAATTTGTGAATAATCCATATTAACCTTCTTTCTTTTGCTAGGCTATTATATCATACTTTATTTTTTATTGCCAGATAATTTTTATTGACCATATTATTAAATAAGTTTATACTAATTTTAGTTTATTAAAGATAAGGTTGAAAAAATATGAAAATAAAGAAAGTAGCAGTCCTTGGTGCAGGAGCAGTTGGCTCATATGTAATTTGGGGACTTTCACAGAAAGATAATATCCAACTTGGTGTTATAGCTGAGGGTGAAAGAGCAGAAAGACTAAAGAAAGGTATTACTATTAATAGTGAAAAGTATTATCCTAATGTTTGGTCATCAGCAGAAAAGAATATTGATTTATTAATAGTAGCATTAAAGTACAATTCTTTACAAAATGCAGTAAAAACAATTGCAAGTGCAGTTAATGAAAATACTGTTGTTATGAGTTTGATGAATGGTGTTGACAGTGAAGAAATTATTTCAGCAGAAATAGGCAAGAAAAATGTTATCCATTCATTTATTAAAGTTGCTTCTCATAAAGAAAATAACGGTTACTGCTTTAATCCTGAAACCACACTAGGTATAATTTTTGGTGAAACAGAAGAACCATATTATAGTGAAAGAGTAAAGGCTATTGAAGAACTATTTAGCAACACAGGACTTCACTATAGATATACCGATTATATATTAGAAGAAATGTGGGCAAAGTTTAGACTTAATGTGTGTAACAATTTACCACAAGCGATTTTAGGTGCAGGTGTAGGTTGTTATGAAGACAGTATCCATATGAAAGCTATTAGTGACGGTTTAAGAAATGAACTTGAAACTATAGCAACATCAAAGGGGATTGATATTAATAAGTCAGGAGAACTATCAAAGAGAGGCAGTGCAGTACCTGCCTCAGCAAGATATTCTACATTACAAGACTTAGATGCAAAAAAACATACAGAGATTGATATGTTTTCAGGTGCATTAGTTCGTATGGGAAAAGAACTGAATATTAAAACACCTTATAATGAATTTACCTATCATATGATAAAAGCATTGGAAGAAAAGAATGATGGTAAGTTTGATTATACAGGTGACAAAGACAAAGTAACTTGGGCAAAGTAATATGAGTATTGAAGTTGAATTAAAAGTAAAAATTTCTAGCAAAGAAGAAATTATTAGTAAATTAGAAAATCTAAATTTCACAAAGTCAAGTTTAGTGGTAGAAACCGACACTTACTTTACTTCATCACATCACGATTTTATTTCACTTGATGAGGCGTTGAGAATAAGAAATGTACTTAATAAATCTACAAATGAAACCAAATCGGTGATTACATATAAAGGTGCAAAGCTAGACAATATTTCTATGTCAAGAAAAGAACTTGAAACTGAAGTGAAAAACTCTAATATTGTTAAAGAAATTTTAGAAAATATAGGCTTTAAGTCAGTACCACCACTTGTAAAGGAAAGACAATACCTAAAATTTAATAATGTAGCTGCTTGTGTAGATACTGTTAAGGGTTTAGGTGACTATTTGGAATTAGAAATTATAGTGGAAAATAATTCTGAAAAAGAAAAATCATTAGAAGTATTAGAAAACCTATTGCTAAAGTTAGGTTACTCAATGAAAGACACAATCAATACTTCATATCTGTCAATGTTAATGAATATAAGTGAATAAATCATAAATGCCATAATTCCTTGTTTAAGGTTTTATGGCTTATTTTTTAATTTAATTTGTGCAAAAAATTCCTTGAATACTAGAAAATTATTTAATAAATCATA
>OGZW01004250.1_pt1 | contig 10115 bp, 9 predicted proteins | sample 1577001 | NCBI WGS metagenome assembly OGZW01 (sample SAMEA3541519, study PRJEB24748) | human gut metagenome | biome: human gut; feature: human-associated habitat; material: faeces | place: China | collected 2012
CGCTTCGCTCGCTGCGAAACTGCGCGTGGAACGATATAGGTAAGCCCCGGGCGGGCGGCTACTCGCTTGAAACAATATTTACTTTTCTAGTAAGTCGATGCTATGAAGGGACGCCTCCTTTGTCGCATCGACTTACTGTATTTATATTTTTCGGTTTCGCCTTTGCAGATTTTAATGGTGGGGATCCGGTATGGCTGCTAGTACGTAAACGTAGCTGCTCGGCGGGAGCCGCCCATATATCATTCCATGCTCAAACATTCTCGCTGCGCTGCGAAACTGCGCGTGGAACGATATATGGGCGGCTCCCGCCGAGCAGCGGACTATCGCCTAGCGGATATGCGCGGGTTTTCCGCCCCAGTAGAAGCGGCAGAAGGCTCTTTTGCGCTTTTGGGGTTTGCCTACGAGCTCCATGGTTGCGATGGCTATGTCTTCGGCTGAGTGGGGGCGGCGTAGTACTTCGCCGTTGATGAGTAGGGCTTTGAGTGATTCGGGATGGTCGTGCAAGTGACGTAGGGTAACGATGAGCTCTCGTGCGGTGGTGACATGCATGCTGGCGCCCATGCCGGTGAGCATGGTGGTGTTGGCCTTTTCCTGGCCATAGGACTTGCCCAGCAGAATCATCGGCAGATGTGCGCATAGGCACTCGGTGACCGTGAGTCCGCCCGATTTGAGAATTGCCAGGTCGCAGCCGTGCATAAGCGCTGCCATATCATCGACATAGTCCAGAACCGTGACGTTTTCGAGCTTCATGGCGTCGAAGAGCGTTTTGAGGCGGGTGGCATATTCGGTGTCTTTGCCCGGCAAAAAGACAAAGTGCATGTCTTCGAAGCTGCGTAGGAAGGGGAGGGTGCGGTCCATCTCCGCGCGAAAGCGAACGTACGGTTGAGGCAAACTGGCACCGGCCATTACCAGCACGACGGTCTTCTCGGTGGGGAGGTTGAACTTAGCTAGCTCTTCCTCGCGATCGTAATCCGTGTCGAATCCGGCGCGAATAGGAATGCCGGTAATGCGAATCTTTGTCTCGAGCACCTTGCGCGGACGCAGCGTTTCGGCCATAAATTCGTTGGCAACACAGAATAAATCGGTGTCCTTGTGGGGCCACCATCCCTCGACTTCGTAGTCGGTCGGTACGCAGATGACCGGATAATCGATACCCGTAATTACGCGGGCGCCCACGGCAACATTGGCTGCTGTGATGTGCGTTGCAACCACGGCTATGGGCCTGCGGCTACGAATATATTCGTTGAAGGCGGGGAACATAATTCGCGACCATGCCGTTCCGCCACCCCAGAGAAGATGTCCCGTAAGCGTATATCGCCAGGTCAGGTCGTAAATGGGGCGCGTGGCTCCCGTAAAAGAAGCCGCGGTCTTATTGCCGTCGAATTTAATACGTCCAAAATCAAGGATATCGAGCACTTCAATCTCAATATCCTCGGGGATGCCATTGGTGCCGCGGATGAGGTCGAATGCCTGCGCTATCGCATTTGCGGCGGCCTTGTGGCCCGAGCCAACGGAGGCATGCACGATGGTCACGAGAGGTTTTTGCTGAGCCAGGAGCGTGGTTTGCTCCGATTGGGGAGTGCTGTGCGTGAGCAGGGGAGCGTCGTCACTCGTCTGCGCCTGGTCCATCGATAACTCCCCTTCAGCTTTGTAATACGGATTTATCATTGTAGTGCATGAGTGTCACGTTCACGTAAATTTGGGTACGAGCGCAAAGAACGACAACGTTTCGACGAAAGGACGCTTCATGACTACCGATAAGCCGATCGATGTTGCGATTATCGGTGGCGGCCCCGCGGGCTATGCTGCCGCCATTTATGCTGCGCGTGCCAACCTGACGACGACCGTGATTGAGCAGGGCATGTCGGGAGGGCAGATCGCCACAACCAATGAGGTCGAGAACTATCCGGGTTTCCCGCTCCTGAGTGGCGCCGAACTCGGCGAGCGTTTTCAGCAGCATGCAGAGGGCCTGGGAGCACAGGTTACATGGAGCATGGTTACGGGTATCGATTACGATGCCGATGCAGCGTTGTTTACGGTGCATCACGATATGGGCGATACGCTGGCCTCGAGCGTTATCGCTTGCATGGGTGCCACGCCGCGTCCGGCAGGTTTCGCAGGCGAGGATACGTATCGCGGTCGTGGCGTTTCATATTGCGCAACATGTGACGGCATGTTTTTCCGCGGCAAGCAGGTTTTTGTAATCGGTGGTGGCAATTCGGCATGCGAAGAGGCGCTGTTCCTGTCCGACATTGCCAGCAGTGTGACCATCGTGCTGCGCCGCGACCAGTTCCGTGCGCCCGATGGTGTTGTTCAGAAAGTACTCGCAAAGGACAATATTACAGTTAGGTACCAAACTAGTATTGTGGAGCTATCGGGCGAAGCCATGCCAACGACGATTACCTTTAAGGACAATGCATCTGGGGAAACTCATGCCGAGTCATTTGAGCCCGGCTCGTTTGGCATCTTTGTCTTTACGGGGACGCAGCCACATACCGAGCTTGTTGAGCATCTAGTCGACCTGGCTCCCGACGGCGGCATTGTCACCGACGATTCGATGGCCACCCGTACACCTGGTCTATTTGCCGCTGGCGACATCCGTTCCAAGCGCTTACGCCAGGTTGTGACCGCCGTTTCTGATGGAGCCATAGCGGCAACGAGCGCATACGCGTTTCTTCGTGGATAAGTACGATAATATTTCTTATGTAAGGTTGCTATCTTTAAACATAGTGGTTGGACAGTGCATCAATGTGCCGTCCAACCACTTTTACTTTGCGGCTATGTAGTATGCAAAACTATATAACCTAGAATACAATATAGAAAACGAACGGGGGCCTCTTATGAACCATGCTAAACATGTTATCCCGATGTCCGATACGTCGGTCAGCATTAAGCCTGAGGATATTCAGCCGACGGTTCTGCCGGATGCATTTATTCAGTCCGATATGGTGGGTAAACTCAACGCGTTGAGCCTGCCACGCTATGACCAGCTGCCCAACGTAACGCTCTATCGCGATCAGGTTATTGAATATGTTGCGCTGTGGATGGAGCCGCTTTCGATTTGCGTAGAGCAACCCGTTATCACGCCATCGATGATCAATAACTACGTAAAGGTCGGCCTCGTTCCTGCTCCGGTTAAAAAGCAGTATGGCCGTGAGCAGATTGCGCGTCTCATCGCCATTTGTATCTTTAAGCAGGTGCTGCCCATCGCTGCGGTTCAGGCGCTCTTTAATATTCAGCGCTTGAGCTACGACGCTCCGACGGCTTTCGATTATGTTGTCGATCAGCTCGAGGCATCGATTCGTGCGGCGTTTTCTGTTGAGCAGACTCCCGTGCCCGATACCGCACATCAGGTTACGCGCGAATCGTTGCTCGTGCGCAGTGCGGTATCGTCCTTCGTTTCGAAGGCGTATCTGATGAGCTATCTCAAGTTCAATGGGTTTAATAGCTAACCGAGGTATAAGATGGGCGGGATAAAGAGCCAATGGCTCCTTATCCCGCCCATACGTTTGTCTAGTTGGATATTATCGGCCCGACGCCACGCCCATACCGTAGCCGATAATGAGGCCGTGCATCTCGGCATAGTATGAATCTAGCCCGTTACAGGGCATGATAATCGTCTTGGAGCCGGGCCAATGCTCCACAATGCGGCTGGCAAGTGCTTGGGCGCCCGCCTCATTCTCGACATGGTCGATAACGACCTCGCCGCCGGTAAAGCCTTCGGCCTCCATGGTGTCGACAATCTTGGCGAACATCTTTTTCTCGCCACGCGTGTGGCCGACGAGTTTAATCTCGCCTTCCTCGCTCGCCGTTCCCAAAATGCGGATATTGAGCTTGTTGGCAATGACGCCGGCTGCCTTGGGGATACGTCCGGCCTTCGCAAGGTTCTCGTAATTACACAGGCTAAAGAGGATCTTGCTGTTTTGCTCGAGGCTATCGAAGTAAGCGCAGGCGTCCTCAAAGGAAACGTCCGGGTTACTTGCAAGGTAACGATCAAACAGTAAGAAGATCAGATCCATCTTGCCGCCTGCTGCCCGCGAATTGACCAGGTGAATCTGACGATTGGGCTCCTCGGCAAGTACCATATCGCGTGCCGTAGCGGCAGCGTTATAGCTTCCAGAGACACCCTCCGAGATTGGCATGCAGATCGTCTTGTCGGCGAGCTTAAAGAGCTCAGCCCACTCCCCCACGCTTGGGCAGGCGCTCGATGATGCGCTGGCTTCCGATTGAATGGCAACATTAAGCTCATGAACATCGAGCGAGAGATCGTCGACAAATTCACGCTCCCCTACTCGGATTTTGAGGGGTGCGAATGCAAAGGTGGTACGGAGTGCAGTCGGTTGCCAATCGCGAAGATTGCAGCTCGAATCTGAGATAAGTGCCCAGCTCATTGAGGGTCCTTTCTAGTTGTTCCTCAACAATTATAGCTATCTTTTGGACAGATGCTGCGCATATCTAGTATTCAAAACTAGATTGTTGCTTACATGCAAAACGTGCGCTCGAGATAACACAATGGACCTCGCTCCCCAAGGATACGAGGTCCATCTTTGTTTGCTGAGCTAAACCACTTAGTAGCGAACGAAAATGTAATTGTTGTTCATGCCAGCGGCAACGGAGCTGATGATGACGCCCGTTTTGTAGTCGGAAGCATGGATCATCTGACCATTACCGATATAAATGCCGGTATGGTAGGAGTTAACCACAACATCGCCGGGTTGCGGATCGGACACACGGGTCCAACCCATGAAGTCGACCGTGGTGCCCAGACGGCAGTAGCGTCCCGTGAGGCAATAGCTTACAAAACCGGAGCAGTCAAAGCTGTTCGGCCCAATGCCACCCCAAGAGTAAGCGTATCCGAGTTTGCTATAGGCACGCGAAACAACGGAACCGCCGTCAACGGACTGGCTCGGTGCGGAAGGCGTCGGAGCCGGAGCCGGAGCGGGCGTCGGGGGCTGCGGAGCGGGCGCGGGCGTGTTTCCGCCGTCGTTGGTCGTACCGCCACCCTTGTTGGTGTTCTCGGTCGTACCGGCGGTGTCGTTGCTCACCGTGGCCTTTTCGGCGGTGCTAGCATTAATGCCAGCCTGCAGCGCAGCGTTGGCCTCGGCCTCGGCAGCGAGCTCGGCCTGCAGCTGCGAATCCAGGGAGTTCACGACACTCTGAGCCTCAGCCTGCTGGGCATTGAGCTCGTCGACCTTCTTTTGCGTCGCGGCGACGTTCTTCTCCTGCTCGGCCTGCTTATCAGTGAGCTGCTGCTTAAGGTCCTTGACCTCCTGAATGGTCTGTGCCTGCTTGTCGGAAACCTTGCCGTAGTAGAACAGACGGTTGAGCATGTCGCCCAGATCGTCGACGCCCGTCAGAACCTGGAGGAGACTCAGGCCACCGGTCTTGTACTCACCGGCAACGTAGGTCGAAAGCTTTGCCTGACCCTCGGCGATCTCTTGCTGCTTTTGCGTAATCTCGCCGGCAGTCTGATCAAGCTCCTGCGTCTGTGCGGAGAGCTCTTCATGAATTTGCTGGGTTTGGGTGCCAATCTGCTCGAGCTTGGTACGGGCAGCGGCAAGGTCGGATGCGGTATCGGCGTAGGCCGGAGCCGTGAGGCCCAGACCCAAAACACAAGCGAGGGTTGCCGTAGCAGCGCAGCGTGCCATGTTTTTGTGCGTGTTTGCTGTGCGCATGTAGCTTCCTTTCCAGTAACTAAGGGTAACGGCTAGTCCACCGTCACCAGGCTAAAGAGCTCCACATCATCATCAGACGGCGTGAGCTTCTCGCGCGGGTTGAGAAACGCAAGCTCAAGGATACAACCGTAACCGACAAGCTTTGCGCCCATATCTCGCACCAGTTTACCTGTTGCCTCGACGGTTCCGCCCGTCGCGACCAAGTCGTCCAGAATCAACACGGTATCTTTAGAGCTGATAGCGTCGGCATGGATTTCAATGGAATCCGTTCCGTACTCGAGTTCGTAGCTCTGGCTTACGGTCTCGCGCGGCAGCTTGCCCGGTTTACGTGCAGGAACAAAGCCGGCGCCAAGGGCTACAGCCACCGGTACGCCAACCATAAAGCCACGGGCCTCGGGACCCACGACCTTGGTGATTCCCATGCCGGCAAAGTGCTCGGCGAGGGCATCGGTCATGGCTTTGAGCGCCTCGGGGTTGTCAAAGAGCGGCGTGATGTCTTTAAAGATGACTCCGGGCTCGGGATAGTCGGGGATGTCGACGATTTGAGATTCGAAGTCGTACATTGCATGACCTTTCAATGGGTTGCCGGATAAGCGGTAGCTGTTATTTGCCCGCGGTGACAGTGTCGGATTGCGAAGGGGCGACAACCTTGAGCGGCTTTACGAGAGAATCCTCGTGTGAAGCCGGCGCGGCAGTTTCTTCGTTTTTGGCCTTGGTGGACTCGGAGCGAGCGATTTCCTCATCGAGTGCATCGATATCGGCATCCTCGACCACGGCGTTGAGCGACTCAAAAACGCGGTTTTTGAGCAACGCGGTGTGCACGCCTTCCGTCAGGTCGTGAAGCTTCTTAAACGCACGCTCGAGCTTGGCGTCGCGCTCGTCATCGGAGGTGTCCATGCCGAGCATGCTCACGAGCACCTGCTCAAACATCGAGGACTCGCGGTTGGCGGAAGACACGTACTGACGCAGGTTGCGGGGCTCGATATGGAAGCGTGACAGCTCGGAGCAGTAGCGGATGATTGGAAAATCGCGACCATCGACGAGCTCACGATTCTGCGGACTCTTGATGATGCGAATGAGGTCGTTCTCGGCGAGCGAGCGGATAAACGAAATCTCGACGCCCAGCATATCGGGAATGGTCTCAATGGGATGCAGCTTTTGCTTAGTCTCCTTGGGCTCCGTCTTGAGCGGAACATCGGACAGCAAGCCCACCTCGTAAGCGAGCGTTGACAGGTCCGTGGCGTTTTCCAAGCGCTGCTTAATCACGTTGAGCGGCATGTAGCGGGTCTTCTGCAAATGCAGGATGACCTCCAGGCGATCAACGTCCTCCTTAGAGTATTGACGGTATCCCTTAGGCGTACGATGAGGGGTAATGAGCCCCTCATCTTCTAGAAATCTAATTTTTGAGTTCGAAAGATCGGGGTATGCGCCTCGAAGTAGGTTGACGACTTGGCCGATACTCAGATAGTTGCGTTCGGCCATGCCCTACTCACCGGTTTCGATGCGCTCCGGCGTGCTCTCGTGGTAGATGAGCGTAAACGTACCGATCTGGACGGAAGAACCGTCGTGCAGCGGGGCTGCATTGACGATGGCACCGTCGACCCAGGTGCCATTGAGCGAGCCCAAGTCCTCGATGCGAGCGCCGAGGCCCTCGCGGATAATGCGCGCGTGGCTGCGCGATACGGTCATGTCATTGAGGAAGATGCCGTTCGCAGGATCGCGGCCGATGGTGGTCACGTCGTCCTCGAGCTCAAAGGCGGCACCAGTCTGCGGACCCTTGACGATGGACAGAACGGGGGCGGTGATGCGCACGTTGGCCATGAGGTCGGGAACGGTGACGTCGCTTGAAGGCACGCGGAATACGCAGGTAGCGTCAGCAGTCTTATCATTCTGAGGCATATTGTTAACCATGTTGTCCATGACAACCCCTAACTTATCGCGGACGTGCCGCAAATAATGAACCGTACGTAATCATACCCCAACGAATCAGTCTTCGATTTCAGGGTTCAGAAAGTCGATGTCCTCGTCCTCGGGATGCGCGAGAGCCTGTTTAATGGCCACTCCGCCCTTAATGGAATAGATGACAGCCGTGAGCATGGAGAAGATCACGCCGCCGTACACAAAGAAGATGCCGAGGGGCACCGAGCTTCCGTTGAGGCCCGGGAAGGCCGTAAGGGTTGAAGGTAAAAGATGCAGGCCGTCAATAACGGGGAACCCGAGCAGCATGAGCGAGAAGCCGGTCATGAGCAGTGCAGTGGCAATCTTTCCGGGAAAGACGACATCGATGGGGCGACGGTGATAATGACGAACGATAAGCGTGCCGATGCCCAGATAGATGTCGCGGCCAATAATGAGCACGCAGACCCAGATGGGCAGCTCTCCGCGGACCACCAGCCCAAGTACGCCGGTGAACAGCAGCGCACGGTCGCAGATGGGGTCCATGACCTTGCCGAGCCACGAGACCGTCTTGGTCATGCGGGCGATCTGACCGTCCATCCAGTCGGTAGAGGCGGCAACGGCGTAGATAACGATGGCGATGACGCGGTTGTTATCCGTCACAAACAGGTACAGAAATACCAGAGTGAGGATCAGGCGCGTAAAGGTGATGAAATTGGAGATCGTAAAGATCTTATTCGACGGGTAATCGGAAGTGCCGACAAGCTCCTTTTTGATCTTCTTTTTGATGCCCACAGGACTCCCCCGCTGGTTAACGACAAAACTTTCGCTACTATACCCGTTCCGGCGATGTCTATCCAGCGTAAGCATAGAGAGTCCAGACATGAGGAAGGCGCTTTTGGGCGGCGGTGGATTTCACATTCGTGTACATCAGCCTCCAAACATGCCGAAAAATGTCGGTTTTGGAGGGTGATGTACACGTTTTGATTCGGTGATTACATCGATCGGGAAAGTTGTTGCCTTAAGCAAATTAATCATGATGTGCGGGTCGAGAAGGGTTGGCGCCAAAAGAACCCAACGGCCGTTATGGCTTCGTTAGAAACGCGCCCCACCATGGATGGTGAACCCGAAAGGTAAGGCGCGCGGGCACGGTGACTCGGCCCGCGCTCCCGGAAGAGAAAGGATAAACCCATGGGTTACATGCTCGAGACGCGTGGGCTCACCAAGCGCTTCGGCCGCGGCGACCAGGCGCAGGACGCCGTGGCCGACGTGAGCCTTCATATCCGCGAGGGCGAGGTGTACGGGCTGCTCGGTCCCAACGGCGCCGGCAAGTCGACAACGCTCAAGATGATCTGCGGGATGCTGCGGCCGACGGCCGGGGAGATCCTCTTTGCCGGGCACGCCTGGCGCCGCGAGGACCTCTACGCAATCGGCAGCCTCATCGAGGAGGCGCCGCTCTACCCCAACCTCACCGCGCGCGAGAACCTGCGCGTGCGCACCACGCTGCTGGGCCTTCCCGAGAGCCGCATAGATGAGGTGCTCGCCGCCGTGGACCTCGCGGACACCGGGAAGAAGCGCGCCGGGCGCTTCTCGATGGGGATGCGGCAGCGCCTGGGGCTCGCGTTGGCGCTGATCGCCCGGCCACGCCTGCTCGTGCTCGACGAGCCCACCAACGGCCTCGACCCCATCGGCATCGAGGAACTGCGCGACCAGATCCGCGGCTTCGCGGCGGCGGGTACGACGGTGATCGTCTCGAGCCACATCCTCTCCGAGGTGCAGCAGATGGCGGACACCATCGGCATCATCTGCGGGGGGCGCCTTGCCTACGAGGATGCGCTTCGTCCCGGGCAGGACCTCGAGGAACTCTTCATGAGCTTCTGCCGGGAAGGGCGACGAGCGCGCGGGGAGGTGGCGGCATGACGGGCGAGAAAGGCGGCCTGCTCGCGGGCCTGCGCGCCGAGGCCCTGAAGTCGCGCCACGCGGCACCGGTTCGCCTGGCCGTGCTCATGGCGCTGCCGATGCCGCTGCTCGGCGCGATGCCCTACCGGGGCGTGCAGATCTTTAGCGCGTGGAACTACTGGTACGCGCTCTTCCTGCCCGTGTCTCTCTCGCTTGTGGTGGCGTGCGTCGCGCGGGCGGACGCTCGCACGCGGATGCGGGGGCTTCTGGGCCTGGGCTTCCCGCTCGGGCGAGCCTGGTGGGCCAAGGCGCTCTGGTGCCTCGCTCTTTGCACGCTCTCGAACCTCGTGGTCTTCGGCATCTACCTCGCGGGATCGGCGTTCTCCTCGCAGGGTCTCACGGCCGCGGGCACGCTCACGATGCTCCTCTGCGCGCTCGCCAACACGGTGACCGCGGCGTGGATGATCCCCGCAGGGCTCTTCCTCACGGCGCGGCTCGGCATGCTCGCGGGCATCCTCTGCCCGCTCGTCGCGCAGCTCGTGGGTGGGTTCGCCTGGTCGTTGGTGCCGCTGCCGCAGCTTTTTCCGCCGCCTATTTATCAGGCACTTGAAAAAGTGAATGGCATAGTGGAAGACCTCACCTGGG
>OGZW01004252.1_pt1 | contig 10112 bp, 8 predicted proteins | sample 1577001 | NCBI WGS metagenome assembly OGZW01 (sample SAMEA3541519, study PRJEB24748) | human gut metagenome | biome: human gut; feature: human-associated habitat; material: faeces | place: China | collected 2012
GAAGACTACAAGGTTGATAGGCACGATGTGTAAGTGGAGTGATCCATTCAGCAAGCGTGTACTAATAGGTCGAGGGCTTGACCACAATTCGCTTGAGACTTTTAAGTCAACGAAAAAATGTTAGCAGTGATTATTCAGTTTTGAAGGCACGTCCTTCTAAAAATACTGGACAGAAGCACAGAAATGTGATATACTGATTCAGTCAGATCGGTCGGTGTCGATGACGGTAAGGTTCCACCTGTTCCCATTCCGAACACAGAAGTTAAGCTTACTTGTGCCGAAGATAGTTAGCTGGAAACGGCTTGTGAAAATAGGTAGTCGCCGACTTTTGATTATCAGAATGAAGAAACCGCATTCTGATAATATGCACCTCTAGCTCAGTTGGTAGAGCAACTGACTCTTAATCAGTGGGCCCAGGGTTCGAGTCCCTGGAGGTGCACCAACTATTGAACGTCAAATCGTAAGATTTGACGTTCTTTCTTTATGCAGGAAAGCTGCTGCACACTTTCTGCACACCGTTTGCACATTTGCCCGAATCAGGGGCTTTTCTGCGCAAGGTTTGCACAGCCTGCTTTCCTTTGCATAAAAAGAAGAAATTTTAGGCGAACAAGGCTCTCGTCAATTCTCTGCGTTCGTCTGCGTCCATCGACTGTCTTGCCCCGGAGCAGCTGGAAGCCTACAAGAATCTGGTGTAAATGCCGGATTTCTTCAGGAAAGCAGTCGCTTTTTTGCAACCGCTTTTGGGCTTTCTATGCTACAATAGAGCCATAGAGAGGTGAACGAAAATGCTGTTTGGTCGGGAATATATGCCGGAGGGCGCGGGCGTTGACCCGGACGCGCCCCGCAAAAAAAGCTGCAACCCGGCCAGATTCCGCAGGCGTATAATCCCATCGGGGAGTACCAGCGCAGCTTCACCATGCCGGAAAACTGGGCCAGCTGCTACCTGCGCCTGAACGGTGCGACCATGACCGACCTGCGTGATTGGCTGAAGGCGCACAACATTGTGACACTTTACAAAACGCAAAATCGCCTGACGAAAAAACTGCTGCACTTTTCAGATTGAAAAAGCCGTAAAAAACGCGATGCTTTCGCTAACGGAAGCAAAGGCGCTTGGTGAGAAGATCACCAGGCGCCTTTTTTGCACCCTGCGGCGCGGCTTCCGCTTTACGGCTGGGTCAGCACCTCCGGGTCACCGGGCTTATAGATATGGGTCTTGGCCAGGCGGCGCATGGTGTCCTCGTGGTTGCGGCTGGCGTAGGCGGTGTACAGGATATCCATTACGTTCAGCTGGGAAAGGCGGGAGGACATGGCGCCGTTGCGGAACAGGCTCTCGTTGGCGGCCACATACAGCACATGGTCGGCCAGCTGTGCCACCTCGGAGGGGTAGTAGCGGGTCACTGCGATCACCGGTGCGCCGCCCGCCTTCATCTCCTTGATGCACTGGATCATCTCCATGGTCTGCCCGGAGTAGGAGAACACGATGCCCACATCCTGCGCAGTGGCGTTGCGTGCCTGCAAAAGCTGCGAGTGGGAGTCCTCGTTGACCACGCAGGGCTTGTCCAGCCGCAAAAATTTCAGGTAGGTGTCCTTTGCCACGCACAGCGAGGAGCCGATGCCGAACAACAGTACCGTGCGGGCGTTGGCGATCAGCTCCACGCACTGCTCCAGCTCGTCCAGCAAAAGCAGCCGCTGGGTGTCCAGCAGGCTCTGGATGTTCTTGTGGGTCACCTTGTCCACGATCTCCTGCAGGCTGTCCTGCGGGGTGATGTCCTTTTCCCGGTGGCTGCCGTTCTCGCCAAGGGTGGCAAGCTCCAGCGTCAGGGCGTGGCGCAGTTCTTTGTAGCCCTGAAAGCCGATGACCCGGCAGATGCGCACCACGCTGGAAGGGGAGGAGAAGGAGCGCCGCGCCAGATCCCGGATGGTAAGGGTGGTGGTCTCGTCCGGGTTTTCCAGAATGAACTGCGCGATCTGCCGCTCGGTGCTGCTGAGGGAGGGCTGCACCTCCCGCAGGCGTAAAAGAACGTTCTGCATATAGATACCTCTGTTGTATTTCAGGATGGATTGAACAAGCTGCACAAAAAAGTCGTACTTGTAAGCAAAAATTTCAAAAATAATGCTTGCATAAAACATTGTACCACAAAATAGTCTTTTTGTGGACATTTTGTTTGAAAAAGTTTATACTTTAGTCACAATCACGCCGCAAGGGGTGCGGCGGAAACTGGAGGTGCAGGATATGGGTTTGAATCTGAGTGGGATGACCACCGAGACCCGCAACCCGCGCACGATGCAGCTGGACCAGATGTCCCCGCTGGAGATCGTGACAGTCATGAACGAGGAGGACGCCCGGGTACCGCTGGCCATTGCCAAGTGCCTGCCGCAGATCGCGCAGGCGGTGACATGGGCAGCAGAAGCCTTTGAAAAAGGCGGACGGCTGTTCTATATGGGCGCCGGTACCTCCGGCCGCTTAGGCGTGTTGGATGCCGCCGAGTGCCCGCCCACCTTCGGTGTGCCGAAGGAGATGGTGGTAGGGCTCATCGCCGGCGGCGAAAAAGCCTTTATCGAGGCTGTGGAGGGCGCAGAGGACAGCCGGGAGCTGGCTGTTGAGGATCTGAAAGCCCACGGCCTGACCGCGAATGACTTTGTGGTGGGCATTGCCGCTTCCGGCCGCACGCCCTATGTGCTGGGCGGTCTGGACTACGCCAAGAGCGTGGGCTGCCACACTGCCGCCATTGCCTGCAATATCGGCAGCGCCATCGGCAAGGCCGCAGAGCTTGCCATTGAGGTGAATTGCGGCCCCGAGGTATTGACCGGTTCCACCCGGCTCAAGTCCGGCACAGCACAGAAGCTGATTTTGAACATGATCTCCACCGGCTCTATGGTGCGCACCGGCAAGGCCTACCAGAACCTGATGGTGGACGTGCAGCAGACCAACGAAAAGCTGCACACCCGCGCCGAGAATATCGTCATTGACGCCACCGGCGTGGAGCGGGAGAAAGCCCGCGCCGCCATTGACGCAGCGGGCGGCAGCGTAAAGACTGCCATCACCATGCTGCTGGCAGACTGCGATGCCGCAGAAGCCGCCCGGCGGCTGGAAAAGGCCCGCGGCCATGTGCGGGAGGCCATCCGGCTGGAAGTGCTGTAAGATATCTCTAAGTTCCTTAGCGGCAAAGGCCGCATCGGATATACACCTGTTTTAAAGGAGGACCCACTTATGACGAATGAAGAACTGGTCCGCGCGGCGCTGGAGAAGGTCGGCGGAAAGAGCAACGTTCTCACCGCAACCAACTGCATGACCCGTCTGCGGGTGCGCGTTAAAGATGACGCCAAGATCGACGACGAGGGCCTGAAGGCTATCGAGGGCGTGATGGGCATCGTGCACGACCGTACCGGCTATGTAGAGATCGTGGTCGGCCCCGGCAAGTGCCGCAAGTGCGCAGATATCTGCCGCGACATGGGCATCCCGGCGGACGCCGCCGCTTCCACCGCCAACGACTGGCAGACCAACAAGGCCGCAGTCAAGGCCGGCCAGAAGCAGAGCAAGGTCAAGGAGCTGTTCAAGACCTTCGGCGATATCTTTATCCCCCTGATCCCGGGCGTTGTGGCTTCCGGTCTGTGCGCCGGCATCAACTCCCTGATCGGTCAGGTGGTGCCGAACTACGCCGACATCCCCGCACTGGCCCTTATCAGCACCCTGCTGGGTCTGATGAACACCTGCTTCCTTGGCTACCTGACCGCATGGGTCGGCTACCGCGCAGCCGAAAAGTTCGGCGGCACCCCCATTCTGGGCGGTATGCTGGGCATGATCACCGGTCTGGAGGGCATCAACAAGATCTCTTCCATTCTGGGTCTGTTCAACGAGGCTGTGCCGCTGGATTCCATCCTGCGTGCAGGCCGCGGCGGCGTGCTGGCCGTTGTGCTGGGCGCATGGTGCCTTGTCAAGATCGAGCGCTGGGTGCGCAAGTGGATGCCCGAATCTCTGGACATTGTGTTCACCCCGCTGATCACCATGATCCTGTGCCTCGTGCCCTATATCCTGATCATCATGCCCGCTACCGGCTATGTTTCCACCGCGCTGTGCTGGGTGGTTGAAAAGCTGTGCATGAGCGATATCCTGATCGTGCGCATCATTGCCGGTTATATTTCCACCGCTCTGTTCCTGCCCATGGTCGCTATGGGCATGCACCATGGTCTGGTTGCTCTGTACTCCGTGCAGCTGGAGAGCTTTGGCTATGTTACCCTGTACCCCGCTCTGGCTATGGCCGGTGCCGGTCAGGTTGGCGCTGCTGTCGCTATCTACTTCAAGGCTAAGAAGTGCGGCAACACCCGCCTGAAGAACGTTATCACCGGCGCACTGCCCGCAGGTCTGCTGGGCATCGGCGAGCCGCTGATCTACGGTGTCACCCTGCCTATGGGCAAGCCCTTCATCAGCGCCGGTCTGGGTGCCGGCTTCGGCGGTGCCTTCGTCATGGCCATGCAGGTGGCTGCTACCGCTTGGGGCCCCTCCGGTCTGCTGGCTCTGTTCGTCATGACCGCCGGCCCTCACGGTGTGGCTGCTTCCGTTGGCTGCTACGCAGTGGGTCTGGTCATCTGCTACATCATGGGCTTTATCGTGACCAACGCAATGGTCTCTGTTGAGGACGTTGCCAATGCTTAAAACACTCGGACGGTCAGTGTATCTGACGCAGTTTGAGGAACAGCGTGCGTCGCTTTCCGCTTTTGCGGCAGGCGGCGCGCCTGTTTTTATCTCACTGCATATCAGCGAAGAATTTGATGCCGCTTACTGCGCCCGCGTGCAGGAAATGTGCGATTTTCTCTCCGCGCAGGGCTGGCGCATTCTGGCAGATGTGTCGGAAAAGACCATCCGGCAGTTCGGTTGTGCCGACCTGACCGCGCTGGCAAAGCGGCTGCACCTGTGGGGTCTGCGGCTGGACTACGGCTTCTCGCTGGAGGAGATGTGTGCCCTTGCGCAGCAGCTGCCCGTTGCCGTCAATGCCTCCACCACCACCCCGGAGGTGGCACGGCAGCTGGCGGCGGGCGGCGGTACGGTCATCGCTATGCACAACTTCTACCCCCGCCCGGAGACCGGCCTTGACCCGGAATTTCTGCGCGAGAGCACCGCAGCTTTGCAGGCGGAGGGCTTGCAGGTGTACGGCTTTATCCCCGGCGACGCCCTGCTGCGCGGCCCCTTGTATCAGGGTCTGCCCACGCTGGAAGCCCACCGCACCGCTGCCCCCTCGGCGGCCTTTGCGGACTTGGCGCTGAACTATGGGCTGGACGGCATTTTTGCGGGCGACCCGGAGGTCAGCGCGCGGGAGCAGGAGTATATCCGGCACTTCTGCACCACCGGCGAGCTCTGCCTGCCGGTCGCCCTGCGCCCCGGCTATGAGACCCTGTACGACCGCACCTTTACCTGCCGCCCGGACTCGCCCAAAGGGCTTGTGCGGTATCAGGAATCCCGGCTCTACTCCTGCTTTGGCAGCACCGTGCAGCCGGACAACTGCACAGAGCGCCGCCGCCGCTGCGTGACCATGGATAACATCGGCTACGGCCGCTATTCCGGCGAGATCCAGCTTGTGCGCGCCGACTTACCCGCAGACGAAAAGGTAAACGTCATCGGCGAAGTGCCCGCAGAATACGACCTGCTGCTGGACTGCATTAAGCGCGGAAAGACCTTCCGCATGGTAAAAACATCATAAAAACAAGCACCGGAGCGTCCGCAGACGCTCCGGTGCTTGTTTTTGTTTATTTATTGATTCTTTCTTGGATACACAAAGGCGTCGCGGCGGTACACTGCCACGAGATATGCCGCCATGAAGCACCAGATGATGGGCTCGCACAGGATGACGGCGTTGTAGGCGTAGCGCGGGATGAACACCAGCACAAAGATCACCTTGCCCACCAGCTCGATGACGCTGGAAAACAGCGGCAGCACCTTCTGCCCAAGGCTCTGCAGGGCGTACCGGGTGCACAGCAGCACCCCCAGCACCGCGTAGAACGGCGCGTTCCACATCAGATACCGTGCGCCGTTTTCCAGCACGAGGGGCGCGGAGGAACCGGAGATCAGCTGCACCAGCTGCCGGGCAAAAAGCTGCATCAGCACCACCTCAGCCGCCATGATGACCACTGAGCACAGGTACATGGTGCGCATTCCCTTACGCACCCGCTCCGGCTGGGCTGCACCCCGGTTCTGGGAGACAAAGGTGGAGCCGGCGTTTGCCATGGAGATCAGCGGCATACTGGTAAAGGCGAACAGCTTGCGCGCGGCGGTGTGCCCTGCAATGGTCAGCGTGCCCAGCCCGTTGATGCCGTATTGCAGCACCACCGACCCCGCAGACACGATGCTGCTCATCAGCCCCATGGAGATGCTCTGACTGAACAGCTCCCAGTACAAATGCTGTCCCACCGCCCAGTGCTTGCGGGCGGGCAGCAGCAGCGGCACGCGGTGCATCACATACAGAATGCACAGCACCACCGAGATGCCCTGCGCAATGACGGTAGCCACCGCCGCGCCCTGCACGCCCATGCCCAGCCCGGCAATGAACCACAGATCCAGCGCCACGTTCAGCCCCGAGCTGATAAGCAAAAACACCAGCGGCATCACGCTGTTGCCGATGGCGCGCAGCAGCCCGGCGCACAGGTTATAAAGGAACATCACCAGCACGCCCAAGTCGATGACGATGATGTACCGGTAGGCGTCCTCTAAAATTTCGGCGGGGGTGTCCAGCAGCTGCAAAAGCGGCCGCAGGCCGAAAAAGCCCGCCGTGGTAATGACAAAGCTTGCGCAAAGCCCGATGACCAGCGAACCGGCCACCGTCCTTTTGAGCAGATCCTCGTCCTGCGCCCCGTAGGAGCGTGCAGCCACGATGGAAAGCCCGTTGCCGATGCCGATGCCAAAGCCCACCAGCAGCTCGTAGATGGACCCGCAGGAGCCGATGGCAGCCAGTGCGGTATCGCCCAGCACATTGCCCACGATCATGGTATCCACGGTATTATACAGCTGCTGGAATAAATTGGACACCAGAATGGGCAGCATGAACAGAAAAAGGTTCTTGAAAATAGGCCCGTGCAGCAGGTCTGCATTCCGGTTAAAGAGGTTTGTTTTCAGGGGTCGCGTCTGGGTCATAGGGTTCCTTTCTTCGCGCAAAAAGGAGGCCGTTGCACATTTTTGTGTGCAGTGGCCTCTTTTGCGGTAAAACGATTTAAAAAAATTTTATTTGTGTAGTTGCGAAACACCGTAGGTGTTTCGCAACTACTTTTTTATAACTCCTGCTGCTCAAACCCGTTGACGGTCAGCACGGTCAGGGCGGTGAAACCGGCGGCCTTGATGGCGGCGGCGGCTTCGTCAAAGCCGAAGGTCAGCGCGGCGGTGTCGTGGGCATCGGCGGTGATGATCACCCTGCCGCCCAGCTTGTTCCACTCGCCCAGCAGCCATGCGCCGGGGTAGAAGTCCTTGCGGTAGCCCCGGTATACGCCGCCGGTGTTCACCTCCAGAATGCAGTCGTTCTCCCGGACGGCTTGCAGCGCCCTGAGCGCCGCTGCCTTGTAGCGGGGGGATTCCTCGTCAAAAAAGCTGCCGTCCGCGTTCAGCTTTTTGACAAGGTCGATATGTCCCAGAATGTCCGGCTTTTTGGCGGCGATCTTCTCCACCTCGGCAAAATAGGCTTCCACCGCTGCCAGCGGGTCGCCGTCAAAATCGTTGTTGATGCAGTCCCGCAGATCCTCGGGGCGGAAATCGATCTCGTAGTATCTGCCGGTGTTCCTGCCGTACAGGTGGTGCGCGCTGCCGATCCAGTAATCAAAGCCCTTGGGCGTGCCCTCGCTCAGCAGGTCCCACTCGATGCCGCACAGGATGTCTACCTTACCCCGGTACTCGTTTTTCAGTTTGGCGATGGTGGCGCGGTACTGCGCGGTGCGGCCGGGGGTCATGCAGTATTCGCGGTCAGGCGTTGTGTAGCTGTGGCCGCTGAAGCCAAGGGTGGTCAGTCCCTGCGCACAGGCGGCACCCGCCATCTCCTGCAGGGTGTTCTTGCCGTCACACAGGGTAGAGTGGCAATGTACGCTGGATTTTCTGTAATCTGCCATAGGCTTCTCACTGCATCCTTTCCTGCTTGACCTTGTGGTCGATCACATGGCGCTTTTCCAGCTCCCGGGTCACATCCTCTACGGTGATGCCCGCGCTGACCATCAGCACCAGTACATGATAGGCAAGGTCGCTGATCTCGTAGACCGTCTCGGCCTTGTCCTCTTTTTCGCCCGCAATAATGACCTCGGTGCACTCCTCGCCCACCTTTTTCAGGATCTTCTCCTTGCCCTTTTCAAACAGGTAGGTGGTGTAGCTGCCTGCGGTGGGGGTATCCTTGCGGCCCTTGATGAGGTTATACAGCCCCTGCCAGCTGAACTGCTTCAACTCCGGGGAGACGTATACTTCATTGAAAAAGCAGCTTTCCGCTCCGGTGTGACAGGCGGGGCCGTCTTTCACGACCTCTACCACCAGTGCGTCGGCATCGCAGTCAGCGGTAATGGACACCACCCGCTGCACGTTGCCGCTGGTCTCGCCCTTGCGCCAGATCTCCTGACGGCTGCGGCTCCAGAATACGGTGCGCCCCTCGGCAATGGTCAGCGCCAGCGTTTCGGCGTTCATGTAGGCAAGGGTGAGCACCTGCTTTGTGTAGTGATCCTGCACGATGGCGGGGATCAGGCCTTTTTCATCAAATTTCAGTTCCATGACGGTTCTCCCTCCCCGGATGGGGATACTGTGTATTTTATCGTATTCAAGATAAAAATGCAAGGTGTTTTTGTGTTTTTTACAGCCGCATCTCCACGCCGTTTGCGTTCAGGTACTCCTTCAGCTCCCGGATACCCAGCAGCTTCTGGTGGAAGATGCCCGCCGCCAGCCCGGCGTCGATGCCCTTGTGGTGGAACAGCTCCAGAAAATCCTCTTTTTTGCCCGCGCCGCCGCTGGCAATGATGGGAATATTCACCCGGGCAGCCACCGCGTCCAGCATTTCAAGGTCGAAGCCGTGGCGCACGCCGTCGGTGTCGATGCTGTTCAGGCATATTTCGCCCGCGCCGTGGGCGGCGCACCAGCTGATCCAGTCCAGCGCATCCCGGCCGGTATCCTCACGCCCGCCCTTGGCGAATACCCGGAACTGTCCGTTCACCCGCTTCACGTCTGCGGAAAGCACCACGCACTGGCCTCTGCGGCCAACTCCAACAAGTATGATGCTGCAAAGGCTGAGACCCTCATCGCAAACCTTTCTGCCCGCTTCGCGATCAACGGCAAAGATCACGCTATCGACAACAACACGTTCTACGCGGCTATCGCATTGAACTCCCTCGGCAAGGGTGCATCCATCGACGCCGCCGCCATCCTGGCTAACCTCAACAAGGATGACCTCATGACCGCCGGTCGCATGGGCAAGTGCATCATGGCTCTCACCGCCGCCGGCATCGACTGCACGAAGGTTCACGACAACGGCACCGTGCGTAACCTGGTTGCAGAAAAGGAAGCGCTTGAAAAGCCCGAAAGCATGAGCGTGTACGACACGGTATGCATCCTGCCCGTATACCAGTACGGCTCCTATAAACAGGGCGATTCCGCCATGGCGCCGTCCGCTCTTATCGACCTCATTCTCGCCAACGTAGCGGTCTCCAGCAGCAGCGTTGATTTGCCGATACCCGGTTCGCCCGCTATCAGCGTCACTGAACCCGGCACCACGCCACCGCCGAGCACACGGTCGAATTCGGAAAACCCGGTACCGAGCCGCTCGACGCTTTCCGTGCCCACTTCGGTAATCGGACGGGCTGCAGATCTGGCGTTGTCGGCAACCGTAACCGACTGCGTGCGTGATGTTCGGCCGGGAGCAGCCGTGCGAGAGCCTGCCGCCGGTCGAGCCTCGTGAAATTCCTCGACCGTGCCCCACTGACCACACTCGGGGCAACGGCCGTACCACTTCGGCCCGTTCCAACCGCATTCGGAACATACATACTGCACACTTGATTTCGCCATGGTCTCACCCTAACCCAAACACCAGCGGACGGTAAATTTTTACCGTTCACAAGAGTTTCACGCGGCTTGCGCACAACGACTAAGATTACGGCCGCCTAGCGTC
>OGZW01004259.1_pt1 | contig 10106 bp, 7 predicted proteins | sample 1577001 | NCBI WGS metagenome assembly OGZW01 (sample SAMEA3541519, study PRJEB24748) | human gut metagenome | biome: human gut; feature: human-associated habitat; material: faeces | place: China | collected 2012
ATCTGCGGATAGCATAGAAGAAGACTTATCAATGTGACTAATGAAAACTTATAGTTCTGGATAATAAGCCAAAAGACCAGAAAACAAATATTAATCACCAGAAAGATAGGAAATGCCAGTCCGAAACAAGATTCCACGGGATGTGCGGCCGGCTTAATATACGGGCTGTAAGCGGTAAGAAGCAACAAACCTATGAAGAAGATGTTGACCGCTAAAATCAGATAAGCGACGAATCTGCCAATATGCCTTATTCCCATATTTCTATATTATCGTTTGCTCGCGTCGAAAAGACTTTTCTTTTCTTCCGTAGTCAGGCTTTCGTATCCCGATTTTTTTAGTTTGTCGAGGATGCGATCTATTTCTTCTGACTGAACTTTCTTGCGGGCGTTGTAATCGTAGTCTTTCTGACGACTGTTACCATAATGCACTTTCATTTTGGGCTTGCGAGGCTTGAAGCTGAATACTGAAATAGCATCCAGAGTCTTATTAATCCAAGATGTAATGTCTCTGCCTTTACTCAGTCCGGCTGCAAACCAGACTCCTGCTAATGCGCCACCCAAATGGGCGATATGTCCACCTGCATTGCTGGATGTGATGAACAGTAAATCAGTACCGATAACAATCAGTGCCAGATATTTCAGTCGTATCGTGCCAAATAGGAATAATCGTATCGGATAGTTTGGTTCACGATATGCGGTTGCAGCTACAATAGCAAGCACAGAAGCAGATGCTCCCAGCATAAATGAGTAGTCAACCATCGGACGGAAATACGGAAAAACGTTATATGCCACCATATACAGCAATCCGCCGCAAATACCTCCCAATATATAAACTCCCCGCAAATGCTTTGCAGAGAAGAACATCAGGAACAATGCGCCAAACCAATATAGCCATAGCATGTTGAACAGAATATGCAGAAAACCTGCATGCATAAACATGTATGTGAACAGTGACCAGGGCTGTATGATGAATTGGGTAAATGAAGCAGGAAGTTCCAACCATTCAAATACCCCGCCAAGGCTACGGTTGAATAGCTGCAAAAAAACTTCAGTCAGCGTAGTAACCACGAAGGCGGCTACGTTGATATAAATCAGTTGGATATAAATATTCCCTCTCCGAAAAGCTTCTTTAAGATCAGTTGTAATAGTACCCATTTCCTCTGTCTTTTTTTCTCCAGTACATGATCAGTATAAAACCGAATATCATACCACCCAAGTGTGCAAAGTGAGCTACATTGTCACCCGGATTGTTAGCAAATCCTGCATACAGTTCAATCAATGCGTATCCGATAACGAAATACTTAGCCTTGATCGGGAATGGCAGCGGGAAGATAAATAACGGCTGGTTGGGGAACAGCATTCCGAATCCCAGCAGGATGGCATATATAGCTCCCGACGCTCCTACAGTAGTCATCATGTTGAGATATTCTCCCATCGGAATGACAGAATAGCCCGTGTTGACGCTGGTGTATGCAGAAAGCACCATTTCGTAATGTACATATTGAACGATTTCCTGTATAAATCCTGCGCCGATGCCACATACCAGGTAGTAAAACAGAAAACGTTTCGGTCCCCACACTTGTTCGAGGATACGGCCAAACATCCACAAAGCGAACATGTTAAAAAATAGATGCGTGAATCCACCATGCATAAACATGTATGTGATAAGTTGTGCCACATTGAAATTATCAGCAAGGAAAAAGTGAAGTCCTAAATAGCGGTCTATATCTATACCGTAACTTTGAGCAACAATGGTTGCAAGAAAGACCAGTACATTAATGATTAATAGGTTCTTAGTAACTGTTGGTATGGCATTCATAATCTGTTATTTCATTCATTGAGTTGCAAAAATAGTGCAAACCGAAAACAGAAGCAGACTCGCTTGATTATGTTGAGGTGCAGCCTGTTTTCGCTTTATTCGGCAAAAATACGAATAAATTCTGTTCTATAACAGAAAAACGACTTTCTATTCCTTTTTTTTCGCCAAAATCCAATCTTTTTTTAATGTTTTTATTTGATATTCAGAAATATTACTCTATTTTTGTAGAGCTTTGTGAAATTCTATTGCAGATATCTTTTGTGTAACATATTAATTATTAAATTTTAAATTTATGAACAAGTCAGAACTTATCAGCGCTATGGCAGCAGAATCCGGTTTGACAAAAGCGGATTCTAAGAAAGCATTGGAGGCTTTCATGGCATCAATCACAAAAGCTCTAAAGGCTGGTGATAAAGTATCATTGGTTGGTTTCGGTACGTTTGCTGTATCTGAAAGAGCGGCGCGTCTGGGCATTAATCCTTCTACCAAGCAGAGCATTACGATTCCTGCAAAGAAAGTTGCTAAGTTTAAACCTGGTATGGAGTTGACTTTGGCTATCGGATAAAGACGGCTACGAATAAAGAATAGGAAAGGAGATGCACGAGCACCTCCTTTTTTATTATCCCTACAAACGGAGTACTTAATTCGCCAAAATATAGTATCTTTGCACCCGGAAAATACTTTTAAATCATGAATATAGAAGATAAACTGGTAACGTCCGTAATCAATGGACTGAAAGCGCTGTACGGACAGGATGTGCCTGCCGCACAGGTACAATTGCAAAAAACCAAGAAAGAATTTGAGGGACACCTCACGCTGGTAGTTTTTCCTTTCCTGCGCATGTCAAAGAAGGGACCGGAGCAGACAGCACAAGAGATCGGTGAATATCTGAAAGCTAATGAACCTTCCGTTGCTGCGTTCAATGTCATCAAAGGTTTCCTGAACCTGACCATTGCTTCTTCTGCCTGGATTGAGTTACTGAACAACATTCATGCCGATAAACAGTACGGTATTACTGCTGCCACGGATCATTCTCCGCTGGTTATGATAGAATATTCTTCACCTAATACCAACAAACCACTTCACTTAGGTCATGTGCGCAATAACCTTTTGGGTAATGCCTTGGCCAACATAGTTATGGCGAACGGTAACAAAGTGGTAAAGACGAATATCGTGAACGACCGTGGTATTCATATCTGCAAATCCATGTTGGCATGGTCCAAATATGGAAATGGTGAAACTCCTGAATCATCCGGTAAAAAGGGCGATCATTTGGTAGGTGACTATTATGTAGCTTTCGATAAACACTATAAAGCCGAAGTTAAAGATTTGATGGCCAGATTCCAGGCTGAAGGTGCGACGGAAGAAGAAGCTAAAGCAAAAGCAGAAGCTGCCTCTCCTTTGATGAACGAAGCCCGTGAAATGCTGGTAAAATGGGAAGCCGGTGATCCGGAGGTACGTGCACTTTGGGCAAAAATGAATAATTGGGTGTACGAAGGTTTTGATGAAACTTATCGTAAGATGGGTGTGGGTTTTGACAAAATATATTATGAGTCAAATACCTATCTTGAAGGTAAAGAGAAAGTTATGGAAGGTCTTGAAAAAGGTTTCTTCTATAAGAAAGAAGACGGTTCTGTATGGGCTGACCTTACTCCTGAAGGTTTGGATCACAAATTGTTGCTCCGTGCCGATGGAACTTCTGTTTATATGACTCAAGATATCGGTACGGCTAAGTTACGTTTTGCAGATTATCCTATTGACAAAATGATTTATGTAGTAGGTAATGAACAGAACTACCATTTCCAGGTGCTTTCTATCTTGCTTGATAAACTCGGTTTCGAATGGGGAAAGGGGCTTGTGCATTTTTCTTATGGTATGGTCGAGTTGCCTGAGGGTAAGATGAAGAGTCGTGAAGGTACAGTAGTAGATGCCGATGACTTGATTGAGGAAATGGTGAACACTGCTAAGGAAACTTCAAATGAACTGGGAAAACTGGATGGTTTGACTCAGGAAGAGGCTGATAATATTGCCCGAATTGTAGGATTGGGTGCTTTGAAATACTTTATTCTCAAAGTGGATGCCCGCAAGAATATGACGTTCAATCCAAAAGAGTCAATTGACTTTAATGGGAATACAGGACCGTTCATTCAATATACGTATGCGCGTATTCAATCTGTACTGCGTAAGGCGGCTGAAGCCGGTATCGCAGTTCCGGCTGAAATCCCTGTAGGTATCGAGTTGAGTGAGAAAGAGGAAGGGCTTATCCAAATGGTGGCTGATTTCGCAGCTATTGTGAAGCAGGCAGGCTCAGATTACAGTCCGTCTATCATTGCCAACTATACTTATGATCTGGTGAAAGAATATAATCAGTTCTACCACGATTTCAGTATTCTGCGCGAAGAGGATGAAGCTGTGAAAGTATTCCGCCTTGCTTTGTCGGAGAATGTGGCTAAAGTAGTTCGTCTCGGCATGGGATTGCTGGGTATTGAAGTACCGGACAGAATGTAATTACAGATAATATTATAAAACAATCAGCCCCGGAATGAAAGGATCATTCCGGGGCTGATTGTTTTATAATGAATCGCTTTATGCTTTCTTTTTGGCATATCTTCCACGCTTCGGTTTTGCCGGAGCCGATGCAGCTTTTTCACTTTGCAGTTTGACGATTTCCAGGCAGGCATCCAAACTTAAATCTTCCGGAACGATATCCTTTGGAATCTTATAATTGTTGCCTTTATAAGCGATATAAGGGCCATATCTTCCGTTCATAATTTCCAATTCCGGTTCTTCTTCGAATTTTTTAAGATGCTTCTTGGCTTCCGCTTCTGCTTTTTCCTTGATCAGTTCCAGAGCCTCTTCCAATTCTATTTCCATAGGATCTGCTCCTTTGGGGAGTGAAGTATAGGTGCCATTATAATAGATGTATGGTCCGAAACGTCCGGCATTGACGCTGACAGTTTTACCTTCATGTTCTCCAAGAGTACGTGGCAACTTGAATAGCTCCATTGCTTCTTCCAGAGTAATAGTCTCGATAGACATACCTTTCTTCAGAGGAGAAAAACGAGGTTTTTCTTCATCTTCCGCAGTTCCTATCTGTACTACCGGACCGAAACGTCCAATCTTGACTGAAACAGGTTTGCCGCTGACAGGATCGTCTCCCAATAAGCGTTCTCCGGTCTTATGTGCATTCTTGGCTGCGAGGGTACTTTCTACAGATGGATGGAACGTTTTATAGAACGTCTTCATGATAGTCGTCCATTTTGTATCGCCTTCTGCTATCTCGTCGAATTGTTTTTCTACGCTTGCCGTGAAGTTGTAGTCCATGATGCTGGGGAAGTATTGCATCAGAAAGTCGGTTACAACTGTACCGGTATCTGTAGGTAACAGTTTGGCTTTCTCAGCCCCGGTAATCTCAGTGCGTGTATCATCTGCAATCTTATCTTCTTTCAAGGTAATCACATTGTATAAACGCTCTTCGCCGGTCTTATCTCCCTTCTCTACATACTCACGCTGCTGTACAGTAGAAATAGTAGGTGCATAAGTTGAAGGACGACCGATACCCAACTCTTCCAGTTTGCGTACCAGGCTTGCTTCAGTATAACGGGGTGGATGTTGCGTGAAACGTTCCGTAGCAGTTATATTCTGGTACTGTAGTTTCTGTCCCTTCTTCAAAGGAGGTAACAGACGGCTTTCATCTTCCTGCTCCACATCATCATCATAAGATTCTCTGTATACACGCAGGAAACCGTCGAATTTTACCACTTCTCCGGTCGCATTGAATGTATCAGATGCATTGCTGATGCTGATGGTTGCTGTTGTCTTTTCCAGTTCGGCATCTGCCATCTGGGAAGCTATAGTGCGTTTCCAGATCAGGTCATACAATTTCTTCTCCTGTGCACTACCTTCTATTTGCGCCTGTTCCATATATGTAGGACGGATAGCCTCGTGTGCTTCCTGTGCCCCTTTAGTCTTGGTGCTGAAGTGACGTGGATGCACATATTTGTCCCCCATCATGTTGGCGATGGCTTCTTTACTGCCGTTGATTGCGTATTCCGATAAGTTTACCGAGTCGGTACGCATATAAGTGATACGTCCGGATTCATACAGTCTCTGAGCCACCATCATGGTTTGAGCAACCGTGAAGCCGAGTTTACGTGCAGCTTCCTGTTGCAGGGTAGAAGTGGTGAACGGTGCGGCCGGACTTTTCTTTACCGGGCGGGTTGTAATGTCTTCAATGGTAAACATTGCTGCCTGGCAATGCTCCAATAGTTTCTGAGCTTCTGCTTTAGTCTTGAGGCGGCGTGCAAGTTCTGCTTTCATCTCTACAAGTTTGCCGTCGGTGTCGGGAACCAGGAAAATGGCAGTGACCTTATAAGATGCTTCACTTTGGAAAGCATGTATTTCACGTTCGCGCTCTACGATGAGGCGTACGGCTACTGATTGTACACGTCCGGCAGAAAGTGCAGGTTTTACTTTCTTCCACAGTACGGGCGATAATTCAAAACCCACGATACGGTCGAGGATGCGGCGAGCCTGCTGTGCATACTCAATATTTGCGGTGCCGCCTCCGTAGCCCGGGGAAAGCATCAGACCGGAAGTTGTTTGGGCTTTGACATGACGGATATTTGGCATTGGATCTTCGGAGAAGCTGACGCCAGGCACTCGAGTTGGATCCGAGAACGTTTCGGAAAGCACCATGATGACAGTGTTGTCGGTCATGTTCTCGGATCGGGTTTGATTAAGCTGATTGGCCTGTTCCGCGTATTTCTGAGAGATTCTTTTCATGGTCTCTTGTGAGTATCCATCGGGTTTATCCATGGTTTTTGTGTGCGCGAGACGCAGGAAATTCACAACAGGACCATTGTTCGTGGAATCTGCGAGGCCATTCCAGATCTGTGGACTATCTCCAAGATTTTTTGCGAAATCTGTTGACCAGTATCCTTCGTTGCCAAATCCCCATACGAAGGAAAAACACAGTGCGAAACTGCAGCATGCGGCTACAATGCGAGTGAGCGTGCCGGCAAGGTTCTTAATCCCGGTAAAAGGGTGACGCCAGGAACAGTAGATAACGGCATTGCGTCCATCGATAAACTGCATGATAATGCAAATGACGACAAGCCATATGACGCCGCTAACTGCTGTATTGGCAAGTCCTTGACTGCTTTGAGGGATGAAGGATGCTAACTGTCCAGTGTTGCCTCCAGTGATGAAATTAAGATCAGCCGGAAGCACGGGTTCATTGCGAGATTCAATTTTGATGTGGTTCGCCACGGCGTAAACGGTCATGACTGTGCCAAAAATCGCTGTTGCTATCCAAAAACGATTAATTATGAATATGAGCGTGAGGTAGACGACTGCGAAAATAATGAGATTAAGTAAGAAAATGTAATTCTTGTCGGACCAGATTTGACTAATAAAATGTGACAACTGTCCAACGATGCTGGATGTCTGTCTTACGGCTTCGCTGATATCCTCGCCTTTTTTGTACTCGGGTTCGGAATACATGCCCCATTGGATAAACAATGTTTCGAATGTGGTGAGGGCCATGAGAATGATTGCATAGAAAGAAAAAGAGAAACGATGGCGCTTCTTCCACAAGGCATGCGCGCTCTGGAAGAACTTGATGATGAGCTGGACGGCTTTGAGACTTGTGAAGGTATGCCATGCGTTACGCACCGTGGTCGCAGCGGTACGTGCGGCGCATGCAGTGGTGCGGGCCGCGCTGGCAATAACGTGTCCTGCTCGTTTCAAGCCATGTTCAGCAGTCGTCAGCGCTGTCCGAACCGTTTGAAGAGTGCACGGCATCGCCTGTAATGCGTGATTGCCGTTAACTTGTTCCTCTGCGGCAAAAGAGGAAGCATGCTGCTCGTCCGCAATCGCAAGAATATTCGTATCGCATGTTACGGGGGATGCTTCCGTTGTCGGTATGTAGATGCTTCGGCGCGCGGGCTTTGTATGGAGAGTGGTCTTCCGCGTATACAGCTCCGCGCGGTGACGTGCCTTGAAATAAGAGGGGGTATCTGTCATGCTCTCATCGGCCAGTGGCTGGTAGATGCCGCCGGTAAACGATTGTTTGGGATGCTTGGTGTATGAAGGCTCGAAGGCATGAACGGCAGACTGGATATAAGGCATCGTCGCTTCCTTCACGGCAAATAACCCCTTGTGTAAACGGGGGTTTATGAGCATGTAAAACCGAGCTATATATTAGCCAGTGTGTCTGGACGAGTAGGTGTCTTGATGGTAGCTGGTGGGTATCTGAATGATGAATGAAACCAAGGCATGTTCTTAAGCGCAGTCAAATAGTTATGCGATAGTGGCGGTATGAAGGGGAAGAAGATTTTTCGATGCATGCCAGTGTTGGTGGCGTTGTGCGTGTTGCTTGAAGGCATGTTTTTCATGACTATTACCAAGCCTGGTCATGTGCCGGATATTTGGACGCATGTTTATCGAATTGACTCCATACTCAACGGGGATGTAATTGCGCGGCCAGTTACTTCAAGAAGTAGGTTGCATAATACTGAGACGGGGGTGGTCGGTGGTGCGGTTGATCGCAGTTGGATGCAGTATTCCTTGGATCAATATGACGGATATGATCCAGGAATTGTGATTCCGGAGTCTATTGCTAATAACAAGGCGTCCGCAACGGTTGACCTGCCGTTCAACAATACGGCAACAAATTCACCGATTGTATATGCTCCGCAATTGCTGGGGTTTGCTGTAGGTCGATTATTTAATCTGAGATCTGGAACAACATATCGATTGGCAGAAATATGCATGATAGCTGTCTATGCATTACTCATGTACTGCGCGGTTATGACATTGCCAAAATGGCGTATTCCGGTTGGACTCTTGCTGTGCGTCCCTCAAATGCTTCGACTTGCCTCATTTTCCATCTCTGCGGATTCGCTGACACAAGCTGTGATGATTCTGTTCTCCTGTTTGCTGTTCCGGGGAATTATTGGTAAACGATCACAACGTGGAGCAGTGGCGCTTGCGGTAACGAGCGTGCTATTGGCAATGTGCAAGTTTGTGTACATGCCATTGGTTTTGCTGGTTATTCCGTTGATGTTTGATAGAGTTTCCGGTCGCTGGCGTGTGAATCGTGGTCGGGCTGTGCCATTGTTGATAGGCGTGGTTGCGTCTGGTATATGGACCATATTCTGGTTGGGCGTCAATGCTTGGTATACGAATTGTCCGATGCTGGTTTCGTACAAACAAATGAGCGAGCGCAAGCATGCATTGTTGACGGATCCCGTTGCCATGTTGGATGCTGTGAAGAACATTGCATGGGCGATAATGCATGCTCAATCGAATATGAATAACAGGACGGACAGCATCATGATTGCCGCGTGTTGGTTGGCAATTGTGGTTTCCGTAGTCGTGTTGGCTGTGACCAGTGTGGTGAATGCTTGTACCAAAAGCCGCCGAAAGAATCCGGTTAGGACTGCCAATGGTTCTATAAATGCATGCGGTGTGCTTTCCTTACCATACGCATGGTTGATCGCGGTGGTCTGTATCGGAGATATCCTACTGATTTACCTTGCCTTGTGGCTGCAATACGATGCGGATGGGCTAATCGGAGTCGACGGTATGCAATTCAGGTATTTCCTTCCTTATGCGCCTTTGTTTGCATTCGTAATGTTGGAATCGGGAAGGCGGTTGCTGAAACAGTGAGCGAACAGGGATTCAAACCGAAACATATTCTGGTAACAGGCGGATGCGGGTTCATCGGCGCGAATTTCGTGCGGTACGTGGCGCGCAATCATCCGGACGTGCACATCACCGTGCTTGACAAGCTGACGTATGCGGGCAATCCGGCGAACATCGACGGGCTGCCGCAATCGCAGGTCGAACTTGTCATCGGTGATATCTGCGATGTGTCGCTGCTGGAACGCATCGTGCCCGGCTGCGACGCCATCGTGCATTTCGCGGCGGAATCACATAACGACAATTCCATCTTCGACCCGGAACCGTTTATCCGCACGAACGTGGAGGGCACGATGCGGCTGTTGGAGGCCGCGCGTAAATACGACGTACGATTCCACCACATCAGCACCGACGAAGTGTACGGTGACCTCGCGCTCGACGATCCACACAAATTCACCGAAAGTACGCCATACAAGCCGTCGAGTCCGTATAGTGCGTCGAAAGCGGCGTCCGACCAGCTGGTGCGCGCGTGGATTCGCACGTACGGGCTTCGCGCCACGATCTCCAACTGTTCCAACAATTACGGGCCGTACCAGCATGTGGAGAAATTCATTCCGCGGCAGGTCACATCCATCATGGAG
>OGZW01004261.1_pt1 | contig 10104 bp, 7 predicted proteins | sample 1577001 | NCBI WGS metagenome assembly OGZW01 (sample SAMEA3541519, study PRJEB24748) | human gut metagenome | biome: human gut; feature: human-associated habitat; material: faeces | place: China | collected 2012
GTCAGATGAATGCGAGGGACAGTGAAAAGCTGATCGGTATTCTGGAGAAGATCGGTTATGTAATGACAGAAGACGAACATGCAGATTTTGTGATCTACAATACCTGTACGGTCCGTGAGAATGCAAATCAGCGAGTTTACGGACGACTCGGAGCTTTAAACAGCATGAAAAAGAAAAATCCGCATATGCTGATCGGTCTGTGCGGCTGTATGATGCAGGAGCCGGAAGTTGTAGAAAAACTGAAAAAGAGCTACCGTTTCGTGGATCTGATTTTTGGAACACACAATATTTTTAAGTTTGCAGAGCTGATCTACACCAGACTGATCTCTGAACGTATGGTGATCGATATCTGGAAAGATACCACGCAGATTGTAGAGGAGCTTCCGGTGGAGCGAAAATATCCGTTCAAATCCGGTGTCAATATTATGTTTGGCTGCAACAATTTCTGCAGTTACTGTATCGTTCCATATGTCAGAGGACGTGAGAGAAGCCGTGAGCCAAAGGATATCATCCGTGAGATTGAAAAACTGGTTGCAGATGGCGTTGTGGAAGTGATGCTTCTTGGACAGAATGTCAATTCTTACGGCAAAAATCTGGAGCAGCCTTCTACCTTTGCAGCTCTTTTAAGAGAAGCAGAAAAGGTAGAAGGCCTGAAGCGGATCCGTTTTATGACCTCTCATCCAAAGGATCTGTCGGATGAACTGATTGAGGTTATGAAAGAATCAAAGAAAATCTGTCCGCATTTTCATCTGCCGCTGCAGTCCGGCAGCAGTGCTATTTTAAAGAAAATGAACCGCCATTATACAAAAGAACGTTATCTGGAACTGGTTCGAAAACTTCGGGCGGCACTTCCGGATATTTCTCTGACAACGGATATTATTGTTGGCTTTCCGGGTGAAACAGAAGAAGATTTTCTGGAGACGATGGAAGTGGTAAAAGAAGTGCAGTATGACAGTGCGTTTACCTTTATCTATTCCAAGCGTACCGGAACCCCGGCAGCTGTTATGGAAAATCAGATCCCGGATGATGTAGTGAAAGACCGTTTTGACCGTCTGCTTGCAGAAGTACAGGAAATTTCGAGAGAACGCTGTGCAAGATTTGAAGGACAGACGATGGATGTTCTGGTGGAAGATGTCAATGACCATGATCCGTCCCTTGTCACCGGAAGACTGACCAACAACCTGCTGGTACATTTTAAGGGTACAGAAGACTTGATCGGAAAAATCGTCGATGTGCATCTGGATGAGTGCCGCGGATTTTATTATATGGGAACGATGATTTCAAAATAAAGCCAAAAGAAACAGATCGAAGAAAACATCTCGGTCTTGGTCACGGTGCGCAGCTGCTTCATCACGACGGTACGCTCTTTCTTGGTGGTCAGAGCCTTCATGATGGGCGGCTGGATGACAGGCACCAGCGCCATGTAGCTGTATGCTGCCACGGCGATGCTGCCCAGCAGCTCCGGTGCCAGACGGGAGGTGACGAAGATCGCGGTCGGGCCGTCTGCACCGCCGATGATGGCGATGGCAGCAGACTGCTTCTGGGTGAAGTCCACCAGGCCGGTGGCTGCCAGCAGGCGGGCACCCATGTAGGTGCCGAAGATGCCGAACTGGGCTGCAGCGCCCAGCAGCAGGCTCTTGGGGTTGGAGATCAGGGGTGCGAAGTCGGTCATGGTGCCGATGCCCAGGAAGATCAGCGGCGGGTAGATGCCCAGCTTGACGCCCATGTAGAGCATATCGGCCAGACCGCCGTTGTTCAGGATCTCGACCCACATCGGGTGCTCCAGACCATCGCCGACGAAATACTGCATGTGGATGATGCCGCTGCCGGGCAGGTTGGCAAGGATCATGCCGAACGCCATGGGCAGCAGGATCAGGGGCTCAAATTCCTTCACAATGGCCAGGTACAGCAAGAAGCAGCCGACGCAAATCATGATTGCGTACAGGTAGCCGCCCGGCTCGCCGAAGCGGGCGAAGCCAGAGCTTTGGAAAATACCGACCAGAGTGCTGATAAACTGTGTCATGTTCTTCCTCCTGTGTTAAAAAGGTGCGGTGGTGTCGTTGACACCGGCCTTGCCCCAGCCATTCTTGCTGCGGCGCACGGCCTTGAGGGTGTACTTTCCGTTGCCCATTGCGTGGATCGCTGCCATGATCGCAGCCACCACATCGCCGGGGATGCCCTCTTCCACCACAGGAGCAGGAGCAGCAGCCTGCTGAACAGGTGCGGCCGGCTTTGCAGCGGGAGCCTTGGGTGCAGCCTTTGCTGCTGCCTTCCTGACATTCATGCCGTCGAAGATCTTGCCCTCCAGCGTGATGATCGCCATCAGCAGGACAAGGATGGCAAACACCAATACGATACCGGTAATGGTGATAACCACATCAGAACCCAGATTCATGTTCTTCCTCCTAGTCATTTATTCTTCTGCGGTCAAAGCGCATGGCTCCGCCCGCAAAAACCGATTTGAAAACATTATACAATATTTTCCGGCCCGATTCAACAACGATGAACAAAAAATATCGCAATTTTTTCCAAACCGTGAAGTACGTCTTTTTCGCTCAGCGGCGGCCGATGCGGGGAGTCGCATCCGTAAAGCCGGTCTCCAGCCGGTCGCGCACACTCAGGCTCATGGCCGTGCCCAGCGCCACACAGTTCACAGGGTCGGGCGAGACCTCCACGTTGACCTTGAGTTCCTGGCTCAGGTACTCCGGCAGGCCGTGCAGCTGGGCACCGCCGCCCGTCAGCACCACGCCGTTGCGGAAGATGTCGCCGGCCAGCTCCGGCGGGGTCTTTTCCAGCACCTGATGGGCCGCCGTGCCGATCTGCTCGCTCAGCATCATGACCGGCTCATACAGGTCGCTGGTGGAGACGTTCACCCGGATGGGCAGGCCGGTCAGCAGGCTGCGGCCCTTGACCTCCATCGTCTCGTTGAAATCGGCCTTCTGAGGGCAGCAGGCCACGTTCTTTTTCAGCTGTTCGGCGGTGCGCTGACCGATGGCGATGCTGAACTTGTTGCGCACATGCTTCAAGATCTCGTCATCGTAGTGGTTGCCCGCCACGCGGACGCTGGTGGCCTTGACCTTGCCGCCCAGGCTCAGCACCGCGATGTCCGTGGTGCCGCCGCCGATGTCGATGATCATCCGGCCGTCGGGCTGGGTGATGTCGATGCCGGAGCCGAGGGCTGCGGCGATGGGCTCATCAATGAGGTAGACCTGACGCGCACCGGCTGCCATGACCGCCTCGACCACGGCGTCGCTCTCGATGCCGGTGATGGCCGCAGGCACACAGACCGCCACGCGGGGCTTGACCATGTGGGAGCTGTACACCTGATTGACGAACCGGCAGATGAGCTCGCGGGTCATGGTGTGGTCGCTGATGACGCCGTCCTTCAGCGGGAAGATCGCGGAAATATAGTTCGGGGTGCGGCCCACCATGGCCAGCGCCTTGTCGCCAACCTCCAGCACCGAGTTCTTGCGGGTATCCACCGCCACCACGCTGGGCTGATTGAGCACCACGCCGGTGCCCTCCTGCGCGATGATGATGGTCGTGGTACCAAGGTCGATACCGATATCATTCTGTGCCATAATACGAAGATCCTTTCTCTGCTTTCCCTGTTCCTATCTGAATGCCGGTCTCCCCGGCCGGGTAATCAAACACATTATAGTATAACATAACCGCTCGGAAAAGTACACCCGCGTTCTTGCACAAAGCAGCGGTTTCCTGCGTCATTCCTCAAGTTTCTGCTGTTCGGCGGGCAGGGCCTGCTGCAGCAGGGTGCACAGGCCGCTGTACCGCAGGTTCTGGCGCACATTGCCCATCATCCGGTTCACGACATCCCGCCGCCCGGTCACGATGCAGAGCTTCCGTGCGCGGGTGACGCCGGTGTAGAACAGGTTCCGGTAGCACAGCCGGGGCGGCACCTGCGCCACCGGCAGGATCACCGCCGGGAACTCGCTGCCCTGGCTCTTGTGCACCGTGATGGCGTAGGCGATCTCCAGTTCGTTGAGGTTCTCCGCCGGGTAGAGCAGCCGCCGGTCGTCCATCCGGACCACCATCGAGCGCTCCCGCATGTTGATGGACTCCACGATGCCGATGTCGCCGTTGTAGGCGCCCACGCCCTGTTCCCCGCCGACCCGCTGCCAGACGATCTCGTAATTGTTGCGCACCTGCATCACCTTGTCTCCCACCCGGAAGACGCGGGCCGCGCTCTGCAGCTGGGGTTTGCCCTTCTGCTCCGGGTTGAGCAGGTTCTGCAGCTCCACGTTCAGCGCCTGGGTGCCGGTGGGGCCGAGCTTGGTCGGGCAGAGCACCTGGATATCCCGGACGGGGTCGAAGCCGTAGCTCCGGGGCAGGCGGGTTGTGACAAGGTCGCAGACCAGTTTCTGGGCCGCGTCGCCGTCCGATTCCAGAAAGAAAAAGTCGTCGGTCTTGCCGCCTTTTTGCAGCGGCTCACTGGAAATGATATGGTGGGCGTTCTCCACGATGAGGCTCCGTTTGGCCTGCCGGAAGATCTCGTTCAGGCAGACGGTGGGCACCCGCTCGGAGCGGATGACCTCGCCCAGGATGTTGCCGGGGCCGACGCTGGGCAGCTGGTCGGCATCGCCCACCATCAGGATGCGGCAGCTGTACCGCAGCGCCGCGATAAGCGCCTGAAACAGCTTGACGTCCACCATGCTCATCTCGTCGAGGATGACGACATCGCACTTGAGCAGGTTCTTGTCATTGTGGATGAAGCTGACCACGCCGCCGGTGTAGTCCACTTCGAGCAGGCGGTGGATGGTGGAGGCCTTCCGGCCGGTCAGCTCGCTCAGCCGCTTGGCCGCGCGGCCCGTGGGAGCGCAGAGGGCCACCCGCTCGGCCTGATGTTCCAGCAATTGCAGGATGGCATTCACGGTGGTGGTCTTGCCGGTGCCGGGGCCGCCGGTGAGGACGAGGCAGTTCTCGGTCATCGCCTTGCGGATGGCCTCTTTTTGCAGCGGTGCATAGGCAAAGCCCTGGGTCAGCTCCAATACCTGGATGTTCTTGTCCAGGTCGCGGACGGTCTGCTTCTCCCGCTTGGCCAGCAGGGCCAGCCGGTCGGCGATGTCCTGTTCAGCGGCCAGCAGGTCGGGCAGGTAGATGTAGGGTGTGCCCTCAAACATCCGGACGCTGAGTTCGTCCGTTTCGATGCACTGGTCCAGCGCTTTGGCCAGCTTTTCCGGCGGCTGGTGGATGAAATTGGAGGCCGTTTCCAGCAACTGCGCACGGGGCAGGCAGGTGTGACCGTTGCCCGCATTGTGGCGCAGGGTGCGCAGAAGGGCGGCTTCCAGCCGCTGGGTGCAGTCCCCTTCCATGTGATAATACTGGGCGATGCTGTCAGCGTGGCGGAAATCCAGCTGCAGCGGCTCGCCGCAGAGCAGATAGGGGTTGGAGGAGATGGCGTTCATGGCGCTGGGGCCAAACACCCGGAACACCTCCATCGCGCGGCGGGGGCTGATCTCAAACTGCGCTAGATAGGCGATGAGCTCCCGCATCCCGAACATCCGCTTGAACTCCTGCTGGATGCGGTCGGCCTTGTCCGCCGAGATGCCCGGGATGAGGGTGAGCTGGGCGGGGTCGTTGGCGATAACTTCCAGCGCCGCCGCGCCGAATTTGTCAATGATCTTATCCGCCGTCCGAGCCCCGATGTAGGGCAGCGACCGGCTGGCGAGGAAGGCGTAGACGGCCTCGAGGTCTTTGGGCATATCCGTCTCGCACTCCTGTGCGTGGAACTGTCGGCCATAGGTGGCGTGGTTCTCGTACCTGCCCCGGCAGACGACGCTCTCACCGGCGTGGAGTTCTCCCACCACGCCGCACACAACGGTGACGACACCGCCGCCCGACACCTCGAACACGGTGTAGCCGTTGTCCTCGTTCAGGTAGATGATGTCCTCTACCGTGCCTTCCAGCCGTTCCAGCTCCTGCTCCATCGTCCCGCCTCCTCGTTTTGACACAACTATATATAGTATAGCGGTTTTGGGGGGATTTGTAAATACAACAAAAGCTCCCCCGAAGGGGAGCTGTAGGCGAGGTTTAATCCCCCACCCCATATGCATTTTCTTTCATCAGCCGATTGCGCACTGCAAAGTACGCCGGGATGAGGAAGAAGCAGGCGAAGAACCATGCCACAGGGTTGGCGATGCAGGCCGCAAAGTAGCCCCAGAGCGGCACGAACCAGAAGCCCACCATGGCACGGGCGACCATCTCGGCCACGCCCGCGAACATGGCAAGGCCGGAATAGCCCAGGCCCTGGATGGTGTAGCGGTAGATGATGAGGACGGCCAGCGGGATGTAGAACACGCTGTTCCAGAAGATGAAGCTGCGGGCATTCGCCATGATCTCCACCTCGCTGCTCTCGAGGAAGAGGCTGATGAGCGGCACATCCAGCACACGCAGGATGAGGAAGGATGCCACACTGTAGACGCAGCCAATTCCCAGCGCAGTATTGACGCCCCGGTCCACACGCTTGAGGTCGTGAGCGCCCATGTTCTGGCTGGCGTAGGTGGTCATGGCGGTGCCGATGCTCTCCAGCGGCACCGAGAGGAACTGGGCGGCCTTGCTGCCTGCGGTCTGCGCGGCCACGATGCTGCTGCCCAGACCGTTCACCGCGCCCTGCAGCACGACGCTGCCGATGGCGGTGATGCTGCACTGCAGGCCCATAGGGATGCCCATGTTGCAGAGCTTGAGGCAGTGGCTGGCGCTCAGACGGCCCTCTTCCCTGCTCCATTTCAGCTCCGGGTAGTGGCGGCCGATGTAGATGAGACTGCCGATGCCCGCCACCGCCTGACTGAACACGGTGGCGAAGGCCGCACCGAACGCCCCCATCCGGAAGATGAGGATACAGAGCAGGTCGAGGCCGATGTTCAGCACACTGGCCACCAGCAGGAAGTACAGTGGCCGCTTGCTGTCACCCAGCGCGCGCATGAGGGCGCTGGTGACGTTGTACAGCAGGGTGAAGGGGATGCCACAGAAGATGGTGCGGATGTAGATGTCCGCGATGTCGATGATGTTGTCGGGGGTGTTGGTCCAGACCAGCACCGCCCGGGTCAGGGCCACCGTCACCACCGTGAGCACGACGGCGAAAAAGAGGCTCAGCCAGACGGTATTGGCGGTGTAGCGCCGCATCTCTCTGTAATCCTTCGCGCCGAAGGTCCACGAGATGGGGATGGAGAAGCCGCAGGCGATGCCGTTGACGAAGCCCAGCACCAGATAGTTCAGGCCGCCCACGCTGCCCACCGCCGCCAGCGCATCCACGCCCACGAAACGGCCCACGATGATGGTATCGGCCAGATTGTAGAACTGCTGGAACAGACTGCCCAGCATCAGCGGCACCGCAAAGGCAAGGATGAGCTTGAGCGGGCTGCCCTGTGTCATGTCTTTTGTCATACAAAGCCCCTCCCCGGGCGGTCACTTAACATTTCTTTGCCGGATCTTTACCGACAAAAACGCCCTGCCGGACGAGGGGCAGGACGTTTTGCGTTTCATGAGTGGTATTATACCCAGCTCATCGTGATTTTGCAAGGGGTTTTGGGCAGATTTCTTCGTACAACATTGCTATTTTCTATCGGTGGTTTTTGGTGATTGTGCGCAGGGGCGGCAGGGCTGCTCCTGCGCAGGACCCTCCTGCTGCACTCCCTCTCAGCCCACGCTCTCAGCCTTTATAATCGTACTCCCGTACGGAGTCATAAAAGGAATTCCACCAAGCAAGATCCGGCGACTGACTGACCCCTATCCATTTTCTTATCTTCCAGTCTCCTCCCCAATCCGGCGGCTGACTGTCCCTTATCCATTTTCTTGTCTCCCAATTTCCTTCCCAATCCGGCGGCTGACTGTCATCCTTGCCCGGCTTCCACACCCAGTCAATGTAATCAAAGAAGATAAGAATGACTGTTATTGGATAGGCACCGACGACAATGGTATTTTCCGATTTAATGCCAAGACACAAGAAATTACTCCTTTCCGGGATGCGCTCCTGCAAATACACTCCGGCTGCTTAAATGTGCATACCGCAGTTCATAGCCTTTACTGTCCTTGATCACAACATAATTGCCATAGCTGTCGTTATAAGCAGAAGTTGTAACCGTTCCGGTCAGCCCTGCCATTACTTTTGTCCCCTCCGGTGCTCCGATATCCATACCATTATGAAGCTGATTTGCTCCTGAAATTGGATGAATCCGATATCCATAATAACTTGTCACACTGGAATACCAGTTAAAATCAACCGGTGTCGCAAACATCTGTAAATTACCTTTCGTATCGTTATAGGCACTGAACAGTTCTTTCTGGAAAAATCCCAGCCTGTCCTGACAGATCGACATCAGATTTCCGCTGTTTAAGGTGACATTCAGCACATCTACATCTCTTGTCCTGGTCACTTCCACTTCCTGGCTTCCATTATCATCTGCCAGATAGCATTCCCAGGTCTTATGACCATGTGCGGATGCTGCCGCATGACTGTCATAATAGACATCAAACTGTACACCGTATCTTGCGAAAGCTCCGGTATCTTCTACCGTATATTCGACACCATTCATGACCACCTTTGTTCCCATTGGAACAAACGGATTGGAAGCATCTACTGCTAAGGTATGATTGGCTGTTGGATATGCTCCACTGGCAGTCGGTCCTCCACTCCAAATACCACAACAGATTGGACAGTTACAATATCCGCTTGTTACAACCTGTCCCAACGATTCTCCAACTCTTACTGTTGCTGTCTCTGTCACAGTTTCATTGACTGCTTCAGTAGTCAGATGATATTGCTCTGTAAACAATGCATCCAGTTCAGGCTTGACCTGTTCAAAAGTAAACTCCTCATACTTTGCTGACAGATAACTGATCAGGATAAACGGATCATGCTCAATAGGTCCGATGTTATATCGGTATTCCTCATGTCCCGGTTCTTCAGACTCCATGTTGTTAATCCGCTCCTGCAGATTAGCTTCCAGCTGTGTATAATACAGTTCCGCTTCCCGGATTGCTTGATCCGATGACAGATAACTGGTTCCCGTGTAAGTGATCACATTTTGTAAAAACACTGCAGAGCATGACGTGACATTCGTTATAATCAGAAACATCAATCCGATCAGAACTGCCACACTGATATACACCTTCCGGTTTTCTTTAAAGAAGTTGGTGACTTTGCCGCCAATCTTCTTGATATAATCAATCGTACCTTTTGTAGCTGTACCTACGGTCTGTTCACTTCGCTTTGCTTTGGCATAATCCCGTTTGATCTGTTGCTTCTGAATCTGTTTTTTTAGCTTCTTCTGCTCCTGACGGGCTGCCGCCTGTGTCTGTTTCTCTGCCTGTCTCTCCAGTCTGCTTCTCTTTCTGGAAGCCCTCTGTTTCCTTCGTCTGGCACTTCTCTGTTCCAGCCGGTAAATACCTTCGCAGCCTTCTTCCAACTTATAGGCACCTTCTACTGCCGCATTATCGTCTTCATTTTTACTGATCTCACGGTGCAATGCTGCGGAAGTTGCACTTCCTGCTTTCTTAACAACAAAAGCTTTTTCTGTTTTCACAGATTCCCCTTCGCCAAACTTCAGGCGGGATTTCTTCTTTCCAGAACCCTCTCCTTCATTTGCCTGATAAACCTGTGCCTTCTTGGAATGCTGCTTTGCTTCCTTTTTCTTTCTTGCTTCCTCATAAGAAAACTTTTTGGCTTTTTCCTTCTGTTTCTGATGACGGAAATTGACTCCATCCGTATCCATCTGGTTCAATTTCTCCATATCTTTGTCATTTTTCACAGAAGCACCAGTCTCTTCATAAGCAAATTTCAGACGCTGTTTCTGCTTTGGTTTCTTACTTCCACCATTCTTCTTACTCCGGCTGTCTCCTCTGTTTTCTGAAAGATCCGCACGTTTTTCTTTCAGTCTCCCTGACTGGCTGGCTTCGGATTTTTCCGCAAATCTTGATTCTTTTCTGTTCTCAGCACGGATTCTTTTCCGGTTTTGTTGCTTTCTATTTTGTCCAAAATCCTCACTTTGGTTCTCCGTTCGCATCAGTTCCGGTGCATCCCTGGATTTTTGCACATTCCGTAGAAATCGCAAAGTTAAGCTCGACCACAGCCGAAGAAGGCAGTAAGAT
>OGZW01004275.1_pt1 | contig 10079 bp, 6 predicted proteins | sample 1577001 | NCBI WGS metagenome assembly OGZW01 (sample SAMEA3541519, study PRJEB24748) | human gut metagenome | biome: human gut; feature: human-associated habitat; material: faeces | place: China | collected 2012
GTTATATATTTTATAAAATCATTTCTATGGCGTTCATTTGCACATTTACACAAACTCCACCACAATTTTTTATTTATCTGCATCCTCTGATGCATCTTTGCTTTCTTCTATTTTATCTTCCAGCTCTGCCACTTCTTTTGCTTCTACGGCAGCTTCTTCACCTTCAGAAGTCTCTGCATCTTTTTTTTCTTCTTCCGGTACTGCATTATAGTCTTCTTTGATTGCTTTATAGCTCTTGGTGACTCCCATGATCACCATCCCTGCACCGATCACAGCAAACACTACCATAAAAATGGACATCAGTATTTTATCGGTTCCGCTGCTGGTCGGGATATCTTTATACATATAGTAGGCCTGTGCCAGCAGATATACGCCTGCCATGGCATAGATCGCCATACGTCCTTTATACTTTGCTCTGTCATTCATAATATTATGCTCCTCTCTTTTTGCCTGTATTTCACATATTATGATGTCTGGTCAAAAGATATTTGCCCTCTTTGATACTGGATTGTTCCGTAGGCATCATAGTTGGAGACTTTTGACACCCACATCATAATATCACATTTCCAACAGAAAAGATAGATAATACTTATCCGTTTTTCTATTTTCAGTTCAAATACAGGCTCTTTTTTTCTCTTGATCGGAGAAAAAAAGAGCCGAACAATATGTCCGGCCCTTGAGATTCTGTAAAAAATTATTTACGAACCAGGTATTTTCTCATATCGATAGAGCAAGCTACCAGGATGATGAGACCTTTGATGATGTACTGCATACTCTGGTTGATTGAGAGGAACTGCAGTGCAACGAAGATAATTCTCAGGATAAATACACCAAGAACGATACCACTGATCTTACCAGTACCACCTACGAAAGATACACCACCGATAACGCAGGCTGCGATAGCATCACACTCGTAGTTCAGACCTGTGTTGGCCTGGTTGGAACCGATACGTGCTGACTCGATGAAACCTGTAATACCATACCGGAGGCATGGCTGCGCCAGAACGGCAGCTTTGTCAGCGCGAGCTGCACCTGCCCCTATAATGACAATGGCAACGGCCTGTTCTGCAAACATATCGGGGCGCTTCTGCTGTATGACCAAAAAGAAACGGCGCAGACGCAGAAATCGTGTCCTTCTAAGATCGGCCTCACCGCGATCCCCGGCGTCGTGCGGGGCACGGCCAATCTGCCCGAAGAGCCGGAACCAGCCCGGAAGGACAGCTATGCCTCCGGGTTGCAAATGCTGTTCGGGCGGAAATGGCGGGGCGATGAGCCAGAATCGGACCCGGAGGCCCGCGCCCTGCTGCGCACCTATCGGGAAGGGGAGCTCTCCGAAGTGGAGGACAACATCCTGCCCCAGCGCACCGGCTTTGTGGAGCTGGAACCGGAACTGACCGTGCTGCAGGGCGGCACACCCTGGCTGCGGCTCCGCATCTCGGACGGCGGACGATCCTATGTGGTCAAGAGCCTGGAGGAACTGCTGTCGCATATTGAAAACAACCAGGTTGTCAGCTACGGAAAATCGCTGGCGTTCCAGCACCGGTGGGATGCCTTTACGCCGGAGGCCCGGCAGCTGCTGAACCTGCTGCGGCGGGAGATCATCAACCGGCAGCAGCTGGAAACGCGGGGCTATACCACGAGCCGCTACGCGGAGACCGGCCCGGCCGGCGGCATCACGCTGACGGGAGAGACCTTTGACGCCCTTGTGAACCTGTATGCCGACCGGCACGAGCTGGGCGGCTATGCCTTAGAGGAAGGCATCCCCTCCCTGACGATGCAGGTGGAACGGCGGCGCGGCGGTGTGCAGATCCGCGTGCAGCCGTCGCTGGGTTCGATCAAAGGGCTGGATTTTGATTACCTTTACAGTGAGGATACCATCTGGCGGCTGGATCGTGCAGCCACCGCCCGGATGCAGCCTGCGTTCCGGGGGCTGAGCGGAAGAAATCTGTTCTTTACGAGCGGGGATGCCACGGCTTTTTGCAGCTATGTGCTGCCGGAACTGGGCCGCTATGTGACCATCGAAGACCCGGAACGGCTGCTGCTGAACCAGATCCCGCTGGCACCGGTGACGCAGTTCTATCTGGATGCGCCGCAGATGGGGACCGTGAGCGCCCATCTGGAATTTTTGTACGGCGAGGATCGCGTGACGCCCTTTGCTCCGCCGCCGCAGGGTCTGCTGCGGGATGCCCGCACCGAGGGCCGGGCCGCCCGCCTGCTGGGCCGGTATTTGCAGCCGGGCGCGGGGTCGATGCAGTACAGCGCATCCGAGGAGGAAGCAGTCTACCGCTTTCTGGACGAGGGTGTCCCGGTGCTGATGAACGAGGGCGAAGTCTACCTGACCGATGCGTTCCGCAATCTGCAGGCCCCGCCGCCGAAGATCTCGGTGGGGGTGTCGGTGCATGGAAGCGTCCTCGACCTGGAAGTGGACACCGGTGCGTTTCCGGTGGGGGAGCTGAAGGCTCTGCTGAAGTCGCTCCACCAGAAAAAACGCTACCACCGCCTGCGGGATGGCCGCCTGCTCAAGCTGGACGAGGAGTTCGAAGGGCTGGACGAGCTGAACGAGACGCTGGAACTCTCCGGGGTCAAGCTGAGCAAGAACCACGCGGAGCTGCCTCTTTACCGGGCACCGAGTCTGGACCGGGCACTGTCGGGGCAGAGTGGGATCCACTTCAACCGCGACGACGTCTTCCGGCGGATCAGCCGCAGCTTCCATGCGGTAAAGGACAGCGAGTATACGCCGCCTGCTTCCCTACAAAAAGTATTGCGAAAGTACCAGCGCGATGGCTACCGCTGGCTGCGGACGCTGGACGGCTACGGCATGGGCGGCATCTTGGCCGATGATATGGGTCTGGGCAAAACGGTGCAGGTGCTGAGCTACCTGCTCTCCATCAAGGAGCTGGGGGAGGAGGCCCTGCCCAGCCTCATCGTCTGCCCGGCGTCGCTGGTGCTGAACTGGGCCGAAGAGTGCCAGAAGTTCACGCCGGAGCTGCGCTGCATCGTTGTGGACGGCGGCGCGGCCCACCGCGCGGCTCTGGCCGAACAGTGGGAGGGGGCAGACCTTGTGGTGACGAGCTACGACCTGCTCCGCCGCGACGAGGCGCTGTATGCAGACCGGAAATTCTATGCCTGCATTTTGGATGAGGCACAGGCCATCAAGAACCATACCACCCAGAAATACAAGGCCGTGTGCCGGGTGAACAGCCGGGTGCGCTTTGCGCTGACCGGTACGCCGGTGGAAAACCGGCTGGGTGAGCTGTGGAGCATCTTCTCCTTCCTGATGCCGGGTTATCTGCCGCCCTACAAGAGCTTCTGCACCCGGTTCGAAAAGCCCATCGTGCAGGAGAACGACCCGACGGCGGTGCGGCGGCTGAACCAGCTGACCGGGCCGTTCATCCTCCGCCGCATGAAGGCGGAGGTGCTGAAGGAGCTGCCGCCCAAGACCGAGAACATCTACCGCATCGAGCTGGAAGAAGAACAGCGCAAGCTCTATCTGGCGGCGGTGCTGGATGCCCGCGAAAAGCTCAAGGCGGCCAAACCCGAAGACAAGATGGCCGTGTTTGCCGTACTGATGCGGCTGCGGGAGATCTGCTGCGACCCGCACCTCATCGCCGACAACTGGGAGGGCGGCAGCGCCAAGCTGGACGCCTGCACCGAGCTGGTGACCTCCGCCGTGGAGGGCGGGCACCGCATCCTGCTGTTCAGCCAGTTCACCTCCATGCTGGATCTGCTGGCCAAACGTCTGGATGAAGCGGGCATCAGCCACTTCACGCTGCAGGGTTCGACCCCGAAGCCGGTCCGCGCCGAACTGGTGCGGCGGTTCAACGGGGGCGAGGTGAGCGTTTTCCTCATCTCGCTGCGGGCGGGCGGCACCGGCCTGAACCTGACCGCCGCTGACATCGTCATCCACTACGACCCATGGTGGAACGTGGCGGCGCAGAACCAGGCCACCGACCGTGCCTATCGCATCGGCCAGCAGAACCCGGTGCAGGTGTACAAGCTCATTGCACAGGATACCATTGAAGAAAAGATCGTTGCATTGCAGCAGGCCAAGCAGTCGCTGGCCGAGACGGTGACGGGCAGCGCCGACGGCGCGATCCTGTCGATGAAGCCGGAAGAACTGCTGGAATTGTTGGAGGTGCCGGAATCATGAACTTTGCGATTTTTGCACGGCCGGTGGTGACCATTTACGACCTGACCGAAACGACGAAGGAAAGCGACGCGGGGGTCGTCTCCACAATCGGGGACGAGGGCCTGTATGGGCAGGTCTGCCAGGTGCGCACGGCCCCCGGAGGCGTGACGGCAGAGGGCGTAACGCTGCCGGAGGAGATGGCTGAGGTGGTCAGCTTTTACGGCTATCACGGCTATGTGTTCGCATCGGAGCTGCAGTTCTGCGGGGAAGCGGAACTGCGGAGCTACCTTGCCGCCGAATGGGTGATGGCGGGCCGCGCGACCGATGTGCTGACCCTGCCCAAGGTGCAGGGCGTCCGGCTTCTGGAGCTGGAGCGCGGGGCGCTGCTGCGCCGCCTGCCCGAAGAGGCCCCCCACGACGGCTGGGCGCTGGTCCGGCTCGTGGATGGACGGACCGGCTATGTCCGGGCTGTGGCGCTGGAGCCGGTGCGCTGGCCGATGACGGCGGTGTTTACCCAGCAGGCAGGCCGCCGCTTTGACGAGGCACTGGCGCTGGCCGAGGGGTGCAGGCCCGAAGAGCTTGTGCCCCGTGCCCTTGACCGCTGGTACGGCGGCAGCGAGGAAGCATTCCGGAATGCGCTGGCCGAGCAGGCCAAACGGTATCTGGGCACAGAGTATCGCTGGGGCGGCAAGTCGGGCCGGGGCATCGACTGCTCCGGCCTCGTGAGCAGCGCCTACATGCAGTGCGGCGTCCTCATCTACCGGGACGCCCGACTCGTGGAGGGCTGGCCCATGCACGAGATCCCGAAGGAACAGGTCCGGCGCGGCGATGCGCTTTACTTCCCCGGCCACATCGCGCTCTATCTGGGCGAGGGGCGGTACATCCACTCCACCGGTGCCGCAGGGAGCGGCGGCGTGGTGCTCAACAGCCTGGACCCGGACGACCCGCTCTACCGGGAAGATCTGGTGAAGAGCCTGTATGCGGTGGGAAGTTTGTTTTGAACCCGCTCCGTCTCGCTCCACCTGTCAGCTCCCCCGAAGGGGGCGCTTTGGGCAAAGCCGGGAACGCTGCGTGGACTGCCAAAGCCTCTCCTACAAGGAGAGGCGGCGTTGCGATGCAATGACGGAGAGGTTGTACGAAGGAACGATAGCAGAAAGGACGACATGTTATGAAAGTCTTTGATCTCCATTGTGATACCCTGAGCGAACTGCGCTATGCCGAGCGGCGGGGCGAAGCCAAGAGCTTTGCAGCCAATGATCTGCACATTGATCTGGAAAAGCTGCACAAGGGCGACTACATGCTGCAATGCTTTGCCGCCTTTGTGAACCTGAGCGACCCGACCCCCGGCGCAGACCCGCTGGTGACGGCGCTGGAAGAGGTGGATGTGTTCAAGCGGATCATGGCGAAGTATTCCGACCAGATCGCGCCGGTCTATCGCCCGGAGGACATCCGCCGCAACGCGCAGGCCGGAAAGATCAGCGGAATGCTGACCATCGAGGAGGGCGGCTGCTGCAAGGGCAGCCTGGGTGTGCTGCGGCAGATGTATGAGCTGGGTGCCCGCATGATGACCCTGACATGGAACCACGAAAACGAGCTGGCCAGCCCCAATGTGGTGCCTGGCGGGGGCGGGGACATCTGGCCCTGCAAGCCCAACACCGAGACCGGCCTGAAGGAGCGCGGGTGTGCGGATGCAGGGAGAGCACCACGGCGTCACGCGGCACGAGGTGGTTGGACACATACTCGACCTCGTCGGCGAAGACGTTCGGCGTGGTCATTTCCACGGTTGCCGGCAGGTTGATGATCATCGGATGTTCCGGCGTCGGCTTGATGACGTCGATCACCGCGTTGCACACCTCGACGGCGTACTCCGGCTCGGTGCCGGTGAAGGATTCCGGAGAATACTCGTAGTACAGGTCGATGCCCTTGGCTTCGCCCTCGAGCTCCTTGCACAGGGTGGCCGCGTCGGTGGCGAGCTTCTTGATGCCGGCTTTATCCTTGCGGAACACGACCTCACGCTGCAGCACGGACACGGAGTTATAGAAGTGCACGACGGCGCGCTTGGCACCCTTCAGGCACTCGTAAGTCTTGCGAATCAGGTGCTCGCGAGCCTGCGTCAGCACCACGATCGTAACATCGTCGGGAATGAGCTCACGCTCGATCAGCATACGAATGAAATCGTAATCGGTTTCGGAAGCCGACGGGAAGCCGACCTCGATCTCCTTGAAGCCCAACGACACCAGCAGATTCCAGAAACGCAGCTTGCGCTCGGAATCCATCGGGTTGACGAGGGCCTGATTGCCGTCGCGAAGATCGACGGAGCACCAACGCGGTGCACGCTGCAGTCGCTTGCCCGGCCACGTACGCTCCGGGAAATCAAACGGCACCTGCTTATCGTATGCGACGTACTTGTTGTACGGCATCTTGCTGGGCTTTTGCGGAGCTCCAATATAACGCGCCGGAGGCAGCAGCGGGTCGTTGTTCCCTCCGTTGGACGCTGCAGCCACTGCCGCGAGATCAAACACTGAAGATTGATCCTGACCCATCACTCCTCCTTATCTGTAAAGCTGGGCAGGCCTTCTGCCGGCCCACATTGTTACGTGCATGTTACCTACCTGCACTGCCGCCCATAGTAGCGGCAACCAATCCCATATATCGCCGGCATTCCGCCATATGACGGGCAGACCGCGATTTTCGTCTCTTTTTCACCCCATATCCAGATTTCGCGCATTACAGTGAGCATCATGACCTTGCGATTCAACAGCGACGGCACCTTCCGTGTGCTGCAGATGGCCGATATTCAGGACGGACCGAACGTGCGCGAAGACACGATCCGTCTCATCGAAGCCGCCATCAAGAAAACGCATCCCGATCTGATCGTCTTCACCGGCGACCAGATTCGCGGATACGACCCCGCGTACATCGACACGTTCCTGCGCCGTCGCGGAGAGCAGCCGGGCACGCACATACGAGCGGTCACCGAAATCGAAGCGAAAATCCGCGGCATCAAACGACATCCCTTCACTAAAGCGTTGCTCGAACAGCCCCCGACCGACGACAATTGGATGATCGACGGCATCGGCACCGACTCGCCGAAACTCGTGAAACGCAACAAACGCGACGGGCGCAACGGATCCGCCAACAAGCTTGAATCATGGGCGCAATCCATCAATCGCGCGACCGCCGCGACCATACTCGGCAGCACGCGGCAGAAAGTACGAGACACGTTCGCAGCATTCCTTGGACCTGCATTGGAAGCGCGAATCCCCTTTGCCGCAACCTACGGCAACCACGATTTCCAGTGCGGCATTCTCGCCGACGAACAGGATGACATCTACCGAGAGTTTTCCGGTTGCATGAATCCCGTTGCCGGGTCGTCTCCTTTGGCGCTCGAACCAGGCACGTTTGCGATTCCGATCGAGGCTTCCGACGGGTCTGGGCGCATTGCGATGAGCGTGATGATGGTGAATTCCGGCGACTATGCGGATAATGCGTTTGACGGCGATCGCAGTAATTCCGGCGATCGCGAGCATGCTGGAGATACTGGAAATGCTGGCAAATCTGGCGATACTTCCGGAAATACTGGAAATGCTGCAGGAGGACGGGAATCGCTGACATCCTACGCAAAATACGCGTCGAATTCGCGCGGATGGGATTTGGCCGATTCCGACGGCTATGGCACGCCTTCGCCGGAAGCGATCGAATGGCTGAAGCAAGTGCAACGCGAGTTGGGCGAGCGCAATGGCGACGGTTTGGCGGTTCCGGCGATCGCGTTCCAGCATATTCCGCCGCAGGAGTTCTACGATTGCCTGCGCGAGGTGCCCGCATACACGCCGAATGCGGTGGAGGGTGCGCGAACGTTCGCAGGGCATTGCTATGTGTTGAATCGTGACGTGTGCAGACCTGGCTCGAGGCTTGGCGAGGCGATCGGCTGTGCGGATGAGAACGTTGGCGAAGTGCAGGCATTGCGCGATGCGGGCGGCTATTTCGCGCTGTTCTGCGGGCATGACCATAAGAACGCGTTCGTCGGGCACGTGCATGACATTGATCTTGGCTACGCGCCGACCTGCGGCTTTGAATGCTATGGTCCGAAATCGCGGCTGCGAGGCATTCGACTGTTCGAATTCCGCGAAAACAATCCGGTCAGCTACGTGACGCGCATGCTCACGTGGGGCGACTTGATCGGGCGCTACTCCAGCAACGAATTGCGCGTGTTCTTCGAAGACCATTGCGTGACCGATCTGATCGGCATCCGCAACGAATTGCGCCGCCCGCAGGTCACCGCCACACTGCTGGGCATCGGATCGGTAATGTGCGCCGCAGCCGGCCACGCCATCGCCAAACTATTCAAGCGCTAGGTGCGGCGACGCAAGGCGTGGCCGTCGCAACAGTCGGACAATCGCCAATCTGTGGAATGCGGAAAATCTGTGGAAAATCTGCGAAATATCAGCAGAACGTCAGTGGAACAAACTGACGCCGCGACGAGACACGCAAAACGCGTTGCCAAGCCAAGTATGACGGGAATTCGGCCATACCGCACCCAATCGAGGCGCATTCTGACTCATCCAAATACTCGGCACACGACCATCCGCAGAACGCGATCCCAACAAATTAAAACCGTTCTCTTCCAGCAACCATTCCGGATGCTGCGTGGCAATCGCAAGTCCCTCCTCCAACGTAAGCGGCAAACGCTCGTCGGAATCGATCAACTTGCGCGCCACATCGGGTTCGCGATTGATGTAGCAGGTGCCGGTATGCGGTTCGACCACCAGGTAAAACGGACCTTCCGGAGGTTCGAAACCATCCTGCGGAAGGAAACTGGCGATATCGCGTGGCGGCATCGTGGTGAAACCAGCCATGCGATTGATCGACGTACGCGCGATCAACGATTCCGGGGAAACCAACTCGCGCGTAGGCACCAACAGAATCTGCATACCCAAATCGGAATCCTCCAGCGCGCGGATGAGCGGGCGTGCCAAAGCACGGAACGCGGCGGCCGACATATCGGCCACATCCGGGTAGCCCAACGCCACGATACGGTCCAATTGCTTCTGCGCTTCTTCTGATGCCTTCGACATGTCTACCAGTGTACGCGAGCGCTCCGTCCAAAGTATGAAGCCGCCTCACGATCTTTGAATCGACCTCACGATTCCGTGATTTCGTCGCACAATCTTGAAGCTCCGTCTGCACAACTCGCGATTTGCGGTCTTTTCGCGACTTGTGCAATACGAAACCACGGGTTGCGTAGTAGGCGGTCACAACTTTGTATTGTCAGTATTGCCCGTATCGTCATCTTTCGCCCAGCTGAAGGCGATTACGGCGATCGCGGCAATATTGAGTACATTACTGATGATTTCGATAGGGCTTCCGGTGCGCGTGAGCGCTCCGCCCAAAGTGTGAAGCCGCCTCACGATCTTGAAATTTCGACCTCACGATTCTGCTTTTTCTGCATAATCCGAAATCGTGCGCTCGCCAACGGCGCACAAATACCCCCGAACAAGTCTTTTTGGAATAAAAACATCCATCATTCGAGACAAACGGCCCCTATGACCTCACGATCTTAATCTGACGAACAAACTGCCAGACCCGGGAATCTCACGGAAACCGAAATGCTGGTAGAAACTTCGCGAAGCATCATCATACGGATCGACGACAAGCGCACGGGAACCAATTTGCCGGCTCACCGCAAGAGATCTCTTCACAGCATCCTGCAGCAACATCCAGCCCAAGCCCCGCTTCTGAAAGCGGGAATCCACGCCCAGCATTCCCAATAGAATCGCGGGAATTTTTGCAGGGACATTTCGCCGAAGCCACCCTCCCCGCACGGTCTCGCGATCGATCGAATAGGCGCTTATCGCATAAAAGCCTGCGACATCCCCGTCTGTGGTGAAGCATACGTACGGAACCGCGGTTCCTTGCTTTGCCGCGTAAGACGCATGTTTCGCAGCCCAAT
>OGZW01004277.1_pt1 | contig 10074 bp, 7 predicted proteins | sample 1577001 | NCBI WGS metagenome assembly OGZW01 (sample SAMEA3541519, study PRJEB24748) | human gut metagenome | biome: human gut; feature: human-associated habitat; material: faeces | place: China | collected 2012
TTTCAATTCCGACCAGTGCGGATATTTACATCGAGGTCAACGGCACCAAGGTTGCAGCGGCGCAGAGTTACCGGGTGAAATCCTCCCGCCAGAGCCGGTATGTGGAGGCGTTTGGAAGCAGTGAGCCGGTCGGCACGGTGGGCGGTCGGGTGCAGCACTGGATCGAGCTGTCCCGAGTCTGCCTGTGCCGGGCGCAAGGGGTGGACTTTTATGAGCTGAGCGGATTTAACCTGGTAATCGTGCAGCCGGACTGCAAAATCATCTATTCGGGGTGCGAGTGGTCGGACATCACCCAGTCGGCGTCGGTGGGAGAGGTCGTTTTGGAGAAGGTGAGTCTGGTTGCCAGCAGACGGATCAAGATATAGGAGGACAGGGATGAAGGTGTGCAGATTGAGCGCGGCACAGGAGGTGCAGCTAGGGCAGGAGGCAGGTCGGGCATTTGCGTTTTTGTGCGGGCTTGCCGGTGAAGGGATGGACCGGACGCGCAGAGAACAGCTGTGGGCGGTGGCAAACAATCCGGGTCGCCTGCGAGCGAGTCGAGGTAAAGGTACAGCGGCATCAGTTCGCGGAAGCCCGCGAGCACCTCATCCCTGAGCTCCGGCGTGAAGAGCACGCCTTCAGGATTGTCGTCATAGCCGACGGCGATGTTTTTTGCGTTGTACCACGGATTTAAGAGCTTGCCGACGTCGCCCTTCGGACGCTTGAACGGCTGGCCCGTGAGCGTGAAGCGGGATTTGTTGAGCTTGCGCACGATCTTTTCGAGCGGCTTGGGGGTTGTTTCGATGCGGCGGCGGAGCTTGGCCATCGTAGCGGGGGAGGCGTCCCAATAGCCGCAGCCGTAGCTGAAGTAGTTCGGCGCGAGCTCGAAGTACAGCGCGGGCACGCCCTCGAAGCGTTCGTGCGGGCGCTCGATCGTGAGCCACAGGTGGTCCTTGTACGGCCCGCGGCCGAAGAGCCTGCGCGCGTCGCGGTAAATGCGGCACACGTGCAGGCGCATCGACTGCCGGGGATACTCCGCGGCGATCGCGTCAAAGAGCTCGCTGCCCAGCGCGCGCATGGGACGGTCGACGAGCGCAAGGAACTGCTCCTTGCGCGGCAGAAACCACTCGCGGCTGTTGTTGAATTTGATGCCCCAGAGGAATTCGACGGCCTCCGGTGTAAAACCCTCAAACATAGTTCACCTCAAAATGTCAGAAAAATCACAACGGTGGCAGTATACCACCAAACGCACGAAAAAAACAAGAGGGACCCGTCCTTGACGAGTCCCTCTTGCTCAGAGAGGAGCACCGCCCTGCCATGAAGAAACAGGGACAGGAGAAAGCGTTATTTCGCGGGATGGTCGACGTGGTACATATGTGTGATGAGGTCGAGCACCTTGTTGGAGTAGCCGATCTCGTTGTCGTACCAGCTGACGACCTTGACAAAGGTATCCGTCAGCGCAATGCCGGCCTTGGCGTCGAAGATGGACGTGCGCGGGTCGCCGAGGAAGTCGGACGAGACGACCGGCTCGTCGGTGTAGCCGAGGATGCCCTTGAGCTCACCCTCGCTCGCTTCCTTCATCGCCTCGCAGATCTCGTCGTAGGAGGCGGGCTTTTCGAGGTTGACCGTCAGGTCGACCACGGAGACGTCCAGCGTGGGCACGCGCATCGACATACCCGTGAGCTTGCCGTTGAGCGACGGGATGACCTTGCCGACGGCCTTGGCAGCGCCGGTGGAGGAGGGGATGATGTTGCCCGTGGCCGCGCGGCCGCCGCGCCAGTCCTTCACGGAGGGACCGTCCACGGTCTTCTGCGTGGCGGTGACGGAGTGCACGGTGGTCATCAGGCCGTCCTTGATGCCGAAGCGGTCGTTCAGGACCTTGGCGATGGGGGCGAGGCAGTTCGTCGTGCAGGAGGCGTTGGAAACAAAGGTCATATCCGGCGTGTAGGCGTCCAGATTGACGCCGCAGACGAACATGGGCGTATCGTCCTTCGACGGGGCGGACATGACGACCTTCTTCGCACCGGCAGCGATATGTGCCTGGGCTTTTTCCTTCGTCAGGAACAGACCCGTGGACTCGACGATATACTCAGCGCCGATCTTGCCCCAGGGAAGGTCCGCGGGGTTGCGCTCGGCGAAGACGGGGACTTCGCGGCCGTTCACCACGATGCTGTGGTCCGTGCTCTTCACGTCGGCGGCAAAGCGGCCGTGCATGGTGTCATATTTTAACATATAGGCGAGATAGTCGGGCGGACAGAGGTCATTGATGCCCACGATCTCAATTTCGGGATGGTCAAGGCTCGCGCGGAAGACCATGCGCCCGATACGGCCAAAACCGTTGATGCCTACCTTGATGTTCATAAAACCTACTCCCTTTCAGTTTTTGGAATATATCGAATGTTTGGTACGTTTGATATTATACTGCGTAGCTTCCGAATTGCAAGCACTTTTTTTCGACTTCTCACATTTTTCGCAATTTTCACAAATTCCTTGCTTTTTCGCCGGAAGTTTGTTACTCTCAAAATGCGAGTGACATTTCACATTTGCGCATTTTGCGCACTTTATGAAAACAGGGAAATGACATTTCTTTCCGCGCAAGCTCCGCCTCCCTTCGGCGAATGCTACCGGCAGGAGATTTTTTATTATGAGGAGAGATCATGCGGGATTTTACAGAAGAGGAACTCAAGACGCTGGCTGATGTGCTGCCGAATATCGCCCTTCAGCTGCGCACCTCGATGGCGACGCTCTATACGGCGGTGGACCGTCTTGTTCCGCCCGAAACGCGGGAGAAAGACGCGAGGACCGACCGCAGCGCCGCCGTTTTTTACCAGAGCTATTATCAGATGTACCGCATCATCAGCAACCTGACCGATGCGGGGCATCTTTTTGACCGGCAGAAATTCGAGCTTTATGACGATGATATCGTGGGCCTGTGCCGCAGCGTTTGCGGCGAGGTCGAGTTTCTGTTTGACCTTGGCGGCGTCACGCTCGATTTTTCCGCCGACCGCGACAGCCGCATCATCAGCATGGACGCCGCCGCGCTGCGCAAGCTCTTGCTGAATCTTTTGTCCAACGCGCTCAAGTTCACGCCAAAGGGCGGCAGCGTCCGCGTGCGCGTGAAAACGGAGGGGAAATTTATCAAGATCAGCGTCGCCGATACGGGACGCGGCATGAACGGCGAGACGCTCGCGCACCTTTTCGACCGCTTTGTGGACGGCGAGCAGGATCCCATGCCGCCGCGCGGCCTTGGCCTCGGCCTGCCCATCTGCCGCCGCATTGCGCAGGGGCACGGCGGCATGATCGTCGCGCAGTCGGAGGAGGGGAAGGGCTCGCTCTTCACGGTCTCGCTCCCTGCGGTGCGCAGCGGCCGCGTGCGGCTGAACGACAGCGGCAGCGACTATGCGGGCGGCTTCAACGCGACGCTCGTTGAGCTGTCCGATGCGCTGAAGCCCGAAGCGTTTTTGCAGCGCTATCTGGATTGAGGGCACGATGAGAAAAAAAGTATTGATCGCCATGAGCGGCGGCGTGGATTCCTCCGCCGCCGCGCTGCTTTTGCAGCGGCAGGGCTATGAATGCGCGGGTGCGACGCTTTCGCTCTGCGGCAATGAGACGGCGGGCGCGAAACAGATCGCCGACGGCCTCGGTATGCCGTTTTACATCTTCGACGAGCACAAGCTTTTTGCGTGCGAGGTGATGGATCACTTCGTCAGCGAGTATCGCGCGGGCCGCACGCCGAATCCCTGTATCGACTGCAACCGCTGCCTCAAGTTCGGCGCATTCCTGGACCGCGCGCTCGCAATGGGTTTTGATTACATCGCGACGGGGCACTATGCCCGTGTCGACTATGATGCGGCAAGCGGGCGTTACCGCCTGCTGCGCGGCGAGAGCCGCGCAAAGGACCAGAGCTACGTGCTCTATCAGCTCACACAGGAGCAGCTCTCGCATTTGCTGCTGCCGGTCGGCAGCTTTGAAAAGCCGGAAATTCGCGAGCGGGCAGAGGAGGCGGGCCTTGCCAACGCCCATCAAGCCGACTCGCAGGATATCTGCTTTATCCCAGACGGGGATTACGTGCGTTTTCTGCGCGACTATGGCGGCGTTGCGCCGCAGCCCGGCGATTTTGTCGATGAGACGGGCCGTGTTCTCGGCCGTCATCGCGGCCTTGTGTGCTACACGGCGGGCCAGCGCAAGGGCCTCGGCGTGAGCGCGGACCGCCCGCTCTATGTGATATCCAAAAATGCCGAAAACAATACCGTTTTGCTCGGCGATAACGAAGAATTGTTTTCCTCGGCGCTGCTCGCCTCGCGCGTGAACTGGATCGCAGGGCAGACGCCGGCGGAAAAGGTGCGCTGCACCGCCAAAACGCGCTACAGCCAGAAAGAGTGCGATGCCGTCGTCACGCCGCTTGAAGGCGGCGGCGCGCACGTGGCGCTGCTCACGCCGCAGCGCGCTGTCACGGCGGGACAGGCCGTCGTCTTCTACGACGGCGACGAGGTCCTCGGCGGCGGCACCATCGAGAAAGCGCTGTAAAGGAACAGATGAGAAAAGGCTCCGCATAAGCGGAGCCTTTTGGCATACTATCGTTCGCTGACATGGACCTCGCAGCCGAAGATCATGTCATCCACGTCGCCATAGCGAATATCGTTCTCTTTCTCCTTCATCGTACCATCCTTTCTGATTTTGACTCACCCGGACAGTATATGCGCGCAAGCGCGAAAAGTTGTACGAAAAAGGGCAGCGGGAAGAAAAAGCTGCGCAGAATTTTGTGCCGCGCCCTGCACCCTCTGCAAAAAGAGGGCGCTGCCATCTTTTGGAACTTAGTACCGCTTGTCGAGGATATCCACCACGTCGGCCAGCGCGCCGTCCTTGCAGTGGCAGACGATGTGCGCGCCCCAGGCCTTGACCTCGGGGATGGCGTTTTCGGGCGCAAAGCCGATCTCGGAGACCTCGAGCATCGGAATATCGTTGTTGTGGTCGCCGATGCAATAAATGTCCTTGCGGGCGACGCCCAAGAGCGACGCAAGCGTTAGGATCATGCCGCCCTTTGTTGCGCCGCGGCGCGTCAGCTCGAGCAGATGGTCGCTCGAAAAAATGAGCTCGTAGCGCTTTCCCCATTCCTGCGAGACGATAAAATCGCGCACTGCAAGAAGGAGTGGCTTTTCCTCTTCAAAGAGCAGCTTGATCATCGGCAGGTCGACCTCGCGGAAGCTTTTTACCTCCACGGTCTTCGCGCGCGTCAAATGCTCGTGGTTGCGTGTGAATTCGTTCGGGTGCAGCACATGGATGCGGCGGTCATCGTGATAGATCTCAAAGCAGAGGTCCGGAAAGCGCGCGAGCAGCGCGTCGACATGGTCATAGATATCCGCATCGAGAAAGGCGGTCTCCACATAGCGGTCCTGCGCAAAATCGTAGATGGCTGCGCCGTTGGCGATGACACAGGGCGCGTTGCAGGGAAGGTCCTTGGCGTAGCGCGCAAAGGCGGGCAGGGCGCGGCCGGTGGAAATGGAGAAATAGCCACCGTTTTGGATAAAATACTCGATGGCCTCGCGATTGCGTGCGCTCATCGGCGGCACATCCTCGCCGCGCGCGAGCGCACCCTCGGTATAAACGAGCGTATTGTCAAAGTCGCTGGCCAGCAGCACCTTGTCGAATTTCGGCATGATCGTCACCTCGCTGATCTCGTCGTTTTTTCGGGAAAAGTATATCATAGCGCACCGCAAAAGAAAAGAGCGGGGCGACAGCCTTCACATAAAATAAAGAAAGGCCTGCGAAGAAGCGGACTTCTTCGCAGGCCTTGTTTTGCTCAGCCTTCGCTCTTGGGCGCGGGGCTCTCGCCGCCCTGACCGCCGCTTCTGCGGCGGCCTCTGCCGCCGCGATGACTGCGGCGGCGCGGCTTATTCTCGCCGCCGTCGGGCGTGCCCTCGGCCCTCGGCAGGCGGGGCGGACGCGGGGGCTTCGGCGCGTCGCCGGTCTCTGCGTTCGGCTTGCCCGGGCGCGGGGCGCGGCGCTCGCCGTTCCGGTCGGGATTTCTGGGCGGGCGCTCGCTGCTCGGCCTGTCGCCGCGCACCGGACGCTCACCGCGCTTTTCGGCGGGCTTGTCGCCGCCCTTTTCCGGCGTGCCCTCGGCCTTCGGTGCGGCGGCTCTCTCGCCGCCCTCGCCATTGGCTCTGCCGCGGCCCTTTCCGCCGCGATGACCGCGTCCGCCGCGGCGGGAGCGGCGCTTTTCCTTCTCCTCCTCATCGGAGGCGGGCGCATCCTTCCTTGCGGCGGGGGCCGACCACTGCTCGGGCGGCACGATGGGCTTGGCGGACGAGAAGAAGCTCAGCGTGAGCTGCGGCTCCTCCTCTGCGGGCTCCTGATAGCGCTCGGGGAGCGTTGCGGGAAGCTCGATGCCGTCGCGCGAGCCCTTGCCGTTGCGCAGCACCTGAATTTCGCACGTGCGGTAGCGCTTGGGACCTTCGTTCTGCCCGTCGAGGCGCACGAGCACCTGCTCGCGCAGAATGTCGACCGAGCTCACATTGCCGAGACCGTCGGGCGTTGCGACGAACGAATCCTGCTTCGGGCAGCGGCGTGCCGCGTCCTCGTAGGCGTTCTGCTCGTATTTGAGACAGCACATGAGCCTGCCGCACGTGCCGGAGATCTTCGTCGGGTTGAGGCTCAGATTCTGCGTCTTCGCCATTTTGATCGAAACGGGGACGAAGTCATCCAGAAACTGCGAGCAGCAGAACGGGCGGCCGCAGATGCCGAGGCCGCCGAGCATCTTCGCCTCGTCGCGCACGCCGATCTGACGCAGCTCGATGCGCGCGCGGAACACGCCCGCAAGGTCACGCACGAGCTCGCGGAAATCCACGCGCCCGTCGGACGTGAAGAAAAAGATGATCTTGCTGCCGTCGAAGTTGCTCTCCACGCGCACAAGCTTCATGTCGAGCCCGCGCTCGGCGATCTTCTTCTGGCAGACCGCGAAGGCGTTCTTCTCGCGCGTTTTGTTGTAGGCGTAGGTGCGGTCGTCGTTCTCTGTCGCCACGCGCACGAGCGGGCGCAGCGGCTGGACGACGGAATCGTCCTCTACCTCGTGGTTGCCCGAGACGCACTGGGCGTATTCGAGCCCCTGCGCGGTCTCGACGATGACGAACTGGTTGGGCTCGGCCGCGATACCGTGCGGGTCAAAATAATATTCCTTACATCCGCCGCGAAAGCGGACACCGATCACTTCTGTCAAAGGGTTTCCTCCAATTCAACGGCGAAGCCGCCCAGGGTGGGGCCGACGCCGACATTATAGGTGCATTTGTTGCGATATTCCTGCAACAGATCTATTGTGCCGAGTATTTTTGCTTTTGTCAAGCGGGAAGCGAGCAGCGCCGCGATCTCCCGCTCCGATACCGGGACGGGCGAGCCGTAGGCGGCGAGCAGGGCGTCCGCCAGAAGCAGGCGTGTGCGCTCAAAGAGCGTGCTCAGATCATCGCGCGAGAGCTTCTGCGTCTCGAGCTTTGCGAGGAATGCCGCGCGGGATGCGCGCGTTCCCTCGGCGATGCGCCGCGCGAGCTCGAGCGCGCGGTCGTCAGGCGCATCGTCCTCCTGCAGGACAGGGGAGAGCTTGACCTCCACGCAGCGCGAGCGGATGGTCTGGAGCAGCACGGCGGGATTTTCCGCGCAGAAGAAGAACGCCGCATAGGAAGGCCCCTCCTCCACGAGCTTCAAAAGCACGTTCTGGTCCTTTTCCGTCAGGATGGCGCAGTCCTCGAAGATGTAAATTTTGCGTGCGCCCTCGTTCGGGCGGATGAACGCGTCGGCGCGCATCGTGCGCACCGTGTCGACCGAGAGCTCCTTGTGCTCCGCGTCCCGCACGAACGTGACGTCGGGATGAATGTCCTGCATCACCTTACGGCAGGCGGGGCAGGCGAGGCACGGCTTCTGCGCGCCCGTGCACTCCATCGCGGCGGCGGCATAGCGCGCGGCGCTCACACGATCGCCGTTTCCGCTGAAGATGAGCGCGTGCGACAGCGCCCCACGCGACGCGGCGGCGCGAAGACGCGCGGCGGTATTGGTTTTTGCAAAGTCGAGCAGCTCCATGCGTCCCTCCGCGAGCAAAGCAGGTTGATTCCTGCGTTAGTATACCGCAAAATCGCGCGGCGTGCAAGGATATCCATGCCCGATTGCGCAAAAACAGCCGCCATTCATGGAAAATGCGAAAGAATCTTACAAAAAAGTGGAAAGGGCGACAAAAATTTCACAACTTGTTATTGAAAGTCCCGCGATTTCTGTCTATAATAGTAGGGCTTTGATATTTGTTTTATCTGCAAACCACAGCGATACATTTGATATGGAGGAAAACCTATGAGCAAAAAGTATGTCTACCTGTTCTCGGAAGGCAACGCAAGTATGCGTGAGCTTCTGGGCGGCAAGGGCGCGAACCTGGCCGAGATGACCAACATCGGTCTGCCCGTCCCCCAGGGCTTCACCATCACGACCGAAGCCTGCACCCAGTATTACGAGGACGGCCGCAAGATCAACGACGAGATCATGGCTGAGATCATGGAATACGTCGCCAAGATGGAAGAGATGAACGGCAAGAAGTTCGGCGATCTGAAGAACCCGCTTCTCGTCTCCGTCCGTTCCGGCGCGCGCGCTTCCATGCCCGGCATGATGGATACCATCCTGAACCTCGGCATGAACGACGAGATCTGCGAGGCTGTTGCCAAGCTGACGAACAATCCGCGTTTCGCACGCGATTCCTACCGCCGCTTCATCCAGATGTTCTCCGACGTCGTAATGGAGCTGCCGAAGTCCACCTTTGAGCAGTTCATCGATCAGGTCAAGGACAAGAAGGGCGTCAAGATGGACAATGAGCTGGACGCAGACGATATGTCCGAGCTGATCGTCCTGTTCAAGGACCACTATAAGAAGTCCCTCGGCGAGGACTTCCCGCAGGATCCCAAGAAGCAGCTGATGGAAGCTGTCCGCGCAGTATTCCGCTCCTGGGACAACCCGCGTGCCAACACCTACCGCCGCATGAATGACATTCCGCACTCCTGGGGCACCGCAGTCAACGTTCAGTCGATGGTATTCGGCAACATGGGCGAGACTTCGGGCACCGGCGTTGCATTTACCCGTAACCCGGCAACCGGCGAGAAGAAGCTGTACGGCGAATTCCTGATGAACGCACAGGGCGAGGACGTCGTAGCAGGCATCCGCACCCCGCAGCCGATTTCCGCGCTGGCCAACACCATGCCGGAGGTTTACAACCAGTTCGTTGACATTTCCAGCCGCCTCGAGAAGCACTACGGCGATATGCAGGATATGGAGTTCACCATCGAGAACGGCAAGCTCTATATGCTCCAGACCCGTAACGGCAAGCGTACCGCTCAGGCAGCGCTCAAGGTCGCAGTTGACCTCGTAGACGAGGGCGTCTGCACCAAGGAGCAGGCTGTTATGAAGGTAGAGCCGAAGCAGCTCGACGCACTGCTGCATCCGACCTTCAATCCGGAAGCACTGAAGGCCGCTACCCCGATCACCACCGGCCTGCCGGCATCTCCCGGTGCTGCCTGCGGCGCGGTTTACTTTACCGCTGACGCTGCTGCAAAGGCACACAAGACCGGCCTCAAGGTCGTTCTGGTCCGTCAGGAGACCTCCCCGGAGGACATCGACGGCATGGCAGTTTCCGAGGGCATCATGACCGCTCGCGGCGGCATGACCTCTCACGCAGCCGTTGTTGCACGCGGCATGGGCACCTGCTGTGTTGCCGGCGTAAACGGCATCAAGGTTTCCGAGGAAGACAAGACCATCACGTTCGCCGACGGCACGATTGCCAAGGAAGGCGACGTTATTTCGCTCGACGGCTCGACCGGCAACGTTTACCTCGGCGCTATCGCGACGCAGGAAGCTGAGCTGACCGGCGACTTCGGCCGCTTCATGGGCTGGGCTGACGAGATCCGTACCCTGCACGTCCGCACCAACGGCGATACGCCGCGCGACGCTACGCAGGCACGCAAGTTCGGCGCGGAAGGCATCGGCCTGTGCCGTACCGAGCATATGTTCTTCGATGCAGGGGATCGGGCCGCTTCGACAGTGCAAAATGCTTATGGGAGAAATGCTTTCTAT
>OGZW01004278.1_pt1 | contig 10073 bp, 7 predicted proteins | sample 1577001 | NCBI WGS metagenome assembly OGZW01 (sample SAMEA3541519, study PRJEB24748) | human gut metagenome | biome: human gut; feature: human-associated habitat; material: faeces | place: China | collected 2012
CTGTCGCAGTTAGTGGATAATGTGCAGATTTACGAAGAACGCAAAGAGAATGGTCAGTGGCTGAAATCTATAGAATTTAAGTTACCAATTATAGAAAAAGAGTTTACACTGAGTTTGGACAATGATATACAAAATGAGACAATAGTGGCACTACATCGGACAGATTTGTAAGAATCCTTGATTTGCGCGAAAGAAATTTCTGATGGAGTAAACGTTTCTGTGGTATTGGACTGCGGCTTCGGAAACATATCAAAGGAAAAGTAATATTTTTATCATTCAACAGAATAAAATAAACGTGAAAGATCGTTCATTTTCAAGAAAAATTGAAAGTGAGCGGTCCTTTTTTATACCTTTAAAACGGATTTTTATTAAGACGTTTTGAAGGGCTGATTCGATGTATTCGAGAAAGGCGATATTATGGATCACACATAAAGGACAGTGAAAAAAATCTTGCCAGGAAGGTATCATTTTGTTGAAAATTAAAGAGGAGCCGGATTACTCCGACTCCTTCAAGTATGTGTCCGCAAACACATACCCCAATTGCTATCTATAATATACTATATACAAGTGAAATATGCAAGCATTATATGGCATTTTTCAAGATGCCCAGCCGAGAAAACAAATCGGGATGAATAGTATCTTCTTTCAAACACAGCAAAACTTTTTATACGATTGAAAAAAAAAGAGGATTGTGATATATTTTATTAAGGTCTATTAGGATTTAGCCTGGTTTACGTATAGGAGAAAATCATGTACTATAATAAAAGATACATAAGGCTTGATGACAAGAATAGCCAATAGTTAGCTAAGTTATTGTGCTCTGGTTGGTGTATTTTTAAAGAAAGTACTCCGAGGGCTACAGGGCATTATGGTAGTGAATTTGAAAAATGATTTGATATTGACATATGTAGAAACTATTATTGAAGAGTGTAAAGAACAACAGTTTATAGACTGTGATGAATGGAGGTAGGAAATGAGTAAGGAATACGAAGAAATGAATGTGGAAAAATGGGTGAATCTTGAGGATATAGCAATACATTTGAGTTTAAGCCAGGATACGGTCAGGACTTGGATAAAAGAAGGAAAGCTTCCGTTTTATAAGGCAGGTAAGAGATATAAATTTAAGATTTCCGAAGTTGATGAGTGGGTCAGAGCAGGAAAAATCAAAGAATAAAAAATGGTGTACTGTGTCCAGATAGAGGTTCACAATACCTTGGCAGGTGAGAAGAAGAACCAGCGGTCAAAATGTAGCAAAGATGTGTTCAAGATGATTTATGATGCAATGCAGCAGGAACAGCATTACAAAATGATGATGAATACGGAGTCCTGATTATGGGACACAGTAAGAATTAAAACAGATTTAGACAGGGATATCTGATCCCGATGAACGGAGGATACAGCAATGGCTGAAAAGCAGACAATTGACGCAATGTGGGACGACTCCCCTGTTGACGTTTCTACAGAGGTGAATTTTATCTGGTCTATCGCAAACAAGTTGCGTGGTACTTACCAGAGTGACAAATACAAGGATGTCATCATTCCGATGGTTATCATCCGCAGATTTGAGTGCGCATTGGCACCAACAAAGCAGAAAGTAGTAGACCAGTTTAAGGCGAATCCGGCATATCCGGCAAAGGCGATGTATCGTGTATCCGGATATCAGTTCTACAACACCAGTGAGTTTGATCTTGCAGAGCTGGTAAATGATGCGGATCATCTGGCTGCAAACTTTAAATCTTACATTCAAGGTTTTTCTGCAAACATTCAGGACATTATTAAGAGTCTGGATTTTGATAAGCAAATTGACAAAATGGACAAGAACAATCGTCTGCTCAGTGTGGTGAAGGCCTTCTCGGAATTGGATATGAATCCGGTGACAATCGATAACGTAAAGATGGGATACATCTTTGAAGATTTAATCAGAAGATTTTCAGAAAATGCTGAGGCCGGTGATCACTACACTGGCAGAGACATCATCAAGCTGATGGTCAATATTCTGTTGGCAGAAGGCTGCGATGATATTTTTGACGACGGAAAGGTCATCACCGTATTGGATCAGGCATGTGGAACTGGTGGTATGCTTTCCACTAGCTACAACTTTATCAAGCGCTACAATCCATCTGCGGATGTGCGTTTGTTTGGCCAGGAAATCAATCCAGAATCATATGCGATCTGTTTGGCTGAGATGATGATTAAAGGCCAGAATGCAGAAAATATTTGCTATCAGGACACAATGAAAGCTGACCGATTCAAGGAAACCAAGATGCGTTTCATTATTGAAAATCCGCCGTTCGGTACACCCTGGGGCGGTAAAGATGCAGCAGAAGGTGTGGAGCAGGCAGTTGATGATGAATATACAAAGGGCTTTGACGGTCGTTGGGGTGCGGGTCTTCCTGGTTCTGGCGATATGCAGATGTTGTTCTTGCAGTCTGCTATAGATAAGATGGACGACAATTTTGGCCGTGCCGCCATTATTGAAAACGGTAGTCCATTGTTCTCTGGTGGAACTGCTTCCGGAGAAAGCCAGATCCGCCGTTGGATGTTGGAGAACGATCTGATCGAGGCAATCATCGCACTGCCTACGGACCTTTTCTACAACACAGGTATCGCTACATACATCTGGGTACTTTCTAAGAATAAGAGACGTGAAAGAAAAGGTAAGATTCAGCTGATCGATGCGTCAGGATTTTATAACAAGTTACGTAAAGCTCTTGGTAATAAGAAAAATGAAATCTCACCAGAGAATCGTTCTGAGATTACGAAGCTGTATGCAGACTTTGCTGAAAATGAGTATTGCAAGATTTATAAAAATGAAGAGTTTATCTATCGTGAGTACACAGTGATGCAGCCGCTCCAGAGAAGCTATGCCATCACAGGAGAGAGAATTGAAGCAATGCTGTCAAAAGGCTCTCTTTCTTCCATTTACGACCAGGCAAAGGTGGATGAACTGGAGAATATGGAAGAACTATCTGGTAAGGACTTAAAGAAGCTGGAAAAATATCAGAACAATCAGCCGGTTTATGAAGCAATCATTGCGGCGCTGCAGGCGGCAGTATCAGAGCAGGTGTATGATTCACCAAAAGCATTTATGCCTGTACTGACAAAAGCTCTTGCCAATGCAACAGTAGATAAGAAGTTGCTTGATAAGATTGCGAATGGTTTGTCTGTCATGGATAAGGATGCCGAAATTCAGAAAGATAAAAAAGGCAATGTTCTCTATGATAAGGAAACCAAAGATACAGAGTTGGTGAAATGGGAAGAAAACATTTCCGATTATATGGCAAGAGAAGTACTGCCGCATGTCCCAGATGCTAAAGCGTTCTTTGAAGAGGATCTGGGCAAAAAGAAACCAGTCATAAAGACCGGTGCAGAGATTCCGTTTACACGCTACTTCTATAAGTATCAGCAGCCGACACCAAGCGAAGAACTGGAAGTGAAGTTTATGGATCTAGAGCTTTCAGTTTCTGAACGTGTGTCAAAGTTGTTCGAGTAAGGCGGTGATGATATGCGAGAGATGAAAGATAGTGGGATTGAGTGGATTGGAGAGATTCCGAAAGAATGGAATATTATACCAACGAAATATTGCTTCACTGTAAATAACGGATCTGATCCAACGACAAATGATGGAGATACACCCGTATACGGCAGTGGTTCGAAAAGTTTCAAGACTTGCATTGAGTTTAAAGAGGGACCGACAGTTTTGCTTGGAAGAAAAGGAACTGTTAATATTCCGCAATGGATTGACGGAAGATATTGGAATGTTGATACTGCATTTGATGTAAAACCCAAAGGTAATTACAGTCTGAAATTTTTTTACTATACGGCTATATGTTTTGATTATGAAAACTATTCAACACAAACAGCATTACCAAGCATGACACAAGGAAATTACCTTAACATCAAATTGCCATATATGTCTCTTTCTGATCAATATCGTATTGTGAATTTCCTTGACGCCAAGTGTGCTGAGATTGATGCTCTCACAGCAGATATTCAAACGCAGATTGACATACTAGAGCAATATAAGCGTTCCGTCATTACTGAAGCGGTGACCAAAGGGCTGAATCCAGACGTTGAAATGAAGGACAGTGGATTGAAGTGGATTGGTAAAATACCTTCCCCGTGGAATGTGATGCCTAACAAGTATCTCATGAAAAAGAAAAAAGTTATTTGCCCAGTATATAATGGGGAAGATATTCTCTCTTTGACAATGAAAGGAGTTATAGTCCGAGATTTAGATGCAGGCGGAAAGATGCCAACGTCGTTTGATGGCTATCAGCGATTAGAACCAGGAAATTTATTGATGTGTTTGTTTGATATCGATGTTACACCGCGCTGTATAGGCTTGATAAAACAGGCGGGACTATCAAGTCCAGCGTATAGTCAGTTTGAGCTCAATGGTATGGGGAATGCAGAATATTATTGCTATTACTATACGATGCTTGATAACGATAAGACGTTGTTGCATTTAGCTAAAAATCTTAGACATTCACTGACAGAAGATCAACTTGGGGCAATTTCGGTGATTGTTCCACCTGTTCAAGAGCAAAAGATAATTGCTGATTTTCTTGATGCAAAGTGTGAAGAAATTGATAAAGTCATTGCTGCTAAAATCGAACAATTGGCGATCGTTGATGAATACAAGAAGTCTCTGATTTATGAATACGTTACAGGAAAGAAGGAGGTGCCATATATATGATCAGACAAGGCGGATGGTACTGGTATCTTTCCGGTGAAGAGGCCAAGCTCGAAAAGCACAAATGCGATAAGTCGATGTACTTTTTTGAAAATCAGTCCTTTGCACAGCAGATATGTGAGAAGGCCATTGCGGAGCACGTATGCTATGAGTGCAAATGTACTGACATGGAAGTGCAGCTCGCTCTGACGGGAGTGATTTGCTTTTACTTGAATGGTGATGACATTGAGAATCATGAGCGTGTGATCCAGTTTATGATGGACAATGATCTGAGTCGGAAAACTAAGACCGGTAAATACTATAACAACAGCTTCAAGTTTTATGACCAGACTCGTGCCGGTGAATACGGGGCGGATTTTGAAGGAAAAATCAAACTGGATGAGTTTATCGATTTGAAAACCGGCAGATGGATTAGAGAGGAGGCTTAAAGCGAATGGATGATAAAAATATACTTGAGGTTCATGTGGAACAGCAGGATACCGACGGTACTGCAAAAAGAGCCGCAGAATACCATAAGCGCCTGATTCATCAGACCTCCATTGTTTCAGAGAAGGAATACCAGGAGTTCCTTCTGGAGCGTTTGGAGAAGGACAATGGTTTTGTAGTCCGTAAGGCTACAAATTTTGACCGCTATTTTGCCGTGGATCGTGAGATGCTCTTTAAATTCTTGAACGATACACAGCCTGATACGATGGATTATCTGCGTAAAATTTACAAAGACGATTTGGAAGAGACGATTGTCAGCTTCATTAATGCGGAGACTACGAAGACACGTGGCAGCCTGATTGAGGTGCTGAAGCATGGCATTGAGCTTTCGAATCAGAAGATTGAGCTCATGTATACGAAGCCCGCGACTACCTTTAATCCGGAATTGACAAAGAAATACAGCCAGAATATTTTTTCTGTGATGGAGGAGGTCTGGGCCAGCGACAAGGAAAGAATCGATGTGGTTATTTTCCTGAATGGTCTGGCGATTATGGCTTTTGAGCTGAAATGTAATGCAGCAGGTCAGTCCTATCAGGATGCCATCTATCAGTTCCGTACTGATCGAAATCCGAAGACGAGACTCTTCCGCTTCAAAGCCGGAACACTTGTAAACTTTGCTATGGATTTAGAAGAAGTGTATATGACCACTAAACTTGATGGTCAGGCTACATTCTTTTTGCCTTTTAACATAGGGAATGGTCATGGTGTTACCGCGGGAGCTGGAAATCCGGCATTTAAAGATAAATACAGTGTGTCCTATATGTGGGAAGATATTCTTACGAAGGATACAATTCTCGATCTGATCAGCAAGTTTATCTTTGTGGAAGTAAAAGAAAAGGTCGATGAAGCAACTGGGAAAGTGAAGCGTTCGGAAAATCTGATTTTTCCACGTTATCACCAGTTGGATGTTATACGTAAGATACTGGCAGATGTGCGTGAGAACGGTACAGCACAGAATTATCTGATTCAGCATAGCGCTGGATCCGGAAAGACTAACTCTATTGCGTGGCTGGCACACCGGTTAACTTCACTGCATGATGCCAATAACAAGATTATCTTTGACAATGTGGTTATTGTTACAGACCGAGTTGTTGTAGATAGACAGCTGCAGAAAGCCATCATGGGTATGGAACACAAGGCTGGACTCATCCGTGTGATGGATGATAAGTGTATGTCCGCAGACCTGGCGATTGCGCTGAATGGCAATACAAAGATTATTGCAACAACGATTCAGAAATTTCCTTATATCGTTGATAGTGTAGCTAATCTGAAGAACAAGCGGTTTGCCGTCATCATTGACGAGGCGCATTCTTCGACAGCCGGTAAAGATATGGCTGCTATCACGATGACACTTGGATCTGGAGAAGATACGGAAGCGGATGTGGAAGATATGATTTCCAGTGAAATCAAGCGCAATGGTAAGCAGGCTAATGTATCAATGTTTGCTTTTACGGCGACACCGAAGCGTACCACTATTCAGCTTTTTGGACACCAGAATACCAAGGGACAGAAGGAAGCATTTCATATATATTCCATGAAGCAGGCTATTGAAGAGGGATTTATCCTGGATGTATTGCAGAACTATACGGAGTATTCAACGTTCTATCAGATTAACAAAGAAATTGAGGATGATCCGCGTTGTAAAACCAATGATGCGAAACGCCAGATTGCCCGTTTCATAGAATTGCATGATACCAATATTGCGCAGCGTGTAGAAGTGATTGTAGAACATTTCCGCACCACGGTCATGCAGGAATTAGGCGGTCAGGCTAAAGCAAGCGTTTTGCTTCATAATCAGATACTCCAAGATCATAAAGCTTCTGCTCTAGGGCAGCGTCCCTGGAGAAAGTGCCAAGCGGCAGATGGCGGCTCGGCGCAAAGATTAAGGCACGTCCCTCTTTTTCCAGCCGGTTGGAAAGATCAATCGAAGCCTGATAATTGATATGGCGGTGGTCGATCCCTTCGATGGTCTTGGGATATCTGCGCAGCATGCGCTTGTAGATCGGCCGGTGTGCCTCCGGCTGCTTCACGAAATCGCGCGGATTTGACAGGATGATGACAACCTTGTCGCAGCCGTGTTCTAAGGCATGGTGTACCGGGATAGAATCGGCAACACCGCCGTCGTAGTAGAAATGTCCGTTCACATTGACCGGGCGGCAGAACGCAGGAAGCGCGCAGGTCGCCATGATGGTGCGGTAGTCGTCGCGCACGATGTCGAACTTGGAAAAATAGGCTGCCTTTCCTGTGAGGGCATCCGTTGCCGGCATATAAAATTCAGCCGGATTTTTCATGATGGCATCGTAGTCAATCGGGTCGGCACCGTCTGAGTTGGTCAGCGTTCCGTAGATATATTCGAGCCCGAAGAGATTCCCGGTCCGAAGCAGGCTGCGGACGGAAAGATAGCGCGGATCGTCAAGGTGTACGGTATAGAAGCGCAGATTTCTGCCGCGCTGGCCGGCAAGGTAGGAGAGGGTGTTGGCAGCTCCGGCAGAGACGCCGATACAATAGTCGAATGTGATTTTATCATCTAAAAACCTGTCGAGAATGCCGGCACTGTAAGCGCATTTCATGCCGCCGCCCTCAACAATCAGTCCTGTTTTTCCCATAATGGATCAGATCCTTTCTGCTAATTCACGGAACGAATTATAGCATAAATAAAAAAGAAATGCATCTGTGTGAAAACGCAGACATTACAATTCGTGATTTCGCCTAATAGACATTTGACGGAAGAATGATTTATAATAATTTTTGTAGACAGGCACTTCCCACAGAGGAGGTACTTGTATATGGGAGAACATAACACCTGAACTACTGCATCTGTTTGCGTATTTAAAGCAGAGCACTGAGGAAGTTGCAGAGATGCATCCGGATGAAAAAATCCGTAATATTCATGAGAGAGTCAAATATCTAAAACGTGATCGAAAATTGGAGGCAGGCTATATGACGATGGAAGAGTATATCCGTGAGGAAGCGGAGCGGAGGGCAAAGCTGATGGCACCTTCGATAGCGGAATCAATGGCGGAAACGCTTGCGAAGCCGATGGCAGAGACGCTTGCGAAGCCGATGGCGGAGTCGATGGCAGAATCACTTGCAGCGTCAAAAGTGGCACAGAGTATATTGTCGTTAGTAGCCGAGCTTGGAACTATTCCGGCAGAAGAGCAGCAGCGCATTGCAGGGGAACAGGATGATGAGACACTGGAAAAGTGGCTGAAACTTGCTGCACGCTCAACAACTGTGGAAGAGTTCCTGTCTGGAATGTAGAGACGAGTCTGTCTCGTTCTTAAGCGGCGAGTCTGCCGCTGTCATCAACCAAACAATTTCGGGACGTGTCTGTCTATCTATTTCTGCTATGGAAAGCACGGGAATGATCCGTGAAAAGATTTGAATAATTCCGTTGTTCATAATATAATGAAAAAACGGAGGATTTATTATGTCATTTGCACATTTACACGTCCATACAGAGTACAGTCTGCTGGACGGTTCCAATAAAATCAAGGAATATGTAAAACGAATCAAAGAACTCGGCATGACAGCGGGAGCCATCACGGATCACGGTGTAATGTTTGGCGTGATTGATTTTTATAAAGAAGCGAAGGCGGCAGGGATCAATCCTGTTTTGGGCTGCGAGGTCTATGTGGCGCCGAATTCCAGATTTGACCGCGAGATGTCCCATGGGGAGGACCGCTACTATCATCTGGTGCTGCTGGCGGAGAATAACCAGGGGTATCAGAATCTCATGAAGATCGTGTCGAAAGGATTTGTGGAGGGATACTACTACAAACCGCGTGTCGATATGGAACTTTTAGAACAGTATCATGAGGGGCTGATTGCGTTGAGCGCCTGTCTGGCAGGCGAGGTGCAGCGCTACCTGGTCAGAGGTCTTTATGACGAGGCGAAGAAGACGGCGCAGCGCTATGAGGCATGCTTCGGCAAGGGCAATTATTTTCTAGAACTCCAAGATCACGGAATCCCGGATCAGAAGACGGTGAATGCCGGCCTGATGCGGCTTAGCCAGGAGCTTGGCATTGAGCTTGTCGCCACCAACGACGTGCACTATACCTATGCGGAGGACTGGGAGGCGCATGATATCCTGCTGTGTCTCCAGACAGGGAAAAAGCTGTCCGATGAGAACCGTATGCGCTATGAGGGCGGACAGTATTATGTCAAATCCGAGGAGGAGATGCGCGCACTTTTCCCTTACGCCGCGCAGGCGATTGAGAATACCCAGAAGATTGCCGACCGGTGCCATGTGGAGATTGAATTCGGTGTGACGAAGCTGCCGCACTTTACGGTGCCGGACGGGTATGATTCCTGGACGTACCTGAACAAATTGTGTCATGAGGGACTGATCCAGCGTTATCCGGACCGCCATGACGAGCTGCTGCCGCAGCTTGATTATGAGCTTTCCGTTATCCAGAAGATGGGATATGTCGATTACTTCCTGATCGTGTGGGATTTTATCAATTATGCCAGAACGCACGGCATTCCGGTCGGACCGGGGCGTGGAAGCGCGGCGGGAAGTCTTGTTTCGTACACGACCGGTATCACCAACATTGATCCGATCCGGTATAACCTGCTGTTTGAGCGTTTCTTAAATCCGGAGCGTGTCACGATGCCGGATATTGATATTGATTTCTGCTATGAGAGACGAAGTGAGGTCATTGACTATGTAATCGAGAAATACGGTAAGGACTGCGTGACGCAGATCGTCACATTCGGTACGCTGGCTGCGCGCGGAGTCATCCGCGATGTGGGGCGCGTGATGGATCTGCCGTACAATTTCTGCGATACGATTGCGAAGAACATTCCAAACGAACTGAACATCACCATCGATAAGGCGCTTACCATGAATCCGGCCGAGGGCATGAAGCCTCCAATGGCAGAGCAAAAC
>OGZW01004280.1_pt1 | contig 10067 bp, 7 predicted proteins | sample 1577001 | NCBI WGS metagenome assembly OGZW01 (sample SAMEA3541519, study PRJEB24748) | human gut metagenome | biome: human gut; feature: human-associated habitat; material: faeces | place: China | collected 2012
ATATCCAGCAGGAGACCGGCACGGCTTATCTGTTCATCGCCCACGACCTGTCCATTTTCGGGTCGTTCTTTTGCAAGAATCCCTTAATCTTCCTACTGAGTGTCTTGTCAAAAGGCATATCTTTCAGTTCCTCGGGAAGCATCAGGCGATGCAGGTAGCCTTTGCCGGACTTGATGGAGAGATACTTTTTGAAAGGACGGGTGTCGTAGCCGTAATAGCCCAATTCGCGTGCGGCCTGTACGAAGAAAGAGGCGTTGGTACTGTCGGTTGTGAAATAGGACGGGTCGCTGATGGCCAGCAGGTGGGCTATGAGTTCTGCGTCGGTGGCTGTGGGTAGCGGAATGCTGCCGACGGGAGTACCCCATTGCCAGAGCGCGAATGAATATTCCAGTACCGAATAGTCGTATATCTCTTCGATAGGAGCACGGAACTTATACTCTTGTTCGGTGCAGTATTTCTCGAAAAGGGGGAGTAAGGCCGCTTTGCGTTTCAGGATTTCCAGCTGGAAGTCGGTAATTCTTTTACGGTCTTCATCCGTAGACACTTTTTTGAGGAACGGTTCGTGACGGCCGTCCTCTGTTCCGTAGCAGAGGGGAGCCACGTAAGGAACGGATACATCCACATCGTCCGGATAGAATGTGCGGTAGAGCAGGGCGGTCTGTCCGCCTTTGCTGATACCGGTAGCAATCCATTTTCCGGGATATATGTTTTTGAATGCGGTTGTTACCGCGTGCAAATCATCGGCGGAACTTTCGGCTGTAAGGTATCGCCAGTCTTTGGGTTCGGGAGTGGATTCCAGGAAATAGCGGTATTCCACAAATACCATATTGGCATTGAGGAGCCTGGAAAGTTCCTCGCGATATTGGGGCTTGAGCGCGTAGGCGGCTCCATATCCTTCGGTTATAATGACCGTGGGACGATCGAAGCCCGCATGCGCCACGATAACCCGCTGGCGGAAACTTCCTTTCTTGGGATGCCGGTGGTCGAGCGGCTGGGTGAAATAGGTTACATACTTCTCCGAAAACTCGGTAGATTCCAACGGTTGGGTTTCCGTTATGGCGGAAATCTCACTTAGTTTCTGCTGTAAGCCGGTCTGTGCGGATAAGGATACCGATGCCAGCAAGAATGTAAACAGCAGCAATGCTGTATGGCGTGTACGCAGGTCTTTCATAATGTGTTTATTTGTAATTGGGGACAAAGATAATCTGTTTTCCTCTTCAGGCTGCTGTCTGCCGGATAAAAAAGGGGAAAGAACTACCATCACGGCATTTCTTTCCCCTGCAAACTTAAAACAACCAACAAAAGAAATAGATAATTTCCGGTTTCAGAGTTTGTATGTCTGAAATAGCTCTTTATCTTATAAACAACAGTTCCCTGTATTTCGGTAATGTCCACATCTGGTTGTCAACGATGAGTTCCAACTTGTCGATGTGATAGCGGATTTCTTCCATCATCGGTACGATGTTGTCGTGATAAGCGATGGCTTTGTCGCGTTCACATTCAATCTTGTTGGCAACCTTGCGGGCTTCTATCATGGTATCTACATGTTCCTTGATGAAGGTGGTACGGTCGGCAATCTCTTCGATGAGTTCCAGATTCTTGGCAGACAGTTTTGCAGCTTTCTCTACCGGGAAGAGGTCTTTCATTTTGTAGACATTGTCTATCAAATCCGTCTGATATTGAGTGGCTACGGGAATGATGTGATTCATCGCCAAGTCACCGAGCACGCGGGCTTCAATCTGAATTTTCTTGGTATAGGTCTCCCACTTCACTTCGTTGCGGGCTTCCAGTTCCTTTTGCGTCATTACGCCTACAGACTCGAACATACGGATGCTTTCGGGCTTCAGATAGTTGTCGAAGATGAGGGGTACACTGGTTTCGCAGTCCAGACCGCGTTTTTTGGCCTCGGCTTTCCATTCGTCGCTGTAGCCGTTACCGTCGAAGTGAATGGGCTTGCATATCCTGATGTATTTGCGGATAACGTCGAGGATAGCCGAAATCTTCGGTTCACCCTTCCCGATAAGTTTGTCTACATCCTTCTTGAATTCTACCAGTTGCTCGGCAAGAGCGGAGTTCAGGGCAATCATGGCGCTGGCACAGTTGGCTTCCGAACCTACGGCACGAAACTCGAAGCGGTTGCCCGTAAAGGCAAACGGGCTGGTACGGTTACGGTCGGTGTTGTCTATCATTAGCTCGGGTATCTGCGGAATGTCCAGCTTCATGCCCTGTTTGCCGCTGAGGCTGATGAGGTTATCCTTAGTGCTTTCCTCAATATGTTCCAGAACCTGACTCAACTGCTTGCCGAGGAAGCTGGATATGATTGCAGGAGGCGCTTCATTCGCTCCCAGTCGGTGGGCGTTTGTGGCGCTGGAGATGCTGGCTTTCAGTAATCCGTTATGTTTGTAGACTGCCATTAAGGTATTTACTACGAAGGTGATGAAGCGTAGGTTGTCTTCGGGCAGTTTGCCGGGGGCATGGAGCAGGATGCCCGTGTCCGTACCCAACGACCAGTTGTTGTGCTTGCCGCTGCCGTTGACACCCTTGAATGGCTTTTCGTGCAACAGTACTCGGAAGCCGTGATTACGTGCCACCTTGCGCATCAGAGCCATGATGAGCATATTGTGGTCTACTGCAAGGTTACATTCCTCGAAGATAGGAGCCAACTCGAATTGGTTGGGAGCTACTTCGTTGTGGCGGGTCTTGACAGGGATTCCGAGTTTCAACGCTTCGATTTCCAACTCCTTCATAAAGGCTGCCACACGCGGAGGGATGGCGCCGAAGTAGTGGTCTTCGAGTTGTTGGTTCTTGGCACTATCGTGTCCGGTCAGTGTGCGGCCGGTCATCAACAGGTCGGGGCGGGCGGCGTAAAGGCCTTCGTCAATCAGGAAGTATTCCTGTTCCCAGCCCAAGTACGCCACTACTTTCTTTACGTCCGGGTTGAAGTAGCGGCATACGTCTACCGCTGCCTTGTCCACTGCACGCAGTGCTTTGAGTAACGGCGCTTTGTAGTCAAGAGATTCACCCGTGTAGGCAATGAAGATGGTAGGAATGCAGAGCGTATCATCTACTATGAACGCGGGAGAAGAGGGGTCCCATGCTGAATATCCGCGTGCCTCGAACGTGTTGCGGATACCGCCGTTGGGGAAGCTGGATGCGTCCGGTTCCTGCTGCACAAGCAACTTGCCTGTGAATTCTTCCATCATGCCGCCCTTGCCGTCGTGTTCCACAAAAGCGTCGTGTTTTTCGGCAGTGCCTTCGGTGAGCGGATGAAACCAGTGCGTGTAGTGGGTGGCTCCCATCTCAAGCGCCCATTTCTTCATTCCTGCCGCCACTTCATCAGCAATACTGCGGTCCAGCGGCGCACCGTTGTCAATTACATCAATCAGTTTGGCATATACCTTGCTCGGCAGATACCTGAACATCTTTTCCTTGTTGAATACATACTTGGCGAAGTATTCCGACGGACGTTCCGCCGGGACTGCCACTGCAACGGGTTTCTTCTTGAACGCCGTCTCTACTACTCTGAATCTCAATTTTGACATAATACCTTAGAATTGTAATTGTTGGTTTATAAATATATGATAGAATAAAAAAACTTGTTTTAGTTGTAAGCGGACTCTCCGTGCTCGTAGATGTCAAGTCCTTCTTCCTCCACGCGAGCCGGAACACGCAAGCCGTGTATCTTGTCGAGTACTTTGAAGATGATGAAGCCCATACCTGCCGCCCAAAGTCCGACAATTACCGCACCGAATATCTGTGCTCCGAGGAAGCCCGCACCCGCACCGTAGAACAGACCTTCACTGGTAGAGAACAGTCCGGTAAGTACCGTTCCCGTGAAACCACATACGCCGTGTACGGAAGATGCGCCTATGGGGTCGTCAATTTTCAGTACTTTGTCAATGAATTCTACGGCATATATCATCAGTACGCCACAGATGGCGCCGATGATGACCGCACCCAGCGGAGCAACGGCGTCGCATCCTGCCGTAATGCCTACCAATCCCGCCAAAATACCGTTCAGCGTGAGTGACAGGGACGGTTTGCCGTATTTCAGCCAACTGACGGCCAGGGCAAAGAAACCACCAGCGCAAGCTGCCAAGTTAGTGTTGAGGAATACGAGCGAGACAGTTACCTGATCCTCGGTAGTGGCTGCCGCCAACTGAGAGCCGGGGTTGAAACCGAACCATCCGAACCATAGGATGAACACGCCCAGTGCCGCAATGGTGAGGTTGTGTCCGGGGATGGCTTTTGACCGGCCGTCTTTGCCGTACTTGCCGATGCGCGGACCGAGGATAGCTGCACCTACCAATGCAATCCAACCGCCTACGGAGTGTACAATGGTAGAACCTGCGAAATCGTGGAAGGTAGTTCCGAATGTTTCCGTCATGAAGGAACCTGCTTCACCGTTCATCAGCCATCCACCACCCCAAGTCCAGTGCCCGGAAACGGGATAAATCAGTACGCTGATGAAGATTGTGTAAACCAGATACATGGAAAACTTTGTACGCTCCGCCATAGCTCCCGAAACAATTGTGGCGGAAGTGGCGCAGAATACGGTTTGGAATACGAGGAAACCTTCGGTAGGCAATGAAGCGGGGTCGGGCAGGCCATTGCTATCGAACAACAGGCTCATGAGGTGAGGAGTTCCGAAGAAGTCGCCTAAACCGAACATGATGCCGAAACCTACCAGCCAGTAAAGAAGTGAGCCGAACATGAAGTCCACAAAGTTTTTCATCAGTATGTTGGCGGTGTTCTTGGTGCGGGTGAAACCGGCTTCCACCAATGCGAAGCCCGGTTGCATAAAGAATACCAACATGGCCGCAAGTAACATCCAGACGGTGTTGACACCAGAAACCAACTGGGCGACGGTATCGGTTGCCACACTATCCGTAGCTACGGCGGTTTGTGCATACATATCTGTTGTGAGGCAGCAAGCTATGAGTATAGCAAGGGCCGTACGCAGTTTTGTGAAACTGCGTTTCATATATTTGTCCATAATCTTTTGGGTTTTTAGTTGTACTTGTATTTTGTTTTTCACTGAGCACGCCGCTCAATGAAAATCCTGTGGGTTGAGTGCTGCCGGTTATCTTTCCTGTTCGGCATTATAGAGGGCAATGTCACCCCGTTCTCCGGTGCGGATGCGGATAGCGTCTTCAATGGGGATGACGAAGATACGGCCGTCGCCGATTTCGCCGGTTTGTGCGGCTTTGATGATAGCTTGTACTGTCTTTTCTGCGTTTTTATCGCGTACAACGATAGAGATGAGGATACGTTCGATGGAACTGGTGTCGTACAGTACACCACGGTAAATACGGGCTTGTCTGGATTTTCCGATACCTCTTACATCGTAATAAGAGAACCATTCGATATCTGCTTCGAGGAGTGAGTCTTTCACTTCCTCGAATTTGGTTTTGCGGATGATAGCTTCAATCTTTTTCATACCTTAAGTGTTTTATTGTTCTTAAAAACTTAATCCTACTACGAAGTATGCTCTTTCCGAACAGGGATTCCAAGTAGCTTTGGCAAAGAGTGGCAGGGAGAATGAATTGGTTATCCTGATATCCTTTGTAGCTCCGAGGCTGACGTCGCATACGGCAAATCCGCTTGCTCCGTAGAAGTCCGTTTCCCATGGAGTGGCGCCTACTTCGGCTGTCCAGTCAAGTCCGCCCAATTTGAACGGAGCGGCTATGGAGATATAGGATGAATAGGCTCTGTCACCATTCTCCTTGACACCGTCGTCTCCGGCAAAGTTGGTGTACCAGTTTACTGCTACCGGTCCGAAGTCGTAACCCACTTGGGCTTCGTACAGGTGGGTTGTATTGTGGGCACCGTAGTGGAAGTAACCTGCTCCGGTATTATACCAATAATCAGTGATTGATACGCTAAAACCACCGGTGGAGTAGCCCAGTGTGAGGTCGAACTCTTTAGCATCGTAACCGTCGGCATCTGTCTTTTCAATACCTACCGATCCCCATGCTTCCAAAGACAAACCTTTATAGGCGATGGATGCGTTGGGTTGAAGGCTTACACCGCCCAAGTCTTGTCCGCGCCAGATGTAGCCGCTTACGATGTCTGCGCCTACGGATGCTTTTACTTTGTCCTGTGCCTTTGCCGTGAAAGGCATTGCAGCTGATAGTAACGTTATTGCTATTACTCCTAATTTTGTGTTTCTTGTTTTCATACCTTCTTACCTTTTTAGTTAGAAAAATTGCGGATGATCAGTCCGGTTCTGTTAGTATAGTATTGCGCTTGAACTATTAAATAGTAGGATATTTATATTCTTCACTTTTATTTCAGCCAGTTGCGGATGCGTTTCATGGCTTCCACACAGTCTTCGTGTTTGCCGAAAGCGGTCAGGCGGATATATCCCTCACCGCTTGGCCCGAAGCCTACACCCGGAGTACCCACTACATTGGCTTCGTACAACATTTGTTCGAAGAACCGCCAAGAGCTTATGCCGTTCGGGGTTTTCAGCCAGATGTATGGAGCGTTCACACCGCCGTACACTTCCAGCCCGGATGTTTCCAGTCCTTCTTTCATGGTGCGGGCGTTGTTCATATAGTAGCCAATCGTTTCTTTTACCTGCCGTCTGCCTTCTGCGGTGTAGATGGCTTCGGCGGCACGCTGGGTAATGTAGCTTGTACCATTAAACTTGGTGCATTGGCGGCGGTTCCACAGTTTGTTGAGGGAGATACGTTCACCTTCCAGCGTAGCGGCGGTCAGTTCTTTCGGTACTACGGTGTAGCCGCAGCGCACGCCTGTAAATCCGGCGGTCTTTGAGAAACTGCGGAACTCGATGGCGCATTTTTTCGCCCCTTTTATTTCGTATATGGAGTGGGGCACATCGTCCTCTTGGATGAAAGCCTCGTAGGCGGCATCAAATAGGATAAGCGTGTCGTTGTCAAGGGCATAGTCCACCCACTTTTTCAGTTCGGGTTTGGTAAGGGTAGTACCCGTAGGATTGTTGGGGTAACAGAGGTAGACGATGTCGATACGTTTGTCCGGTATTTCGGGGATAAAGTTGTTTTCGGCCGTACAGGGCATATAGGTTACATTGCTCCATTTGCCGTCTTTTTCCAATATGCCGGCGCGTCCGCACATTACGTTGCTGTCAATGTAGACGGGGTAGATAGGGTCGGTTACTCCCACACTGTTGTCATGGCGGAGTATGTCGCCTATGTTTCCCGTATCGCTCTTGGCTCCGTCGTTGATGAAGATTTCTTGTGGGCTGAAATGAACGCCGCGTGTCGCGTAATCGTGTTTGATAACGGCATCAATCAGAAAGTCATAACCCTGTTCAGGACCGTATCCGCGGAATGTCTTGGCATCAGCCATCTCATCCACTGCCTTGTGCATCGCTTCGATGCAAACTTGCGGCAGCGGACGGGTAACGTCTCCGATACCCAGACGGATGACTTCTTTTTTAGGGTGCGTTATCCTGAAAGTATTAATTTTTTTAGCTATGTCCGAAAATAAGTAACTTCCGGGCAGTTTCAAAAAATGTTCATTAACTAATGCCATATCTCTGTTGGTTTAATTATTTAATAATGATGAATTAATAATGAAGAATTGCCATGTGGCACAAAAGCGTATATTCATTCATAATTCTTCATCCGTCTCCATCTCTCCCTCGAACACCTTGGTTGCCTCTCCCGTCATAAAGACGTGCTTGGTGGCTATATCCCATTCAATGGTGAGTGTTCCTCCATCCATGACGATGATTGATTTTCTTCCGGCACGTCCTGTGAGGAAAGCGGCTACGGCTGTGGCACAGGCTCCTGTTCCACAGGCTCGGGTGACGCCCGAACCCCGTTCCCATACGCGCATCCTTATCTTTCCCTCTTCCAATACTTGGGCAAACTCCACATTGGTGCGGTCGGGGAAGAGAGGGTGATTCTCCAGTTTGGGGCCGATAGAGGAGAGGTCTGCCTTCGTAATGTCGTTCACGAAGATTACCAGATGCGGGTTTCCCATGGATACGGTAGTACCCGTATAGCGTATGCCGTCTATTTCGATGGGATGTTCTGTCATCGGCTTGCTCCCCTTGCCGTCATAGTTCACGGGTTCGTCAGACGGAATACCCATGTCAACGGTTACAGTGTCTACTTTATCGCCTGTCGCGTGTAGTTTTAGAATCTTGATGCCGGACAGGGTATCGAGTGTGATTTCTGTTTTGGAAGTCAGCTTGTAGTCATAAAGGTATTTGCCGATGCACCGGCTGGCATTGCCGCACATCTTGGCTTCCGAACCGTCCGCATTGAAAATGCGCATGCTGAAATCGGCTTTGTCGGAGCGCCCTATAAGTACCAGACCGTCACTGCCGATTCCCGTATGCGGTGCGCTCCATTTCTTCGAGAGTTTCTCCGGATTCTCGATAGGATAGCGGGTAGTGTCTACATATATGTAGTCGTTTCCTGCGCCATGCATCTTGGTAAACTTTATGCTTCTTGTCATTTTGTACTTACTTGGTTAGTTGACTATATCCTTTTGTCTTATTTCAATGCAAATATACGACGTTTTGGATGATTTTTATCTATATTGATATCTGTTTTCTATTTATTTCTATTCCTGCTTTCATTCAGTGCAAATATATATGATTTCCCTTTCAATTTAAAAGTATATGATGCTATATTCGTAAAGATTGTAATATAATGCTCTCGCACTCTTGCGGGGAAATAATAAAAATGATTGTTTTATTCGCTTATTACTACCTTTTTGAAATATAAAAGCTGCTTCATTGTTTTCATAATGAAGCAGCTTGTCTGTAATAACTTTCTAAATGTATTGTAAGCTGATGCTTTTACTGTAATATTTCTTGCAGTTCTACGGGGACGTTGGTAGTGATGAAATCCACACCGTGGTCAATCAACCACTTCATGTCTTTGGCATCGTTTATGGTCCAAGCATTTACTTTCATGCCCAAGTCGTGGGACTCTTTAATCCATTCGGGATGTCTTTTGAATACGCTGAAGTGATAGTCGGGTCCGGCGCATCCCCATTCTTTCAGTTCTTTGGGAGAGAGGTCGCCTTCCAGATAATATACCGGAGTTCCTTTGGGGGTAAGACGGATAAATTCTTTGGTGGCGTGTCGCGAGAAAGCGATGTATTCCATGCGGTTCTCCAATCCCATGTCTTTCACCATCTTCACGATACTTTCTACGGCACGTGTTTCCTGTTCGGGTGTCTTGTGGGATTTCAGTTCCAGAATAAGGCGCGTTTTCAGTTGTCCGGCCTTCTCCAAGTATTGCCGCAGGGTGGGGAGTTGCTCTCCGTTGTCCAGTATGACGGCGGTACACTGTTGTGCGGTGGATTTCTGCATATTCACTCCCTTGAAAGTGCTATCGTGGTTTACTACAAGTTGGTTGTCGGCGGTGAGCCATACATCGAACTCGGAACCGTAACAATTTATGGAGTCGGCTTTCACCAGTGCGGCAATGGAATTCTGTGCCGAACCGTCTGTTTTCCAGAAGCCGCGGTGAGCAATGACTTGGGTGGACTGTGCCTGTGTATAGCCACAAGCGGCAAGTAGCAGGGCGGAAGTGTCAGCACGTTGGCGATGAACACGTCCTCGCGGCGCAAGCCGGCGCACCCGAGCAACTCGTTAAGGTAGTGCCCGGCGGCGCCTACGAACGGCTCGCCCTGCAGATCCTCGTTTTTGCCCGGCGCCTCGCCGATGAACATCACACGCGCATGCGGGTTGCCCACACCGAACACCGTTTGCGTACGGCCGTCGCACAGCGGGCAGCGGCGGCATGACTCCACCTGCACGCGCAGCTCATCGAGCGGGATATGCGGTTTCGGCATGGTGTGCCCCTTTCCGTGCGTCGGACGGCAACGTGCCCACTGCACGGCTGGTGAGTTTGCGAACCACGCGAGCACATAACGTTTTCCTTGGCCAACAGCCTAGCACAACAACAGCACGTGCGCGCCACCCGCTGGCAGTGGGGCGCCGTTGCTAACGGTTGCGTTAAATCGCGGAAACATCGAGCTGCGACGGGCTTGCCAGCTGCTACGATGAACGATAAGTCGAATCATCTGCCTTAAGGAGAGACCATGCCTACACGCGA
>OGZW01004282.1_pt1 | contig 10061 bp, 3 predicted proteins | sample 1577001 | NCBI WGS metagenome assembly OGZW01 (sample SAMEA3541519, study PRJEB24748) | human gut metagenome | biome: human gut; feature: human-associated habitat; material: faeces | place: China | collected 2012
TCAGCATAATCACTTGGAACCATATACATATTGTTTCCAAGCGATTTGATACTATCTGACTCTTCCAGAGAAACTGCCGACTGTATAATCTTGTGAGATGATACCTTGTTAAAATCATACATTTCATTTGTGATTTCTCTGGAGCCTGTATCTGACGATATATATTTGCCTTTGTCTGCAATCGTAATATTTTCTTTTGGAGAATTAGTCATGCATGCATAACCTAATCCAGCAATACCGCACACTGCAATAACAGCTGCTGATAAAAGCTTTTTTCTGTTAAGTTTTGCTTTTTCCTTTAAATTTGACATTTGTTTTCTCCTTTTTTTTAGTTTGTGCTGTTGTATATCTTAATGGTTTCACCCTGTTTAAGTGTAACCTTTTTGGAATTTCCATTGCCGTCAGTAAATGTATATTCTCCGGTATATGGAGCTGTAAATGTTTCCCAGCCTCCTGTAAACTTTGATGAAGGTGTATCTTCTTTTGTAGCTCCGTTAGTGGATACCTTTGGAACATTGGCATAATTATAATAACCATACACTTCTGTGTACTTTGGTGTTCCATGTGATATATCAGCATCCTCTGAGCTTAATGTAATAGTAAATTCCTTTGGTACCCATAAAGCATAAAGAGTGGTATTCTTTGAAAAATCTGTACTGCTTAAATTGCTAAGGCTTCCATTGTCACTAATTTTTATGGTTCCATCAACAAGCCATTTATATGTGTTTTCAAGCATAGGTTCATCTGTATTCAGTGAATTGTTCTTCCTTGTCCAATATCCGCAGAATTTATATCCTGTTCTTTCAGGTATTTTTACTGAGAATATACCCTGATTGTGATTCTTGTCTGCATAATATCCGGTATTAAACCACTCATAAATAGCACCTGAACCTCCCCAGCCACCATTGTCATCCAGAGTTATTTTATACGTAGCAGGAATCCATGATGCATATACTGTACTGGTGGTATCTTCGTAATGAGGTTTACCGTCGTTAATATCAATTTTGTCAGGGAAGAAATTATCAGAACATTTTATATTTCCATCTATATCAATAACGGCTGTTCCTACACTACTTTTATCTGCGAAATAGCCATTGAACTTGTAGTTAACTCTTGATGGCACTTTAATTTTCTTGTCTTTGATCTTGTTCTTACAGTTTTCATCACTGTAAAATCCTGTGTCATATTTCTCATAAAAGAAGTCTGTTCCATTTTCACCGGCCATCTTTTCAAGATTAATCCTGTATTTGTTGGCTTCCCACTGTGCATAAAGTGTTATTGTTGCACCGTTTGTTGACGTGAGATTTGTAACGGTCTGACTGTTAGTATATGAGTCTCCACTGCCATCAGCTTTTGTATTCCAGCCTGTGAATGTCCAGCCTGTAAGATTATACTGATTGTTGTCAAGTTCTTTTCCAGTGTCATATCTAAACTCTGTCCTTGCTGGCATTGTTCCTGTTATATCATGCGATGCATTGCCCGGCTTATTAGGCTTATATGTAACATAATACTTATTTGCTTCCCACTGTGCTGTCATGATAATCGAATTAAGCAGATGACCATCTTTCCAGTCATTTGGATAATAGTTGTCTCCCGGATTATATGTCTTATTGTCCCTGTTACATTTCCATTTTGTAAACTGATAACCTGTTCTACTTGGTGCTTCATGCAGGGCTATACCTATCTTGTCACGGTTAAACTTGCTTTCCTGTGTTGAATTATTTCCCTGTCCGCCATTTAAGTCATAAGCTACATTGAATTTATACCGATCAAATTTTACTTCCATTTCAGTACCAGTGAAGGAATAACCAATATAAGCAAAAAGCTGGTTTGATGCATCCAGTGTTTCTTCAAGCTGTTTATATTGATTTGCCTTTACACTACAGCCGTTGTCGTTATTCCATTTAATAATACGTGCACTGACAGGGTAATAACCTTCTCGATTATTTTTATAAGCCTGTATTTTGATATATGGCGTTTTGTTTTTAACATCAACATTACTCATTACAACTTCATAATCGTAATAACTTCCACCGTCATGATTTACCTGTCCTTTGGATGTTATAGTAATGGTACCATAACCACGATTGTTCCAATTTAACTGTTTGCTTCCATTAATCTTGTCATCACTATAATAAGAATAAATGTCTACTGCATGTTCTGCGTATATATGAAACGTCTTATTCTTATAAATGTGACTGGCAGCCTGCACATTCTGCGGCCTTTCAATCGACACTGCTGTAATACAAGTAAGTCCCAATGTCAGTAATAACGCGGTTTTCTTTAATATATTCTTGATTTTGCCGTGCATTTTTAAGTTAGCCTCCTTATGAATTTTGTTTCTATATAATTGGATTTTACAGAATCACGGATATAAACATTTGTTGAGTTGCAAGTAAAACCTCTATAATATATATGAGTTTTAATAAATTACAGGAAAATTCTGTTAGTGATTTAATTATTTTAGGGCATAAAAAAAAGAACCTACGCCTGTAAGTTCTTTATAAATTCTTTACTTTAAGTTCCAAGGACGGGAATTCTCGGTTACTTGTGGCCGAGTAGTTCACCTTTATATCCATAATTATTAACTATTTCAGCATATTGGTTAAAATAATCGGCAAAAATTTTATTTCCAATGTATTTTTGGGCACTACTTGATATCTTTCGAGTACATGCAATATCATCAATATCATCAGTTCTAAAACTCATAACGAAAGAGTAAATTTTTATAGTCATAAAAATAGTCAGTATTATTAACAAGATATTTCTAACGTTTAAATAAAAATCAATATGAATCATAAATAAAAACCTTCCTCTTCTTTTACAAAATAAAGGTCAACACACTGGCAATATATCTCTTTGAGAGTTTTCGCTTTTATAATATATATGAGTTTTGATAAATTACAGGAAAAACATCTGTTGACAATTTGAAAGGACCAAAGTGTTTTGATGGTAAAACCCCTGTCAGCAATTACAAAAAAAAGAGAACCTACATTTCTGTAAGTTCTCTAAAATAAGTATTACTCGTTATCAGTCACCGTAAAGGCTATCATAGCCCCATTGTGACATCATTCCAGCAGCAACAAGATATTTAGCTGCATCCTTATTATTGCCATCTATAGCATCAACACAATCGCCATGATTATGATCAATTATTTCTCCATTTGCCCAAAATCCCTTTGGTCCCAATCTTCCAGCTTCACTTGTGTCATATTTCCACTTAGACTTGTCAACCTTAATCTTGTTTCCATCACAGTCTGTTACATAATCACCCTCATCCTGTTTAGGTGTTTCTGCAGCATTGCTTCCGCCTGATGAACTTCCACCACCATTATTATTGTTAGCAGCCTGCTGGCCACTGTTTGATGAGCCGTTGCTCTTATTGCTGCTGCCAGATGACTGGCTGCCTGAATTATTCTTCTTATGGTTCTTCTTGCCTGATGAACTGTTGTTTGAACTACTTCCACCATTGTCAGCAGCTTCCTGTTTAGGCTCTTCCTGAGGTTTGTTATTAACTGTTACGTTACTTGTTGCACTGTTTGTAAGCCCATACTGGTCAGTAACCTTGTATGTAGCCTGATAGCTTCCAGCAGTGTCAGTTTTTACAGCAGAGCTGTCAATAGTAACTGAGCTTGTTATATCAGCGCCTTTGCCGTCTGTTGCTGTAACACCTGCCATGTAGTCAATTGACTCGCCAGCAGTGATAGTCTTATCTGTAACTCCATTAATAGTTGGAGGTGCAATCACAGAAATCTTGACAGGCACTTCTGACTCGTTGCCCGCATTGTCTGTTACAACAATACTGTTGTCATAGTCTCCTGCTTCTACATATGTGATCTCATCATTGCTTGAAAGAGATACGTCACCTACCGCATATACTGCTGAGTTTGCATCCTTTTCTGTACTTTCAGTGCCTGAATCCTTTTCCGTATTTACAGCACCTGAATCGTCTGATGCAGTTGTCTCTGTTGTTGCTTCTGTTGATGCTTCCTGTGCTGCTGTGTCAGGCTTTGTCTTGAATTTGGCATCAGCCACACCTGATGATTCCTTGATTTCAGAAATACAGTCAGTCACTCTTACAGGATTACCTGTCTGCACTACTATCGAATCTTTTACTGTTGCTTCCGGTGCCACGGTATCCTTAATCTTCACTGTTACCTTGTACTCTTTCTTGTCATAGGTAATAGTAGCTTCATATTTGCCTTCCTTGTTAAAATTAACTTTCTTTGCATCAATCTTTGCAGACTTGGCCTCATCCTTTGAAATGTCAAGTATATCTGTTGCCTTGATACCTTTTTCGTTTCCAAGCTCCACTGTTACAGATTTTGAAAGCTGCTTAGGTCCGCCGCAGGCGGTAAGTGTCGCTATAGTCATTGCTGCTATGAATGCAGCTGCTGTTTGTTTCTTCATTGTTATACTCCTTTACTTCGTAGTCGCACTAAAGTACAGTGCTCCTTTTATCTAACTATATATTGTGCTTATTATTAGTTCTTACATATATATAGTATTCCTTTATTTTAATTTGTCCAAAGACAATGATGTTTTTATATATAATATTAGTATAACATTTTTCCACTCAGGAGTATAGGACTAATATGAAGAATTTTATAATATATTTATGTATATAAACATATGTATAATTATGTGTATAATTATTTACGCACAAATAAAAAGAACACAGCATTTCTGCCATGTTCTTTTTACATTGTATTAAAATCAATTAATTAACCAGATGTGTATGAAGTCTGTCAGTAATTGATATTACCCCTTTGCTTGCGTAATCTTTTGCACAATAGAATGATGCTGTTGTTCTCAGATCACATTCGTTCTTATTGTAAGGCTCAACAGGAACTGCTGTTCCTGATACTGTTCTGCTTCCCTTATATGGGATTTCAACTGTATCAACAGTTTTAATGTCATAAGTTCCATCAGCCTTTTTCGGCATATAGGTGTTTGCCGTTGGTATATAAGCTGGAATTTTTATTCCATTTGTTATTCCATCTAGCCATTTGTCACCGTTTGTTTCATACGCCTTAACACTTGTATCATCCAGATAAAGTGGAACAATGAACGGATAATCTGTTATTCTTGCACAGTCTCCGCTTAATGCAAGTCTGTTGTCCACATAAGCACCATCCACATTTGCAATGGTACCAAGATTCTTTACAGTCTGTCCCTTTGCAACATCAGTCTGTGCTGCTGCCTGAAGTGCAGGTGGGAAGTTTACATCAACGGCTTCTACATATCCATATGTTACAATATGAACTTTACCGGATTGATTAAGTAAGAATGCAGGTCCTTCTGCTGAATGACCATCTTTGTCTTTTCCATCCTTGCCAATAGCGTATGATGTATCTGGTACTTCCTTGTCATCTCTTATAATTTGACTCCACATACTGATGTTTGTAACAATATTGTTCTCCGGATCAGATGAAGGTGGAGTTACTGACGTTGGTTTGTTTGGATCATTGCTTGGCTCTTTGTCCTTATAGACACTTATGTTGCCAGCTTCATCGCAGGCATATACTTTAATCTTAAGTTTTCTGCTTGTACTAAAATCTTCGTAAAGATTTGGCTTGTTTCCGCTTTCGTCCACTGCGATGTATGTGCCATTATATTTGTCACCGGATATGCGATTACACTTATAAGATTTGGAAATATTTGCATTTTCCATATCAGCTACAACTGCCCAGACATGCTTAACTCCTGAAACAAAACTCTCATTTCCATTATCAGAAATTGTTGCTGTAATTTCTGTTCTCATGCCTTCCGGATTAACTCCTGTCACCATTCCATTACTGTCATAAATCATGCTCGTGGTTCCAGCTAAAGGATTCTTAAGTGTGCCAGTCTTTATCATAAAGCTTCCGGTTGGTGCTGTTTTATCAATCTTTACAGTAAGATTTCTGGTTGCTGTAGAATTGTTTGAATCATCAGTTGCAATTCCATGAAATACTTCAATTCCTTCACTTGTATCATACTTAGACGATTTAACCTGCTTTGTATTATCTGATGGTGTGAATTTTGTTTTATTCCATTCGTTGTTTCCACTGTATGTTGTAAGCAATTTTATACCAGTACCATTGTCATATGAATAAAGGTCAAGCGATACATCACTGTTGATCCAGCTTGTAGTCCATGTGCTGCTTCCAAGACCATCAAGAGTTCTTGTGACAGATGTGCTTGTTGTTACATCTTTTGAACCTTTTGTTGCAACAGCAAGTGCTCTTGCATAATCAGGATCATTAACATTTCCGCTCTTTGTAGCTCTCAGATAAGTCTTGCTTGCGTCAGGTGGAGTTGTGTCTTTCCACTGGGCATAAAGCGTTGTGTCTTTTCCATCACAGATGTTGCGGACGCGTTCCTTATCCTTATATGATGTTTCTGAGCTTCCATCAGCCTTTAAATTCCACTTGTCAAAAGTCCATCCTTCAAGCTTATACTTGATTTCATGCAGATTTTCCCACTTATCATAAGTAAGAGTCTGAACTTCCATGGTTCCCGTTATCTGTGTAACTGCTTTTGAAGGTTTATTGCTGTTAAATGTAATCTTGTAAGTTGTTGCTTCCCACTGTGCATACAGTGTTATGGTTTTGTTATCATCTGTTGTGAGATTCAAAACATTTTCCTTATTTGGAATGGCTGTCCCTGTGCCATCAGCCTTTGTATTCCAGCCTTTGAATTTCCAGCCGTGCAGCTTGAATTTGTTGTCTGGAAGAGCTTTCTTGATGTCATATGTGTATTCCACATCAGCCATTTCGCCCGTAACATCATGTGATGCAACAGAATCTTTATCATAGCCATTACTTGTTGACGGCTTATTCTTGTCAAAGTGTATTGTGTACTTATTTGCATCCCATTGAGCATACAGATTAACTATTGCACCGTTCGTAGCAGAAAGTCCCTGAACTTTCTGTGCATCAGTATATACAATCGGTCTGTAATTATTTTCGCCCTTGCCATTAGTCTTTGAACGATTCCATCCTGCAAATTTCCATCCTGTAAGAGCAAATGCATCCTTTGTTCCTGTTATCTTAGGAAGATTGAATGTATTTTCATATTTGACATTCTTTATTGATGCAACAGTTCCTGTTACCTTACTGCTTGCTGCAACAGGTTTTACAGGAGTATTTCCATGAAATACAATGTTGTAAGAGTTTTCAGCCCATATTGCATACAGTGTTACAGTTGCACCGTTTGTAGCAGAAAGTTTTGATACTGACTGACCTGCATTGTATGAGGTTCCTTTGCCATCAGCCTGTGTATTCCAGCCCTTAAATGTCCATCCTGTGAGTGAAGGTGCGTTCTTAAGAGTAACTGACTGAGTATATTTAACGTTTGCTATTGTGCTTAAATCGCCAGACACGTTATTACTTGCTTTTGATGGCTTATTGGCTTTAAATTCAATGTTGTATGAATTTTCGCTCCATTGTGCTGTTACAGTAGTGTTTCCGGTATATTTATACAGGCCTTGTGCATCTGACCATGTTTTGCCATTAAGATTCTTTCCATTAACAACTGCACCGTCTGCATTCCACAATATATCACCATTCTTCCATCCGGTAAATGTATAACCGGTCTTTGCAATCTTATCGCTGCCAAATACTTTTGGTATAACATGATCATATTGTACATAAGAATTCCATGTTGCAGAATTTCCATCTGCTGCAATTGTTGAAGCAGCTCCCATAGGACTTCCGCTTGTCGGCTTTGTTGTAGCTCCGTTATAATTAAGTGTTACATCATAACTGTTAGCTTCCCAGTTAGCACTAAGTACTACAGGGCTGTTTTTAATCATATTCTGGAGTTCACTGTTCATGGTTTGTGCTGCCAGCTTATTATTTGCAGTATTTGTCATATATTCTTCTCTGCAACGATTTCTCTCTGCATAATTTAAGCTATTCCAGTAAGATCTTGTCCATCTTCTGTCTACTATTATCTTTGAATCAAGTGTATTTATATATCTCGTAGTCTCTGACTCAAATTTCTTGTCAATTACACTCTGTACTGCCATAATCTCTGATGGCATCATCTTCTGATTACCACTTAAATACAAGCCAAGGATTTTGTTTACCCATGTCTGCCTCTTATCAAGAGAATATCCTGTAAGAGAAAGATTAAATGTGTTAGCATCTGCTGTCTTTAAGTTTGTTGCGCCATATGTCAGAGTAGTTGTTACGTCAGTTCCGTCTGATTTCTGGATATTTCCATTTGCATCAGTCTTGTAACCAGATGCTTTAACAGAAGCTTTGTTTCCATTTGGATCAGAACCGGCATTATACTTAAGATTAATCCTTGACCTCGTATATTTATAGTCAATTACTGTTGTTCCATCCGCTTTAACTGTTTTAGTTACCATATCTGGTGCATAGAATCCGTACAGTTTTTCCTTAAGGTCATTTACTGCTTTTTCTTCAGCAGTATTTGATGTCTCCCTTGCACAGTCCATCAAAGTATATACTTTTGGAGATATTTTACTATCTGCATCAGCATAAGCTGTATAGCTCCATTCAACATCTTTGCTGTAATTGTCTGCAAGCTTGCCGTCAGGATTTCCATTAGCTTTCTGGAACCAGTAATTTACCTGATACTTGGCAGATATTACGTTCCACTGGGCAACAATGGTTGTATTTTTATTTCCCATATGGAATATTCCGTTACTGTCAACATATGAATTTCCTTTGCCGGGAACAATTTCTGTACCTGTATTTGTTCCCGCATCATATGTATCAGATTCATATATTTTCCATCCCTCATAATTGAAACTTGTTCTATCAGGATTTGCTATTGCCAATGTATTATTATAATTAAGAGTAAATGTAATTTTTGCTCCCTTATTAAATGTCTTAACAGTTTGGCTTACAGGATCATACCATGTTGCAGTTTGTGATGTCTCACTTGAATCATTTTTTGCAAGAGGAATGACAGTCAATGTAAATTTCTGGTCCTGATTTGCATTTGCAGTGTAATCAAGATTTTTTGCTGGCATTTTAAAGCTATATGACTGTTCCTTCGATATAACTACATTATCTGATGTATTTGTCCAGTTACTCCAAGAATATCCATTATCGACATCAAAGTCAGCATCAATAACAACATCATCCTGATATTTAATCATTGCGCTTTCTTCTTCACCGGCACCATATACCTTTGTTATACCATTACCTTTTCTAAGAGTCAGTTTGTAGGCATTTCTTGTATAATAGTAATTTATGCAAGTAGAACCATCCGCTTTTACTCTTATAGTTGAATAACCATTATTATCTGTTCCAATAATGTCATTACTTTTTGTCTGGGTTTTGTCAAATGTGAAGCCTTCAATATCTCCTGCTGTAACTTTTATTTCTGAACCAGTCTTTACATTTTCACTTATAACTTTTGAATCATACTTTTCGTATCTATTTTCTGGCTTTTCATAATCACTATCAAGTTTTTCAATGTAACGATTTACAGTATAGTGATTATTATCTGGTTCCCATATAGCGTAAAGAGTTGTACTGTAGGCATTATTATACAGTATTTCATCTTCATATGTTTTATAAACTTTCCACTTTTTTCCTGTACCGTCCTGTTTAGTGTTCCATTCTTTGAATTTATATCCTGAAGGAACATTAAACATATTATCTTTTACTCGATATGGCCGATTATATCTTACATAATCACGATATTGATAATCAGGAGATTCAATCATTTTTCCAGTCTTAGGATTTGTGTAATTCGATTTATAAATAACATAATACTCATTATTTGTCCAGTGAGCATATACAGTTGTCTGGCGATTTGAATCAGTATTATCATCATTGAATCTTGTTACGCTTGAACATACTGCACCAGTAGCATCAACAACTTCTTCGCCTGTTTGATTTTTTCCAGTCCAGTAACCATCAAAGGTATAACCGCTCTTTTGTGGTATTCTGATACTGCATGCAGATGAGTCGCTAATATCTGTATCAATATAAGTAATTTTTGCATATCCATTTCCTTCATTGACACCGGTCTGCATTGAACCGTCTGTTACTCCACCAGTGTAACCAGAACCACCGCCACCAGAATACTGCGCA
>OGZW01004284.1_pt1 | contig 10060 bp, 10 predicted proteins | sample 1577001 | NCBI WGS metagenome assembly OGZW01 (sample SAMEA3541519, study PRJEB24748) | human gut metagenome | biome: human gut; feature: human-associated habitat; material: faeces | place: China | collected 2012
GCTTAAAACACATCAATACCCTCGGCATTGCACGTTTACTTTCTGTAAAACCGGAAGAAGCCGGGGATGCTGTCGTACGGCTGAAACAGAAAAATATTGAGATGAAAAAAGAAATCAAACAGCTCAAAAAAGAACTGTATGCACTGCAGGGAGCACCGGAGAGAAAATAATGGCAAAAGAAAAAGAAATCAAAACAAATGCAATGCGGATTCTGGACCGCCAGAAAATCAAATACGAAGTTCTTCAATATGAATGCGATGAATTTATCGACGGGCTTCACACAGCAGAGAAAACCGGCGCGCCGGTCGAGCAGTCGTTTAAAACGCTTGTGGCACAGGGAAAAAGCAAGCAGTATTATGTGCTGGTGCTTCCGATTGCAGAGGAAGTAGACCTGAAAAAAGCCGCAAAAGCGGTGGGGGAGAAATCCATCGAGATGATCCATGTCAAAGATATCACTGCAGTCAGCGGATACGTCCGCGGCGGATGCAGCCCGATCGGAATGAAAAAACAGTATCCGACCGTGATTCAGGAATGTGCGGCGAATTTTGACAAGGTTTACGTGAGCGGGGGAAGAATCGGAACCACGCTGTGCATGGCGCCGGAGGATCTGAAGAAGGTCAGCAGAGCGGAGTATGCGGATTTTATTCAGTAAAAACAGAAAAAACTGTATGGAAGCAGACCAGAACGAAGAAAAAAGTTCTGGTCTGTTTCTTTTTGCTGTGATGCGGCTGGAAAATTTCTTTCAAAAAAGGATCATAAAATAATAGCCAAAAAGCAGCGGTGAAATTGCGATACGATTCTACGAATCCGCGAAAAACGGAAAACCTTTCACACGATTTTTCTTTTTGGTGTGAGAAATTTTCATCCCGTTTTTGGAGGCAATTCACAAACCGGAAAAAGTTGCTGAAAACCGCTGGACAAATCGAAAAGAGGCAACTATAATGACCTCACAATCAAGTTGACCCAAACGAAACGGGAGGTGAGAGACAAAATGTCTTTGCAGCACTGTCTGGTACTGACAGTTGCGACAGGGGCGGTATGGATGGATTTAAGAACACGCAGAATTGCAAATGAATGGATTATCACCGCATGGATCGCCGGGCTGGTTACACAGCTCATCCGCTATGGCGCCGCGGGAGCGGGTATTTTTCTTTTTGGGATGCTTTTCCCGATACTCGCACTTTACATTCTGTTCTATTTTCATATGCTGGGCGCGGGAGATATCAAACTCCTATCCGCTGTTGGAGGCTTTCTCGGTGTGCCAGCGATCCTGAAATGTATGATTGTGTCGTTCCTGTCTGGAGCGGTCTTATCTATCGGAATTATTCTCGTCTGCGGAAATTTACCGCAGCGTCTTACCAAATTTTTCAATTATTTCCAAACTTATTTTACCAAAAGAAAATACCAGAAAAAAACAGAGCCGGTTCCCTATTACGATGGGAAGTGGGGCATGGAGTGCATCCATTTTTCCGTTCCCGTGCTGATGGGAGTGCTGCTCTGGATTGGGGGATTTTATTGAATACTGCAAAGAAAAAGAGTGTTTTTGCAGTCTGTGACACGGAAATGGAATATGCACGCAATTTTATGGAATATCTGAACCAGAAGAGAAATATTCCGTTCGAAGTGCATGCGTTTTCCAGTGCGGAGATGTTCCTGGAGTTCGCAAAGAATAACGAAACAGAGATTCTTCTGATTTCGGATAAAGCGATGAAAGAAGAGATCCGCCGGTATCCGATCCGTCAGATTATCATTCTGTCTGAGGGCGTACACAGTCCGGTGCTGGATCAGTATCCGGCGGTCTACAAATACCAGTCGTCGGAAAAGGTGATCCGCGAGGTCATGGCGTGCTACGGCGTAGAAAATGGTGTCGATACATCGCCTGCACTGCTGCCGAAAAAGGAAATGCGTATTATCGGCATTTATTCGCCGGTCGGACGGACGCAGAAGACCTCGTTTGCCCTGACGATGGGGCAGATTCTGGCGAAGGAGCGGGCAGTTCTGTATCTCAATATGGAAAGCTATTCCGGATTTGAACGGCTGCTGGAATGCAGTTACGACAGGGGGATGAGCGATATTCTGTATTATGCGAGACAGGAAAATCAGGGCATCATCTACAAACTGGGCGGAATGGTCCAGTCGATGCAGAACCTGGATTATCTGCCGCCCGCCGCATCGCCGATGGACATTCAGACTGCAAAATATGAAGAATGGAAATGGCTGTTTCAGGAGATTGAGAAGAACAGCAGTTATGAAGTGCTGATTCTCGACCTCGGGGATGGCGTGGCGGACCTGTATCAGATCCTGGATTTTTGCAATGAAATTTACGTTCCGATAAGGAATGATGTGATTTCTGCGGCAAAAATGGAGCAGTTTGAAAATTTGCTGCGCCGGTGGGACTGCCAGTCAGTGCTGGACAAGATGCGGAAAATCCACGTTCCGTTCCACACGGCAAACCGGACGGGAAAAGCCTACTTTGAGGAGCTTGTCTGGAGCGAGCTGGGCGACTATGTGCGTCAGATTCTGCGGGACGGCAGAAGAGGAGAAGAAACATGACAATGCCGGAAATTCTGCGGAGAAAACTGATGGAGCGGATCGATATCGCATCCGAACCGGATGACGGAGAGGTTCTCGAAGAGATTGACCGTCTGATTTTAGGGGAAGAAGAAACACGGTATCTTCCGGTGGCACAGAAGGCGGAGCTGCGCAGACAGCTGTTCTACAGTGTGCGGAGGCTCGATGTCCTGCAGGAGCTGCTGGAAGATGCGGGAATTACCGAAATTATGGTAAACGGTTATCAGCATATCTTCGTGGAACGGAACGGCAGAATCGAGAGATACGGCAAAAGCTTTACCTCCGCGGAAAAGCTGGAGGATGTGATTCAGCAGATTGTAGGCCGGTGCAACCGCGTGGTGAATGAACAGAATCCGATTGTGGATGCACGGCTGGAAAATGGAGACCGCGTCAACGTTGTCATGAAACCGGTCGCATTAAACGGACCGATTCTGACCATCCGCCGCTTTCCGGAGCAGGCGGTGACGATGGAATTTCTGGTCTCCATCGGGAGTATTACAAAAGAGGCGGCAGAGTTTCTGCAGGCCCTCGTCCGGACCCGCTACAGCATGATGATCGGCGGGGCGACTGGATCTGGCAAAACAACATTTCTGAATGCGCTTTCCGCCTACATTCCAAAGGGCGAGCGCATCATAACCATCGAAGACAATGCAGAGCTGCAGATCCAGGGTGTGGAGAATCTGGTGCGGCTGGAAGCAAAAGAGGCAAATCTGGAATCAGGAACAGAAATTACGATCCGCGATCTGATCCGCGCAGCTTTGCGTATGCGGCCGAACCGCGTAATTATCGGCGAAGTGCGCGGAGCGGAAACGTTTGAATTATTATCCGCACTCAATACCGGGCATGCGGGATCTTTGAGCACGGCACATGCAAACAGCGTGAAAGATATGATCTCCCGTCTGGAAACGATGGTGCTGATGGGAGTGCAGCTCCCGTTGGAAGCAATCCGCCGCCAGATTGCATCGGGAATCGAAATTCTCGTGCATTTAGGACGCGGGGAGGATGGAAGCCGTCGGGTGGAGGAGATCGCAGAGATCACAGGGATGGAGGAGGACGAAATCAAAACGGTTTCTTTGTTTCGAAGAGAATATGGGAGAGGCTTGCAAAAGACAGGCGAACTGGTACACAGAGAAAAACTGGAGGGGAAAACAGGATGAGAATACGTGAGGGAAGCCAGGTAAAGACGGGCATGGCAGAGGAGAAGGAGACGAAGGGGATCGACTATCAGACCTGGGAATTTACCGGTCGGGAATATCTCGAAATAGCGGGAATCAGTCTTGGGATTGCCGCCGCTGTGAACCTGCTCTGTTACCGGGCGTGGTGGGCATGCATTGCTGTGGTTCCGGTTGGAATCGTATGTTTTCACACGTATCGGAAAAACCGGATTCAGAGACGGAAAGAGGAGCTGTACGACAGCTTCCGGGATCTGATTGCGTGGATACAAACCTTACACTCCTCCCACTCCGCAAGACACCTGCTCTTCTCCCACCGAGGCATACGCAGAAGCTCAGAAGGCACTGTTCATGTTCTCGTCAGCACTTAACAAGGGAGTGCAACAAATGGAAACGGTGCACGAAACCACCGAAAAAGTACAAAAGAATGTAAACCAACAGTTGAAACGATTTAAAAACTTGAGACAATGAAACGTACATATATTATTACCCTGCTATTGTCCCTTTGCTCATTATTCACTTATGCGCAAGAGTCTTTTTTTGACAAGTATGCCGACATGGAAGGCGTTACGTCCGTATATATATCCAAGGCGATGCTCAGCCTGATGCCCGATATGAAAACAGAGGAAATCTATATCGGAGAGCTGGCAAGCAAGTTGGACAATATTCAGATTCTGAATTGCGAAAAAGCATCTGTCACTGCACAGATAAAGAAAGATATCAGCTACATCAGTCCCAAGAACGGCTATCAAGAGCTGATACGTATTAACGATGAAGGTGAAAAAGTTACGATTTTCCAGAAACAGAATAAGGGAAAGCAAAAAGAATTCGTATTGCTGTGCGAGGAACAGAATGAGCTTACCATCATCATCATCACCGGAAACTTAACATTGCAAGAAATTCAAAGCATCGTTAATAAGAATTGACGAAGGAGTGCTCAAAAAAGACCTTGAGGTTTTGAAGAAAGACCTTGAGGTTTTTGAAAAAGATGAAAGAGTTTTTTTAAAAGACCCAGGTCTTTTATCAGGGAACTGTTATCACGAAAAGCCTTCCGCCTTTTTCATTATAACGGTTCTTTGTGACAGATTTTATCCATGTAACACGTTTCACATCAATCCATTATAAATCAATATATTATCCCCACAATATGTGTGAAACATGATTTGTATTTATCTCTGTTCAAACACTTTTGCCGGAAGAAAATCCGTAAATATGTACCCAAAAGGTCTCTTAAGACCTTTCCCAAACAATAGGGAAAGTTTTCTCCAATAGTAGTAACAGTCTTCAAGAACAATACCTATTGTTTGGGATATAAGATACCGTCACATTATCTCAGTTCTTATACTTCACCAGCATAACCACCGGATTAGACTCCTCATCCAATCCCGCTGTCACCTCTTTCAGTCGGCCCTTCAATCCATCTTCTTGATAAGCCTCGACAAGCTGACCGGCCGACAATGTCTGAACAGCCGCGATTCCATTATTATTGATTGGATGCAAAAACATATCCACACTGCGTTTCTTTACAAAATCACTATTGAGCACCTTTGCCTTATAAAGCTCATTGGTCTGCTTATCGTACATAAAATCGTTCATAAAGAATCCTCGCCCGGTAGTAAAATCAAACTCTTTCTTTACAGTGTGAAGAAAATAATAACGATCGGTGACAGCCCCCATTGTCAGAAGTATCTCCGGGTCCTTGGTAGGTGCTTTCACAAAGAACGGAACCAGTTTATTCTTTTCGGGCACATAATTATATACTGTGTCCGAAGAACAGTCAACCAGCAGCCATTCTCCCCGATTCGGAATAATCGGACGTACAGAAGTCATCGCCACTCCGTCTCCCTGATGCACACAAGGGGTCTTGATTATATCATAAGGAAGATAAATGTCGCGGGTAACACTTCCATCTTTCTTAGAAATGAGCGAATGATAAGATTTCCCTTCCTCTCTGGACTGCCCGTCCTTATAATAAACAGACGCATCATAACAAATCAGATTGTCTTTGTCATAATTGAGAACATCCATGTATTCGGTATCTTTGGGATGAGCGAAAGAGCGCTTGAAGTTTCCCGACAAATCATACACATAAATCTTCTTCGCTGCAGCGCAGTTGACAAACATTTCATCGTTGTTTTCATCCAGAATAATTCCGCTGATAAAATTATATTCTTCGGCACCTTGTCCCTTCCGGTTTATTTTCCGTATGGCTTTACCGGTTTTTCTGTCATAAACAAAAATGTCGCCATCGTTTGCCCAGTTCTTCACCAACAGATACTTGTCACCTATATCCATCACGCTCCCCTGAGTCACAAATTCATCACTTGTCTCCAACGGAATGTATTCCACATCCATAAAATCCTGAAGAACTACTTCCTTCTCGGAATGTTCGGTGGCAATATCCACCGTGACCATCGTTGTCTGCTCTTTTTCCGCTCCGCATCCTACACACACAGCCACCAAGAGCAGTATCGCAAATAGTTTTTTCTTTTTCATTGTATTATTTGGTTTGATAAATCATTTCTTTCTTTTCTGCGTAGGCAAAGAAAACTCATGTGTCCGGCTCATCACACCATTGCTCTCCGTGGTATAAACTCTGAACACAGCCTCTCCTGTCTTCAGCCTTCTGCCACCGCGAATAGTTGCCGTATAACGAATCGTATTTCCCACCGGCATATAGGCAATCTGTTGTGCCGGAGAAATAAGAATATGTTTCATGCCGGTCACTTCTTCAATTATGGGAGTAACATTGTAGGCGGGAGTATCACCGTCATTCACCACATCGAATACCAGCTTACTGTCTTCCTCGGCATCAATCGTGTGGTTACGGTTCTCATCGATAAAGCGGAGATTTGTAACATGCAAGCCTGAATAAGCCGGGGCATAATTATCATATTCCTCTTCCGCACCATCGTCCTGTCGGGGCGTAGTCACTGCATTGCCTACAGCAGCTCCGGCTACTGTTCCCGCCAAAGCTCCGAACTGCGAAGCATTGTATCCGCCTGCCCTGTCACCTACAATGGCACCCAGCACACCTCCGATGGCCGCACCTGCCTGCACTGCCGCCGGGTTCCCTTGCATACCATAAGAAGAACATCCCGATAGGATAAGGGTGGAAAGCAATATCAATGCTACTTTTTCCATAAGCTATGTGTTTGTTTACTCTTTTTATGGATAAATATACACCTTTCGGGAGAGAAAACATCCATTTTTCCGTTAAAGTTTCTTATCGCTGCAAGACGACAGACAGATAAGGCTAAATAACATAATTACTAACGAAAAAGGGATATTTTTCCCTATATTTGCCCGCAAGTATTATCAATGAACAAATAAAAATGGAATTAAAGACACAATATCAACAACGAGTTGACGAAACGGAAAGAGAACTTCAAATAGTAAGGAACAAGATTCTGCGCATCAGCAGTCTGCGGGTTGTCCTGTTTTTGGCAGGTATCTTCGGAGTGATATATGGCTATGATGCCGGAGCAGCTGCCTTATGCTTGATCACTGCACTCACCTTCGTACCGTTTCTGATACTGGTGAAGTTTCACAATAGACTCTTCTTCCGAAAAGAATGGCTGGAAACATGTATTCGCGTCAATCAGGACGAGATTTCCGCATTGGATAATAACTATGAGCCGTTTGACGAGGGGGCGGAGTTTGTTAACGCATCTGGACGGTGCTCTCGTAGAGGACGGCCAGTACATCTGGATCCGCCTGAAGTATACCCTCACCGACGGCTCCGCTCTGGAGCGGGCCTATAACGTGCCGGTGCGGCGGGCTTCCGCCCTCTACACGGCCATCAACCATATGATGTCCACGCCGCAGGTGCGCCAGACCCTCGTGTTCTCCGGGGAGGCGGAGGCTGGTGCCGTTCCGCAGGGCGGTACGATCTACTCCTTAGAAACCGGTGACTTCCGCAACCTCACCGCCGCAGAGGCACAAAGCTTGTATCAGGCGGCTTGGCAGGATGTGGAGGAGGGCAATGTCATCAGCGATATTCTGACAGAGACCGGCTATACGCTCTTGCAAGTGGACATCAACGGCAGGAATTGGGATTGTGCGCTGGATACACGCTACTTCACCGATGGCGCAAAGACCCTTGCGGTGCTGGATCGGTTCATGCAGAACGGCTGGAGCAACGCCGATGGCCTCACGGAAACCACAGAGGATTCATAACACAAAGCCCCTCCTGTTAGGCAGGAGGGGCTTTGTGATAAATAGAAATTAGATATGCTAATGCCATTTATTAGAAAATTGCACTTTACTAATAAGGCGTTTAGGATATAATAAGAATGTTGTGCAATGGTACGACCGAACGAATCCAATACAAAGGAGTTTTTCATATGAGCAGAACACTGGGTACGGTGGCACGGGGCGTTCGCACCCCCATTTTCCGTGAGGGCGACAATGTGGTGGAGGGCGTGGTCTCCTCCGTCCTGACGGCACTGAAGGAGAACGGCATCCAGCCCCATGACAAGGACGTGGCGGCTGTCACCGAGTCCGTGGTGGCCCGCTGCCAGGGCAACTATGCCACGGTGGAGCAGATCGCCGCCGACGTGAAGGCCAAGACAGGCGGCAAGACTGTGGGCGTCACCTTCCCCATCCTCAGCCGCAATCGCTTCTCTCTGCTGCTCAGCGGCATCGCCGCCGGTGTGGAGAAGGTGGTGCTGATGCTCAGCTATCCCTCCGACGAGGTGGGCAACCATCTGGTCCGCTCCGACGATGCTTGTTTCGCAGGGCGGCAACTGTCATTCTTACTGATTTGCCCGACTGTGTATGGCCGTTTGTTTCATTCATGGGGCAAGCTTATACACTCGACCACCTTTCCGCTTCCGGTACAAATGGACAGCAAAAAAGAAAAACCATCTGAAAACCCGTAAAAGTACCTCTTGGCATAGCCACAAAAGAAAGGGACATTGCATCATCAGTCTAAACATCGTCGTTTAGGCGTATGGCAATGCCCTTTTCTCCGGCTATGCGATAGTCGGCACATGTTTGTTCAAAACTTGTTTTGGGCAATGGTGTACCAACGGATAAAACCGCTTTTACGGAAAAACTTATAAATGTGGGAATAAAAAATTCGGGAGTTTATATCAAACTCTCGGATTAAATAGCTACTTTTGCATACGAAGAGTTCTTTGAAGGTTACGCAACGCGCAGAGGAATAATGCAGTAGATAACTAACTAATTCGTAACCTATTACTATCAAGAGCAACTAACTTACGCTCATTTCCAATAAATTACACTCTTTTCGTAACTTCATTCCGCAAAGATACAATAACCTTGTTGTTCTACGGTTAATGGTAGAAACTTTTTTTGATACTTTTCGTCCGGCCGTATACTGAACGGAGTTTTTTCCCGTTTAATAAATGTGCCTTCGACGAAAGAGGCACAGTGTGTATAGAATCCCGATGAGATACAAGATATTATTCCTTTTTATCACGATAGGCGCGGTTTTTCAGTTGGCGGCACAGGGGCGTGTGAAGCTGACAGGACGCGTGTATGACAGCGACAATCAGCCCATAGAGTTGGCTACGGTGCGTGTGGCAGGAACGACGATGGGAACGATGACCGATTTGAAAGGGGAGTATCAGCTTTCCATTCCGGCAGGAGATTCCATCGTGGTGATTTATTCCTGTTTGGGGTATCGGGAGGAGCGCCGCCAGTTGCTCAATCTCACGAAAGATGTTTCCTTGTCGGTACGTCTGAACAAGAACGCCAAGATGTTGAACGAGGTTGTCGTGGCGACTCATCGCCGGCAGACGAGTACGTTGCAGACGATCGACACGAAGGATTTGAAATTGATGCCCGATGCGACGGGTGGTAGTATCGAGGCTATGTTGACGACTTTTGCCGGTGTCAATTCGAGTAACGAGCTGAGTTCGCAATATTCCGTGCGAGGGGGTAATTTCGATGAAAATATCGTGTATATCAACGGTATAGAGGTCTATCGGCCATTGACTGTCCGTTCGGGGCAACAGGAGGGGTTGAGTATCATCAACCCTGATATGGTAGGGGCCGTAGGATTTTCGTCGGGCGGATTTTCGGCCGAATATGGCGACAAGATGTCGTCGGTGCTCGATATTATTTACAAGCATCCCGAAGCGTTCGAAGGATCGGTGTCCGCCAGTTTTTTAGGGGCTACCGCTTCGGTAGGACAGAGTACCAAGAAATTCTCGCAACTGCACGGCGTGCGTTATAAAACCAATTCTACTTTGTTGAGTTCTCTCGATACCAAAGGAGAGTACGAGCCTTCTTTTTTCGATTATCAAACTTATCTTACTTATAAATTCGCACCGAAGTGGGAGGCTTCT
>OGZW01004293.1_pt1 | contig 10042 bp, 10 predicted proteins | sample 1577001 | NCBI WGS metagenome assembly OGZW01 (sample SAMEA3541519, study PRJEB24748) | human gut metagenome | biome: human gut; feature: human-associated habitat; material: faeces | place: China | collected 2012
AATGTTGGACTTTAGAATATGCTGAAGTTAATGGTATAGGATTTAATATTGACATAGTACCTGGTGTTTCTGAATCAGATGATGTTGTTCAATCAATGATAAATCTTGGAGTATCTCGCGAAAAGGCCGAACTTGCGGTCGCGATTATAGATAAAAGAGGTAGGTATGAACATCCAAATCTTTGGCAGTAAAAAAGACAACGACACAAAAAAAGCACAGCGTTTTTTCAAGGAACGGGGAATCCGGTTTCAATACATTGATCTGCGGGAAAAGACACTAAGCAAAGGCGAATTCCGATCGGTGGCAGCCGTCAATGGCGGATTGGAAGGTATGATAAACAAAGAATGTAACGACCGGGATGCGCTTGCATTGGTGACGTATATTGCGGAAGAGGATAAATTGGATAAGATACTTGAAAATCCGCAGATTTTAAAAATTCCGATCGTTCGCAATGGCCGACAGGCGACACTGGGATATCAGCCGGATGTGTGGAAGACGTGGGAATAAAGGAAGTGCCTATGAATCAAGATACTTTAAATAAGATTAAATCGTATAAAAATTCAAAATATGTATGGTGTGCCGTGGGGGGGCGTTGCCGGTTTTTTGATTGGCATTTACTGCGCCGCACTTTTCAAGGTTTTGATTTTTGGTGTGGTATGTGCAGTGGGAGTAATTCTATTTGCCATTCTCGCAATAGTTTTTGGGATTGCCTTTGTGGTTGCCAGAGACATTCAAAGATGGCGTGATGAAAATGAAAACAATTAAGAAGAGGATTCTTGCCGGATTGCTGGCATTTTCGCTTATTGTACCGGCGAATGTGGCAGGAGCGAAAACACAGACAGTATTGGAAACAAATGTGACAGAGGCATCGGAAGGATGTACCCTGGTTGGTGTATATGGATCCTATTTTGCACAGGCGAAGGAAGCACTTGCTAAGATCAATGAAATTCGAAAAGAAGCATGTGAAGCAGGAAATATACGAGATCCGAGAAATTCCGGCAGATATCTTCAGCCATCAGATTATGTTCCCTTGAAATGGTCGAGTGATCTGGAATATATTGCACGTATCCGTGCGGCAGAAGCGGGGATTGCATTCCGGTTTATGGATTCCGGACATGATCGTTTGAATGAAAAGGGTACTTTTTTCATTGGCAGTAATGGGATAAGTTCTTCTTCCGAAGATCTTGCTTACTAGCTAAATATGAATACCCCACTCTATAGATTTTAATTAAGAGAAGGGATACCGTCGACTTGAGTGCGGAAGTTGGAGAAAGCCTGTAAATAAAGGATTTTCAAAAAAGGTTTTGCCATTTTATTGGGGTACCCCCACCGAACACTAAATGTAGCATAATTACGCACATTTAATACAAAATATAGTGTTTCTGCGGGCTGGGAGTTTCCTGGCGGTAAAATTGAAGAGGGAGAAACTCCGCAGGAGGCGCTGAAACGTGAGATTATGGAGGAGCTTGATACAGAGATTAAAGTAGGTGAATTGATCGACACGATAGAATATTCGCTGTTTATGGGGAGGAAATTTTCCCGCCATTATGCTATGCTCAGTACATCAATCGGAAAAGGAGGTATCTGATATGGATACAAAAATGATCAGCTCTTTTTTGAAGGAACTGAGAAAAGAAAACAATATGACACAGGAGCAGTTGGGCGAACGGATTGGCGTTACCAATAAGACCGTATCCCGATGGGAAACGGGGAATTATATGCCGCCGGCGGAATCGTTGATCTTGCTCAGCGATATTTATGGGATCAGTATTAATGAAATTTTGGCCGGAAAGCGCGTGGAAATGGATGAGCTCAAGGAAGTGGCAGATGAGAATATGACGAAAGTGCTTGGGGAGTTGGAGGGTGACTACAAGAAATTCGAAAAGAGAATGATCGTTATCCTGATCATTAATGCCATATTGGCGATTTCGATCATTACATTGATGCCGTTGAAAAACGCAAAGGATGTTGCGATATTTGTTATGGTGCTTGCGATGGCGTTTTTGTCCAATGTGGTGAATATGGTTGCGGTTGGAGCGAAAAAGGAGAGTTTAGGAAAATAGACTCCGAAATAAAAAGCAGGTTCCCGGCTGATGTTTTATCGGCCGGGATCCTTTATTTGTTAGGGCATATGCCCTGTTTTGCGAGCAAATTTCTCAACAGAGAAATGAGCGAAGCAAAAAAATAAACCACCGGTTTCTGCTGCGCTTGCTGATTTTGTACCTGGTCCGCTTACGCTGAAACTGGTTACAATCATAGAAAAGCTTAAGCATGCGGCCAAAAGACCTTTAAGATTTTTATTTCTCAAATCTTTCCCTCCTCTTTTATTTTTTCATTGTAATATTTTTGTTCTCTTTTTTTGCGATTGTTTGCTATAGCATACTACTGTATTGAACACAAACTCATGATGGGATTCAAGAAAATTATTGGTCATAATTACCAGTAAAAATAGAGCAAAATTGTAGTAGAAATTTCACATAGACAGAAAAAGCCCTGAAAAATGGGGGAAAATAAGAAAAATGCAATCGCAATAAATGATTATTATCCATCGCAACATAATACTATAAATATTCGTAAAATATAGTTTGGTGCTGCGATGGATGTGATAATGCATGGGGAAAATGCAGATTATATAAAAGAGAAGTCTTTAAGATTACAACACCTTTATTCCGCCGTATTTGCGGATCATCAAAACGCTGCAGGCATCTTTGCCAAACAGGTCATCCATTGCCTGTTTATATTCTGTGACAGCATCCTTTTGAACAAATGCCTGAATGGTTCCGGCAAAACCGCCGCCATGGACACGGCAGACGCCGCGGTTTTCGAGAACTGTCTCGCTGACGGCGAGTGCCAGAGATATATTCTGTGTCTGGACATCCTGACCGGAGTAAATGTTTTGCAGATATTTGAAGGAAGAATCTCCGGATGCGGCAACGGTCTGAAGGAATGCAGAGATATCTTCCCGGTTTAATGCAGCGACTTCCTGACGGACACGTTCATTCTCGCAGAAGAAATGAATGGCGCGAAGGACACTTCGGTCGGAGGTGGCTTTGCGCACTTCCGGAAGCTTTCGGAAGAATTCATTTGCAGGGACATCCCGGAGCACTTCTTTACCCAAATACGCAGCCACTGATTTCATTTCGGCAGGAATTGCCGCATAATCCGGGGTAAGATCTGCGTGGGAACCTTTGGTATCGGTAATGCACAGGCTGTAACCGTGCTTCGCCATATCAAATGTCACCTTTTCCACGACGGGCTTCGCCGGATCAGCAAAATCAATATGGACAAGACTTCCCACGGAGCAGGCCATCTGGTCCATCAGACCACAGGGTTTGCCGAAATAGACATTCTCTGCATATTGTCCCATCATAGCAATCTCGATCGGAGAAATCTTCATCTCGTTGTAGAGGCCGGACAGGATCGTACCGATAATTGTTTCAAAGGCGGCAGAGGAAGAAAGACCTGCGCCGATCAGAACGTCACTGGTAATGTAAGTCTGAAAACCGCCAATCCGGTATCCTCTTTCCTGTGCGGAGACAAGAACCCCTTTGATCAGAGCGCGTGTGGATCCCTTTTCGGATTCCTGCAGGGAAAGGTTGCCAAGATCTATGGTGATCAGTTCGTAGCTGTCGGAGATAACCTTTACAACGGGTTCATCCAGAGGGGACACGACAGCAATGGCATCGTTATTGATGGAAGCAGCCAGAACCTCGCCATGCTGATGGTCCGTATGATTTCCTCCGATTTCGCTGCGGCCGGGTGCGCTGTAAATGGAAACACCGCCGGCGCCAAAAGCTGTTTCATAGCATTCAATCGCTTTGATATAACGTGTGGTCTGGTAGTCGATACGGTTCGGATCTACATAAAGATCCGTTAAAATTGCCTGGTATTTTTCCTGACGGAGGTTTTCCTTGAGTGTAGTTGTGTGATTCATAATGTGTAGACATTCCTTTCCGGGTTTGCTGTTTCTGATCGCAGATATAAAGTGCAGCAAATTCCTATATAGTTAATTATGTGAAGCGGATGAGCCGTTTTATCGTACAGATATGATTCGCTTTTTAAGATGCTTTTTACTGTGTAAAAGTGGAATATACCAACAGCGCAATCGGGTGCGCTATACCTGCATACATCATAAGATATCTCTGCCGGGATGTCAATATATGAATTTATAACCGCATATATGTTAAATAAACAGATGTTAAATGATCAGAAGTATTAAATAACCGCATAAGAAGAAAGGTTTTTAGCTTAGAGGGCGCACATAGATATTTTGAAGGGATGTACCAAAAAATAAACCTTTTATAAACTTTCCAAAAACCTGATTGACAAATTGCGCAACAGCTGATAACCTAATGTTAAAAGATTGCGCAACAAGAGTGCAACACCTTTTGAAGGAGGAGGGAAGGAAGATGGCAGGGCAGAACGAATGGACCACCACAAAAGGCAGGGAACAAAGCCGTATTACAATCGGCGATGTTGCGGAGGCACTGGGGATATCCAAGACCACCGTATCCAGAGCTATTTCAGGTAAGGGAAGGATCGGCGAGCAGACCAGACAGCGTGTTCTGGCTTATATTGAGGAGAATAACTACAGACCGAATCCGATGGCGCAGGGGCTTGCACAGTCCAAGACGTACAATATCGGCTGGGTGATTCCGGGAGATTCGACGATTACAGATCTGCCATTTTTTCAGAGATGTATGATCGGCATCAGCGAAGTGGCTTCCAAAGAGAATTATGATATTTTAATCTCCATGGTTTATGACCATGAGCTGGAGCATTTGCGCAGAGTGGTTGAGAATCATAAGGTGGATGGCATTATTCTGGGACGGACGCTGATCGATGATGAACGTGTGCGGTTCCTGAAGGAGCACGATATTCCGTTTGTGGTGATCGGCAGTTCCAGTGAACCGGATGTGATCCAGATTGATAATGACCACGTTAAGGCATGCCGGGAGCTGACCTCTATTTTGATCATGAAGGGGATACGTCGTCTGGCATTGATCGGCGGCGATGAGAATCATGTGGTCAATCAGACGAGACGCCGGGGCTTTGAGGAAGCTGTGGCGGAGCAGCATCTGAACGAGGATGATGTTTTTATTTACATGAATGGTGAGACAAAGGTAGACATTGAGCGTAGTGTAGAAGAAGCACTGCGCAATCAGGTGGAATGTATTGTCACCATGGATGACCGGATCGGCTTTGAAGTGATCAATATTTTGAAAAGAGACGGGATACAGATTCCGGATCAGGTCAAACTCGCTTCCTTCTACAGTAGCGACCTGCTGGAAAGTAACCAGCCGGCGGTCACTGCATTACAGTATGATCCCAAGGAACTGGGAGTCGTTGCCTGCAGAACATTGTTTGATATGATGAATGCACGGCAGGTCGACGAAAAAGTCCTTCTCAGTTACGAGGTGGCCCTGAGGGGTTCCACCCAGTAGATATAATGAACCCGTCAGGGTTCGCAATGCGCAAAGCAATGCGCGATGATATGATGCCGTGTGAATCGTTATGTGATCCGGGTTGTTTGCTTCCGGACGCAGGGAATCAGGCATCTTAAAAACTGCACCCACAGTTAAAAAACGCTATGTCATAAAGCGATGACATAGCGTTTTTTAATATATAAATATAAGAAAATGCTGGCAATTTGGAGGAGGAATCTAAGGGCAAAACGCCGGATCTGCATTTTTGATTTTATAATATGCGCAAATGGTTGACCGTTTGGCTGTGAAAAGTCGGATAAAATGCACAAAAACAACAGAACTTTGCATTTACGACAGATAACGTATTGGAAAAAATGTCACAAAAAATAAATAAAATTGTTGACATTGTTGTAAAAGTTTGCTACTATGCAAATATAGAACAACCGATTGCGCAAAAAAGACGCACAAAAGGTGATGAAAAATCATTCACGGTAACGTGATCAATATGAAGGAGGATTTTTGTTATGAGAAGAAAACTATTATCTTTTCTGTTGGCAGCAACGATGGTAACGGGGTGCATCGGACTGACAGGATGTGGAAACAAGGATGCGGCAGACGCAGGTTCTGCAGCGCAGTCTTCAGACGCAGGTTCTGAAAATGCAGGCGAGGACGCAGTAGCAAACCTGATCAAGTCCACGAAGGATACAGTAAAGCTTACGGTATGGGCTTCTGAGGAGGATCAGGATCTGACCAAGAGTATGCTGGACAAATTCCAGAAGGAGTATTCCGATGTAAAGTTTAATATTCAGCTTGGTAAAGAAAGCGAGTCAAAGACAAAGGATGATATTCTAAAGGACGTTGATGCAGCACCGGATGTATTCGCATTTGCAGATGACCAGATCAATGAGCTGGTAAAGGCGGGGGCGCTCCAGGAGGTTGTTGCAGATTACACATATGATGTAAAGTCTGAGAATGTTGCGGGAAGTATTGAAGCGGCAACAGTAGATGATAAGCTTTATGCATATCCGATGACAGCAGATAATGGTTATTTTATGTTCTATGATTCTTCTGTATTTTCTGAGGATGATGTAAAGACTTTGGATGGTATGGTAGCCGCCGCGAAGAAGGCCGGCAAGAAGATTGCCATTGAGGCATCCAATGCGTGGTATTTCTATTCTTTCTTTAAGGGAGCAGGATATGATCTGTCCCTGAATGAGGACGGAAGCAATACCTGTGACTGGAACGGAGATGGCGCAACAGATGTTGCACAGGCAATCATTGATCTTTATAAGTCAGGTATTGTTGTAAATCTGAATGATGCAGCAACTGTAACAGGTATTAAGGATGGCACGGTGGCAGCTGCAGTCAATGGTACCTGGAATGCAAAAGCCGCTTCCAAGGCATGGAAGAAGAACTACTCCGCTTGCAAGCTTCCAACCTTTACGGTAGCAGGAAAGCAGGTTCAGATGGCTTCCTTCTCCGGATGTAAGCTGGTTGGTGTTAATCCGAGAAGTAAATTTGTAGGCTGGTCTATGCTTCTGGCAGAATACCTGACCAATTATGATGCACAGGTTGAGAGATTTAACCAGAGAGAATTAGGACCTTCTAATATTAAGGCGTCTGAGTCTGATGAAGTACAGTCAAACAAGGCGATCGCAGCACTGGCATCCCAGGCTGAGTTTGCAGCACCTCAGCGTGTGGGCAATAACTACTGGAGTCCGGTTGAGACATTAGGCAAAAAGCTGGCAGACGGCAACCCGAAGGGAACAGATCTTCAGAAGCTGCTTGACAATGCAGTAGCCGGTATTACAGCATCGGTAGAAGATTCTGCAAAATAACAGCACCATTGGCAGAAATGTCAATTAACACAGGATGATCCGGATCTGCTCCGGAATGCTGCGGGACAGCTCAGTCCCGCAGCAGATGATCCTGAATAAAGAGAGGGTGTTTGCTATGGCAAATAAGAAGACAAATAAAATAAGTAATTTTTTCCGGTCTATGGGAACCGGGCTGAAAAATTTTGGAACAGCACTTGCCGGATACTTTCGGGATTTTGGTATTGCTGTGGTAAAAGGTGATATCTGGGTTAAATTATCGCTCCTGATCATGGGAGCCGGATATTTTGCAAGAAAGCAAATTGTAAATGGTATCTTGATGATGCTGGTACAGGTTGGATTTATTCTGATGCTTGTGCTTTATGGAATTCCCAATCTGGCAAAATTTGGATCGCTGGGAACTGTTCCCTATGAACAGACATTTGATCCCCTGACTATGAAAGCAACAATAAACAATTATGATAACTCATTCCTGATCTTACTGAATTCCATTATTATGTTGTTTATCATATTTGTGTTTATTTTATTCTATATACACAATCTGAAGTGTGTTTACCGCCTCCAGAAGAAGCAGGCAAACGGCGAACATATCAATACGTTCAAAGAAGATCTTCGTGTGATGGTAAACGGAAAGTTTCATATTACATTGCTGACACTTCCAACGCTGGGCGTGGTCATTATGAACATTTTGCCGATCCTGGTGCTGATCGCTGTGGCGTTTACTAATTATGATCAGAACCATATGCCGCCCAATGCATTGTTTCACTGGGTTGGCTTTGCGAATTTTAAGAGCCTGTTTGCCAATTCCATGACGATCACCTTTGGATACGCATTTCGTAAGATTCTTGGCTGGACATTGCTGTGGGCAGTACTGGCAACATTTACCACATTCTTCGGTGGTATTCTCCTTGCAAAGGCGATCAATTCCAAAACAACAAAATGGCCGAAAATGTGGAGAACACTTTTTATTATTGCGATTGCAGTACCGCAGTTTGTTACGCTGCTTCTGGTGCGGAATTTCTTTGCGGATACCGGAATTGTCAATACGATCTGCTCCAATCTGGGGATCACCGGATTTCTGCAGCATGTAGGTCTGGTAAGCAAGAGTATCAATTATATTCCGTTTCTGACCGAGGAACACTGGGCGAAGGTAATGATCGTGCTGATCAATATCTGGGTAGGTGTGCCGTATCAGATGCTGATCGCAACAGGAGTTTTGATGAATATTCCGGTGGATCAGCTGGAAAGTGCCCGCATTGACGGTGCCAATAAATTCCAGATCTTCTGGAAAATCACGATGCCTTATATCATGATCGTTCAGGGTCCGGCACTGATCACGGACTTTGTAAAGAATATCAATAATTTCAATGTCATTTATCTGCTGACACAGGATGTATATATTACGCCGGATCAGGCACTTGCCAACTCCAACGGTAAAGAAGTTGATCTGCTGGTTACCTGGCTGTTCCGTTTGACGAATGAATACTATAATTATAAGATGGCATCCGTCATTGGCTTGATCGTATTTATCATTTGTGCTGCATTTACCTTGGTTTCCTTCTCTAAAATGATGAAGAGAAACGGGGAAGGGGGTATGTAGAAATGAAGAAAAAAGTAGGAATCATTGTAAAACATATCGTACTTGCATTTTTGGCAGTGGTCTGGCTGTTGCCGATCCTGTGGCTTGTTGTGACAGCGTTCAGCGGATACAAAGGGATCAATATCTCTCATTTCTTTCCGGAAACCTGGTCCATTGATAATTTTGTGCAGGTTCTCTTTAAACCGGATTCCGTTGTGCAGTATGTGACCTGGTTTAAAAATACCCTTGTCATTGCGGTTTTTACCTGCATTATCTCAACAATCACCAGATCCATCAGAGTATCATCACTCTTTGCAGAAACGATCACGTTGCCGCTATTGCTGGTGGTAATCTTTGTTCCCTTGCCAACACCTGCGTAAATCAGTCCCTGATATACGATAGTGTCGATGGAAGCTCCAACAGCTGCACCACTGGTAGATAATCCCAGGCTGCCAACGATATCAATGATATCGGTACTGCCCAGAGCAATGATCTGTACATCGCCGTTGGCATTGATCACGGAATTCTTACCAACCGCTGCCTTCACCGTGTCCCCGACAACTACCACTGCTGCAGAACCGGTTACCGTTGTTCCGCCTGCGGATACGCCGCCGCTGATGACGATGTTGATAAACTTCTTATCTGATGCTGCCTTTACTGTTACATTGTTTCCATAAATCGTTGCATGGTCACCAATCAGTGCCTGAGTCTTTCCATCTGCAATCACATCTGCATTGGAAAGTCCAACTGCTGCACCGCTTGCAGAACCGGCAAATCCGCCTGCCAGAACCACGTTGATCATGGAATCTTTCGCTGATACAGTTACATTGCCGCGGCTATTTGCGTTACCGATCTGTGTATAATCGCCAATCTTCGCCATAACATCGTTACTGATGACGATGACGCCGATGGAACCGGATACGGATGCACTCTTGCCGCCGCCTAAACCAATGACAAAAATATAATTCTTTTCTGCTGCATCTGCACTTACGGTCAATCCGCCAGGAGCGATAATCTTTGCATGATCACTGCTGCTTCCGCCTGCGATCTCTGCCAGAACGTTCTTTAAGAATACGTTCACCTGTACAGAACCGCCGACACCGGATTTTCCGCTGCTGATTGCCGCGCCGCCGGAAACGATCACGATGCTCTTGCCATAAATCATATTTGCGGTCTTTTGTTTATCAACCGACAGATACATA
>OGZW01004297.1_pt1 | contig 10036 bp, 8 predicted proteins | sample 1577001 | NCBI WGS metagenome assembly OGZW01 (sample SAMEA3541519, study PRJEB24748) | human gut metagenome | biome: human gut; feature: human-associated habitat; material: faeces | place: China | collected 2012
GTAACGCCAAGTCGCGTTTCACGGCAGGGAACTTGGAGATTTCCGTACCAGTCAGCCAAAAACACTTACCATCAACAACACAACGATCTACGACCTGACAGATCTTCATTTCATCTGTAACAATGATTCTTCATCAAATGAAGAGCTTTCACTTGTGAAGGCAGGTTCTTCCGAAACTGTAGAACTTCCTCGATCCAGTGTTTATTCTATCCATGTTTCCGGAAAAGCTGCAAATGGAACATCCTTTTCTAACACATTCTCCGGAACCATTGATAACAGTTCTTCTGTTACCATTTCTCTGGATGACTCTGCAAACCTCTCAGTGATCGCAAATATTGCAGATTAAGTTTTGCCGTAAACAATCCGCCTATGTAGTTTTAAGCAATGACAAATATGCAGGCAACTTCCATAACGCAAATTGCCTACATATTATCCATAAAGGGGCACTTTCCAAACTGAACTGGAAAGTGCCCCTTTATTTATCATGGCATATGATTTCGAATTGAGGATTTCTTATTTATCTCTTTCTACGGATACATTTGAGATTTTTTCGTAGTACTGTACGATTGCGCTGTGGTCTTCTTTTTCATGTCCGTCAGCTTTCAATGACTGCATGATCTCCATCAGCTCTGCTGTGATCGGAAGGGATGCATTGACTGCGTGTGCTGCGTTTAATGCATTGTTCAGATCCTTGATATGAAGTTCGATACGGAATCCCGGTTTGAAGTTATGATCCATCATCATTGGTGCTTTTGCATCAAGAACTGTAGATCCTGCAAGACCGCCACGGATTGCCTGGTATACCAGTTCCGGATCTGTTCCGGCCTTCTTAGCCAGTGTAAGTGCTTCTGATACGGCTGCAATATTGATTGCAACAATAACCTGGTTTGCAAGCTTTGCAACGTTTCCTGATCCAAGTTCTCCAACATATACAACAGAACCTGCCATCTGCATCAACAGTTCATAATATTTGTCAAATGTCTCTTTCTTTCCACCAACCATAACAGAAAGTGTTCCGTCGATTGCCTTCGGCTCTCCGCCACTTACCGGTGCGTCCATCAGTTCAATTCCTTTTTCTGCAAGCTCAGCACCAATCTTTTTAGATTCTACCGGATCAATAGAGCTCATATCAATTACAACTGTTCCCGGTTTTGCTGCCTCTGCAATTCCACCTTCTCCAAGACATGCTGCACGTACATGTGGTGAGTTTGGAACCATTGTGATGATTGTGTCACACTCTGCTGCTACTTCAGCTCCGCTTTTCACTCCCTTGGCACCTGCTGCAACAACTTCAGCAACTGCTGTCTCATTAAAATCAAATACAACGAGCTCATTTCCTGCTTTTAACAGGTTCATGCTCATCGGTTTTCCCATAATTCCAAGTCCAATAAATCCTACTTTCATTCTATTATTTCCTTTCTTTTAACACATCTGTTTCATTGCTTCATGCAGCAGCTTAAAGCTCTCTTCTGACTGCTCTACATAAGGAGAATCAATCAGATACGCTTCCAGAATATCAAGATTCTTCTGCGTCGGCTCGATTCCAAGCTCCTGCAAAGTTAATGGCATGTCCATCCCTTTCATGAACAGACGAAGGGCCTCTTTATCTTCACTTAATTTATTGTAATAAAGCTGTGTAAACAGTGCCACTGCCACGATTTCTCCATGCAGCGCATGCTCTGCTTCCTTTGTAAAATAGGTTCGTACACCGTCATACATCATATGACCAAGTGCTGGCTGACGGGCATTCGCCCTATCATAGACAAAGAAAATAGTTTCTTGCCTGCAAGCAGTCACAAACTATTTTCTCTGTCTATGGCACTGCTCATTGCTTACGCACATTATATCATGAAGCAAAGCTTCATGATCGTTATCTACACTCGCTTCGCTCGGCAGTCTTTATTATACCATAAATCATTTCTGTGTGCGAATCGAATATCGTGCATCCTCGCCGAGCATTTTTTATGTAATAGGAATGAAGTTTCCCAGTACATAAAAAAGACTTTCTGTATTTCCGAAAGCCTTTCTGTACACTATACAAACTTTTTTATCCACGGAAATCAATATGCTGTCCGACCTGCAATTCTGCTTCTGTCTGAACATTGTCGCTCTTCATGGGAAACGTATAATCATTGATTTTCTTGATCAGTTCCTCAATCGAACCTGCCGAAATCATAATGGTATCGTCATCATCTGACGTTTGCTGTGCTTCCTTTAACTTGTCCTGCTTTTCCTTCTTCTCAGCATTCTTTTCCTCTGCCTTCTTTGCTTCTTTCTTCTCGACTGCCTTCTTTGCTTCTTTCTTCTCGACTGCTTTTTTCTCGATACGCACTTTCTGATCCGCAGGAGATTTCTTCAGAACTGCAAAAAATGATGCTGTTCCTCCATCATTAACCCTCATTCCGTAGCCTACAACGTTCTGACTCTGACCGGATGATTCAATCTGGGATTTTAACTGTGATAAGCCGGACGCTGCATTTGCCTGTCGCATTTTCCTTATTTGTTTTTCCAGTCTTGGACTGTGAACTGTAAGTGCTGTAAAGATTAGATACGATTGAATCTGTGTTGACTGCCATGTCATTCCCTCCCATATCACGATACGGTTATTGCAAATCCGTTTGCTTTTACTTGTTATCTATTATATCGGGCAAATTTCTGAAAATTGATATAGAAAAAGCAAACCTATCTGTTTGGTTTGCTTTTCTTTTGATGCGTTGTAAAAATTATTTTATTCCATAGTATATGGATTGGCAAACATCGCAACACCTTTTGTCAAAGACAAGATATCTTTGTCACCATATACCTTTACCGTTCCATCGTATTTTTCATTTTCTCCAATTTTTTCAATAAACTCTGTGCCGACACCAATGACCAGACCATCTTCATCCAAAAGACAAACTGTCAAAGTCGAACCCGTACATGGTGTTCCATCCGAAGCGTAAAAAGAATAATCAACGGACAAATATCCGTCTTCCGGATTTCCAGACACTGAATAATCAGTCTCCCACGGAACGTAAGTTCCGGATGCCTCCATTGTCTGTCCTTCTGTCCATTGCACACGTCCATCTGGCATGGTCTGTCCACAGTCTATAACCTCAACTGCTGTGTTACCAGAACCAAGATTAGGTTCATATATATAGGTTTCACCAATTTGATTTCCGTCTTCGTCCAATGCAACCGCACTTCCATTAAACCATATGTCATCACTATACAAGTTCGTAATTGCCACAAGAAGTCCATATTGGTCATTCTGTATACACGGTGTAATGCTCACTACTACTCCCGGCAGATCCTCAAAAATAGAATAAGACGTACCCCAATAAACACTGTTGTAATCTGTATCCACATTTGCCAGAACAGAAGCGACTTCCTCGTCGAGCTCCGATGCTTCGTCCGTCCATTCATCATCAATACTTTCCTCTGTGTCTACCACTTCCTCGGAAAACTCCTCCTGTGCAGCCGCACATTCTTCGCTGGTTTCGCTCTCTGTGTTCTTGTAAGTTTCTTCGGCTGGCTGTACATTCTGCTTTGTCTCTTTTCCACATCCGCTAAACATACAAGTCGCTGCCAAAGCGATTGCTAAAACTGATAATTTTTTCATACTCTCTTCTCCTTTGTATGATACTATTTTATTGTTATTTCTTTATATTACCAGATATTGGTGTGATTTGTCATCTGATAGTTTTGTGACGATGTCTGCATTGTTTCCATATTTTCTATTTTTCATCATTCTACACATCTATAAACTTCAACACTTTTACCATCAGCCACTTTTTTACATTCTTAAATAAAAAAACCGCAACCCCTGATTTCTCAAGGATTGCGGAATATAATCCAAAACCTGTTAAACAATAGAATGCACACTTCGTGAGCATTCTATTGTCATGAATTATAAATTACTCAATGATTGTAGCAACACGTCCAGATCCTACTGTACGTCTACCCTCACGGTCTGATTTGGTTGTGCTCAGGAACTTATTTGTTACGGTTTTTGCCGTTTTGTGACTCATTTTATGGATATTTTACCTATTATTTTATCTTTTCCCGGGGGAAATGTTGCAGATTCGTATCACGGATTCGGGAAGTTTCCCTGTGTATCACGCTCTTTTTTCCGCGCCCGAACGACACCATTTTCGTCCACCATGAAGATATTGTAGCATGAGCGAACCGGAATGTAAATTGATTCTTTGTAAAATTCATTCGACCTTCGTTGATTAGTAGCTAGGTGGGCGAACGAGAAAGGAGGGATAGAGGGACATGAAACACACTGTATCTCCTTAATATATTTCACTTACCCTCCTTGTCTTTCAGTTAATTTCATCTTCTTCCCATGAAGTGTAATCCTCCCTCAAAATTATTTCTATCATTTCATTTAGGTCACTATTGTTATTTGACAACTTCTGATTGAAACCGTGTGGACAATTCGCACACAATGGATTAATCTCCGCCGCCCGATGAAATCCTCCACCATTATTTAATATTTCCTTGATAATAACACCATTTTTAATTTCAAAATGTAGCGATGTTTCATCTGCATAACCAGTTTCTGGAATGAACCTTTCTGTAAATGCAAAATACTTTAAAATATGTCCTTTCCTATACTCATCTAAATAATCTTTTCTTATAAAGACCGTGCCACCAATAGGATCTGTGTAGTACGAATTTTTATTGTTATTACAGAATATTACAACTTCACCAGCCGAATTAATCCACGACATATTAGCATAAACTGGAGTCAGTTGAAAATAACATATCAGTTCTGCTGGCGGAAGCACTAAGGAAGTATTGTCAAATATTTCTGAATGATAATTTATATTTTTTACATCTTTACATAACCACGGTTTTGAATCACACTTCTTATAATCACCTAAATTTCCAGCATAATCTTCCAATTCTATCGTAAGATACCTTGCCCCACCATTTTCATGTATAGTTTCTTTTTCCGATGTACAGCACCATATATCATATGTATCTTTCCACCTTGTCTCCTTTTTAGAGTCTTCATGCAAAGAAACTCTTCCCGCGAGCAAAACCCACTCAACACTTTTAATCTCAACCGCTTCAAAAAGTGATACTAAATTTCTACGAGTATTTGACACATCCCTTACCCACTCCAAGTCTTTCTTTTCCGGTAAATCGATTCGATTAATAACCATATCCCCCAACTTTTCAATATAATCTTGATATGTCGGCACCGGAGTTGCTATATACACATCCTCGCCATATTCAATAGGATCATATACTTCATACCCAATACTGTTTTGATAATTATTATATGTTGCAAACTCATTTGTAAAGTAGTTACACATAAGACTCCCATAGTAAATACCGGTAGCAACATCAACACTCTTCATAAATATTGAGTTTTGAAACTCCTCTTCTCCTCCAATTCGTTCAATTTCATCATATGGTTCTTGAAATAGAGAGAATATTTCTTTAATAACCGATTCGAAGGAAGCAAAAAACGCATTATTATCCAGCACTTGTTTTCGCAAATCAATATTATACTCAGATTTAATATGATTCTCAAAAGACATCAAGCCATTACACTCTCCTGTTTTTACACACAGGAACTTTTCCTCTAAAAAATGATTTAACTTAAAAATATCCTGCTTGTCTACCTGCAAAAAGCGTGTATGCATATCAATATGTTCCTTCGACCAATACCGGAATGGTAAAAAATCTTTATTCATAAGATCTACGCTAAAGAAAATATCATTTAACGAATCTGATATAGGCACAACATTATTCAAATCATACAAATTTTCTCTATCCCACTTTATATAACCATAATCATCATGTAAATAAACCGCTATTCTTTTAATACTTCTTGCCAATAAATATGTTTCACCTATTATTAAATTCTTAAAGAAGCTCAAAATTTCTTCGTCATCTTGTAGATAATTTACTAAAACATAAATTATTGACTCCTTTATGTATGGGTCTACAATACTTTCATACATATCAATCAGAACACTTTTATATTCCGTATTCTGTCTTACTACTTCATATAATAATTTCATTGCAAGACAACGTACATCTTTGTTTGGTGCTGCGCAACACCACAATGCATAATAAAATGCTTCCTCCACTCTTCTTTCCTTGCCATTATTAAGTGTAAGAAAATATATAATGTTTTTAAGTCTTCCCTTCACTCGTCCCAGAAAGTGTGTCCCGGATAAGGTTAAAGATAACTCTCTTAACTGATTTTTTTCTACTGTATAGTATGAGTTTAAATAATTCACACAATTGAATGGCTTATCTGTATAACCTCCAAATATAGTAATCAAGCTATTTTTCTCGATGGGTTCAAATGCTTTAATAAATTTAACAATATTTTCTTTGCTAAAGTTGATTTTAACAAGCGTTTCATATTGCAATGAATCCATTAATTTTGTTTCTTTTAACAATTTTGCAATATACTCATAATCCGGTGCCAGATTATCAAATATAGCCAAAATCACAGCTTCTTCCATATTATAGAGCTTGCCGGTCTTTTGTGATATAATTCTCACCTGCTCATCAAATGCTTTTCCCGTAATATCTTCAAATAACGAACGTGCAATCAAAAAATCAGTTAACGAATCAATGGCAAAGAAATAATAATGTCTATCGTCATAATCGTACTCACCTATAATCCCTGCTTGTCTTAAAATACGTATAAAGACATCGCCCGATTTAATAACTATAAGCAAATTTTCTTTATCAATTCCTTTAACATCTTGTTCATACATCCATTTAGCTACTCTTTTAATATCTTTCCAAATTTCAATAGGATCTGTGGATGAAATCTCCCCCTTAAAGGTTTTCTTTATGGAATTTTTTATATAATATTCTAAAATAAAGGTAATTGAAGCTACGCTATTTACCTTTTCCTCTATTAGTTTTTCATCACTAAGTGCTCTGCAAAGCATATTCAATAATAATGCATTATTCGAAAATAGAATATCTTCATATTTGTAAACATCTGGAACTGACATCTTTAAGAGTTCATTCAATGCAGATTCAAAAGAAACCCCAGGGAAAGCACACTCAGCCTTTGCCATTTCCTTATATCCCTCAAGGATCTGATTATCCATAGCATTTGTTCTGTATGTCAATATAATTCTTATTTTAGAAAGATGAACTAAATTCCGAAGTACATTCAATAGCTCTATTTGCCCCTTTTCGGACATTTCATTTATTGCATCTACAATAAATACAAAACCTTTCTCACCTACTTCGGCAACTTCGTTGACATCAACATTCTGCAAATTCTTTTCAAATTTTCCATAGATACACAAATGTGGAATACCATTACGTTCAAATTCTTCTTCAAGACATTTAATAAAATAACTTTTTCCTATTCCGCCTTCTCCTGAAATCAAACAAAACTCCTGCTGCCGAATGCATTCTTCTACTCTATATAAATCAAGACCGTACCAATTCGCATTTTTATTATGTATAACATTAATTAACACTTTTATTTGTTGAATAAATTTAGCTCTATCAGTTGCGAAAAAATCAAATTGAGAATAATACTTGTTTAATTCGGCAAGTTCCGTTTTAATATTTTCCTCATTTCGGTCGTGATGTATGGGAGGAAGTTTTCCAATAAGTGCATCAAGGAAATCAGGATTTTCCCATTCCATCGAAAAATCATTTTTACTTATCTGTAACATTCTTTTTCTTTGGTTCTCATTTAATGCTTTATAATCCATTACCCTTGCCTGCCTTTCTTCATATTGTGCAAACCGATTTGAATATATTAATAGATGGTACTTTCTGAAATTAAAGTACCATCTATAGCATATCCTATTCTTTCCGCTGCTCTAACTGTTCCTTTGCATTAGCAATTGCCAACGACAACTTTTTCTCCAATAACTCTTTAGGTGGCATTTTCGTTAAATACTGCCCCACATGTATACTTCCATGATCTAATTCCATTAATTCAATCGTTTCTTGTGATTTTTCTGCACATAAAATTAATGCTACCGGGCTTTCTTCTCCTTCGGCTTTCTCATATTTTTCAAGCCAACGAAGATATAACTCTGTCTGCCCCTTATCTTGAGGTTCAAACTCGCCAAGTTTTAATTCTATCAATACCAATCTCCGCAATGTTCGGTGATAGAACAATAAATCCATATAGTAGTCTTTTCCATCTAAAACGATGTGTTTCTGACGTGCCAGAAACGCAAAATCTGAACCCATTTCCAAAATGAATTTTTCCAATTCAGACAAAATAGCATTTTCTAAATCTTTTTCACTGTACGTGTCTTTTAAGCCAAGAAAATCTAACACATATGGATCTCTGTAAAACATATCTAACGACATTTTCTTGTCATCTCTTAACTCTGCAATCTCGTTTGCTATCGTCTCCTCCGGTAACTTAGATACAGCAGTCCGTTCATATAACATTGTTTTTTTTCGTTCACGCAAAGTTCTTACTGACCAATTTTCATTTTTACACATAGTAGCATAAAAATCTCTTTTTAATTCATCTTCAATCGGTAACAGTTCTACAAAATGAGACCATGTCAATTGTTGCGACAGTGTCGCCACTTTTTCATATTTCGGAAATTCCTGGTAAAATTTTACCATTTTAAAGACTGATGATTTTTCAAAACCTTTTCCGTATTCAGCCGTTAGTCTCTCACTCAAATCACCAATTATATTTTTTCCATATTCAGCCTTTTTTCCTTGCAAAACTTCATCAGATAACTTCTTTCCTATATTCCAATACAACGAAATAACTGACGTGTTTACTCGCATCATAACTTCATTTTTAGCAGTATAAATCATTGTAGATATATCACTAAAAACACTCTCAACATCTGCGACATTCATTAATTCCTCAGACATTTCATTCTCCTTTCTCAAAAATGGCGACACGTCGCCATTTTTATGTTGAATGAACTGGAAACCATTCAAGTAGTACGGAGGGGAACCTCTGACAGCAAGGTCGGCCCCTACGATCAGTATGTGTACCGCTTCAGCTTTGAAAATCAGCAGGAGATCTCAATGGATGACCGCGGAACGCTCTATACGCAGAAGGGCGGCTATACGATGACCGGGGACTTCTCCGGCGTACTGGACCTCTTGAATGGCTGGTTCTGAGCTGAGCACCGGAGCCGGGCAGAATAAATGGCAAATAGAGTCTTGCAGAGTGCGTATTCATAAATGCTGATTGAAATAGCGACAGATAAGAAAATGCTCTGCAAAAGTCTGCCTTCCATTTGGAAGGCAGACTTTTTTCGCCTATCAGCCGGTAAGGGTCAGGCTGCGCTGAACTCCTCCCGCAATTCCTCCATGGCCTCGGACACATGATCCGCAGAAAAGCAGAACCGGCCGTTTTCATCATATACCTCAATGTGTCCCATCACATACCGCAGTTCAAATCGCTCCATCTTTATAACCCCTTCCGTGGTGTGTTGTTTTCTGATTACATGCTCAGTATACAATACATACTGTCCTATAAAACGGACACTGTCACCAGCTGCGATCTCTGTACGGCGTATTTTCCTCAGATCGATCCGCGTATCAGAGTACAATACTGCCGGTTTCTCTGCCGGCCATCGCGGTATTCAGCAACATTTCCTTGCAGACGGCGGCGAAATACCGACTTTCTTCAAATCTGCCCGGGTAGTGCTTCTCAATGAATGTCAGAGTTTCTTTTAGCTGCAACATGGCGGCGAACATATGCTTGCAGGCATAAGTGCAGAAACAGTCGCAAACCAGATTTCTGATCTCGCCATCGATGTAGTCGCATTCCAGCTCGTAGGGCTGTGTCCCTTCCACAATGGCCCGCACCCGAGTCTTATCCAGAGAGATGTACCGCACCCGGTTTTCTCTGTAATAGTCATGTCCCCGCTCCGCAATGGCGTCGCTGATCTTCATGGTTTGCAGATCATTCAACTGAAAGCCGCTGCCGTCCTGTTCGGAAACAATCTCCGTATCCTCCTTCTCAGGTGCCTTGAACCAGGTGATGACCTGTTCATAAGGGAGTGCGCTGCGGTCAAAGGTGACGAAGTGCGATCCGGCAAAATGGAATTCACCG
>OGZW01004302.1_pt1 | contig 10028 bp, 4 predicted proteins | sample 1577001 | NCBI WGS metagenome assembly OGZW01 (sample SAMEA3541519, study PRJEB24748) | human gut metagenome | biome: human gut; feature: human-associated habitat; material: faeces | place: China | collected 2012
ACTGCGGCGGCATCGTCAAGCCGGACGTGGTGCTATACGAAGAAGGGCTGGACGACGAGGTCGTCTCCGGGGCCGTGCATGACCAGTGAGGTATTTGTAGAAAAGGTCGTGCCGGTCAGTAAGAAGAAGGCAGTTGTCTATTACGGTGTCACAGACAAGGCGAAAAATGTAGGAACAGCAAGCCGGGAAGTGACCTATCAGGAAACAGAAGGCAGCGATGCGGCAGAAGAGACCGCACAGGATACGGCTTCGGAAGATACAACGCAGAAGACGGATGAAAAGTCGGAAAAGAAGACGAAGAAGAAATCAAAAAAAGCAAAGGCAAAGAAGACTGCTGAAGAAAAGAAGACAGAAGAGACCGCACAGGATGCAGCGGCAGCAGACCAGCAGAGCGCAGACCAGCAGAGTGGAACCCTGCAGCCAAACGGTACACGTCCGGCAATGAAGCTTGCCGGAGAAGCGAAGACGATAGCCAGAGGAACATCATTCAATGCGCTGAATGAAGTGACAGATGCAGTGGATGACAAAGACGACAGAGACACCTTGTTCCGCGGACTTCACATCGACGGTAATTACAATGTGAACCAGGCAGGAACCTATACATTACAGTATTACGTACAGGACAGTGACGGCAATACCTCAGATCCGATCACATTTACACTGACTGTACAGTAACAGACGAAGGATGAATGATATGAGACAGAGACTTCTGGAAATGGAAAGAAAAAACCTGATAGGAAAACTGATCACACTGATCCAGCTTCTGGTATCGGTGATCTGCATCGTGACTGTGGCAGGCAGCGGGATGCTGCCGAAGAAGTACCTGATCTTTCTGGTCGGGGCACTGGCAGTACTCTTCGGTGCGACACATATCCTGCAGTATCCGAAGAATAAGGTGTTGCGCTATACGGGTATGATCATCAGTCTACTGATGACGATCATACTGGCAGCGATCAGTATGGGAATGATGAAGACCGATGATGTACTTAAGAAAGTTGGCGGAGCCACCTACAAGACGGATAACATGGTCGTGGTCGTGAAGAAAGGTGATTCTGCGAAGAACATCGAAGATGCCGAGGATTACCGGTTCGGTTATCAGACGGCAGTAGATCAGAAGAATACCGATAAGATGATCAAGGACATCGAGAAGAAAGTTGGCAAAGACGTGAAGACCGAAGAATACGAATCATTGACGGATGAGGCAAATGCACTTCTGAATGGAAATGTGGATGCGGCGGTGTTCAATGAGGGGTATATGAGTATGATCGATGAATCGGTTGAGGGGTTCTCGGATCAGGTTCGCATTTTGTATCAGTATGGAATAAAGACAAAACACACCCAAGGCGGCAAAAGAGATGAAAGCGTACAGCCACCAATCCAGACAGACGAACATGCAACCGAAAGCGAAGAACGCTATTATGCTCAATCCGGAAGCCAGACCGTCGATACCGTCTATCAGATTGATTGCATTCATGATATAGACTATGATGAAGACCGTGAACGGTATGCCTATGTAGTGGGGCAGCTCGTGGATGCCGAACAGTCCGTAGAGATTGTTGAAGCAAAAGCCGGAGGCCACTAATAGAAGGCCGCAAAGTGTCTGGATGACAAACTTGGCACGGTAGCGCATGCCTATCAGGTCGTCTTTCATTCCTGCCAGATAGAGTATAAAGAGGCAACTGAATAGGGTGAGCAGGCAGGTGGACTGTTCCCAGCAGAGCAAATTGCTGTCCGTGCAGAGATTGTGGCAGGCGATGATGAGCGAAATGGGTACAGCGATGCACGGAAAGAAAGCGGTTCCTCCCAGACGGGGAATGGGCGTCGTGTGCAACTTCCGGTCATTCTGCGGATCGAAAAGCCTCCTTTTGAAGGCTACCAATGATATTCTGGGAATAATCATTGCGCTGAGCAGGCAACTGACGGTGAATGCCGCCAAGGTCTCAAAAAGGCAAATTGTCATGTTTGAGAAATTTGTTTTAAGTGTAATGTATTATATTTTCTTGAGAAAGCATTGGGGAATATAGGCAGTTGCCACTGCACATACGCCTTGGATGGCTACTATCAGCCGGCGGTTTCCTTTGATACGATGTATGTAGCCTTCTGCTCCTTTGAACGGGCCATCCGTCACAAGTACCCGTTCTCCGGTGCTGTACTCTATGGGAGCATCACCGAAATAATCCAGTCCTTTTTCTCCGGAGGAAGTGACAAGCATGAAAATTTTCATCTCTCGTTCGGGAATGGCTATCGGTAATTTCTGCCAATTGACAAGATGGGTATATAGGATGACGCGGTCTGTCAGTCTCTGTTGTAATGCCAGTGCCTGTTTCTCCGTGGAATAGAAGAACAGGAGGGAGGAGATGACCGGCTTGCGTATCTTCTTTTTTACTCCACCACGTTCCACAAGAGTTGTTTCACAAGGAATATAAGTCTCGATTTTGTCTTCATTCAGCGTGTCTTCTATCTCGAATACTTTATTATAAAAGACTTTGAAGGCGTACCAATGCATGATTGAAGGTACTACTTGCATGTTTTGTCGTATTTTATCTAAAAGATATTCCTTCCATTCCTGCGTATCTGAGTCTTTTGGTCTTTAAAACAACTCTGATACGCAGCAAGTAAGGTTGATCCAATTGTTCGTTTTGCCTGTCGATTTTTGGAACCCGGAACTTCTCCTGAACCCAAGAGAAGGCATCCGTAACCCTGTAATTGTACCGTTTCTAAGTAAGAAATGGTATAACGCTTTAAAATATTGAATCACTGTAGGATAAAGAATATTTTTTATCCTATTTTTTTTAGTTTTGTAGATTCAATACTATGTTTTGATTATTTTTTAAGAATATATTTATTGAATTCTATTTCATATTTATTTTGAATATCTATTCATTTCTGCCTGTAAACAAGTACTTATTGGGCTTAAAATCAATATTTTATACTCTTTTTTAAATATAAGTATAAATAATTATTTATTGTATTATGTTGTTTTATTCTTTTATTTGTAATATCTTTGCGCGGTAATTTTAAGGTTTCTTACTTAGAAACGTTACAACATAAAGCCTTCAAGATTCCTTCATTCGCTTTATCTATCAGTGAATTTTCTACAGATTCCAAATATATAAGCGTGGTTTTTTCAGAAGTGTGTCCCATGCCTGCACTAATGATGGATAACGGGACGTTGTGGTTGCGTGCCACGGTTGCCCAGCTATGTCTTGCGGTATAGGAAGAGAGGCGTAGATTCTCTCCTGTCAACTTTCCCAGTTTTTTTAACTTCCGGTTATGGTAGCCCAACGCAGTTTGATATTGCCGGTATGCTTCTTCCGGATCATTGGAGGTGATGATAGGAAAAAGATAAGGACTATTGCGGACGTATGGCTCATAGCGTTTGATGATCTCCCCGATAGGAGGTTCTATGCGTACGGTGAGGCGTTGTCCTGTTTTATGGCGGACATAGCTAAGCATTCCTCCGCTGATGTTTTCTTTCTTCAGATAGGCAATATCTACGAAGGCCATTCCACGGGTACAATAGCTGAAAATAAACAAATCGCGCGAAAAGGCAAGCGGAGCAGAACGTGTCAGATCCAATTTTTGCAAACGAACCATGATATCCTCATGTACAGCACGTTTACGGGTGCGTTCCACGCCTGTATAAACGCTCTGAAAGGGATATGTCTGTTCCAGCCGCCTCGTGCTTATCACCTTATTATAGGCAGAGCGCAAAGTCCGCATATAAAAAGAACTGCTATTTCTGCTTACTTTTCGTGATCGGAGCCATTGCTCGTACTCTATGATAAGCCTTTCGTCCACCTGATTGAGGGGGATATCCACGCCTCTCAGGAAACCGGAGAAACTGTTCATTGCCCGTTGCAGGTTACGGGTATTTCCCCATTGTCCGTCATTTTTTAACTCATCGGTCAAAGCAGCCAAACAGGACAGTATGGTGTCTCCTTTTTCATTCCAAGTATGAAAGCTGGCAATGACATCCGCCAAAGTGTAGTCTTTTCCGGCTCCGTCCCATTCGCATAGAATCCGGCGGATGCACTGCAAGTCTTTCTCTATTTGACGTTGGTAGCGGGCTGACATTCCGCTGTTGTCCGCTTCATTTATAAATGTTCCTTTTTTTGCATCCCACCATTGGGAAGGTACATGCATCCGGGTGGTTATTTGTCTGCTGCTCTGCTTGTGGCATAGCTGATAATAGATACTGCCGGCTTTTCCTTCCACCGATGATTTTCTTAATTTTACTTTTACAGTTGCCATAGTTTTTTCTCAATTTATAGAAATCTATATTATGTACGACAAAAAAGAGAGTATTCTGTTCCATCTTTTTCATATCATTGTTATTTTGAGGTATCCAAAGGTCTAATTATTAATGCTTATTCAGATATAATGTATTTTTCTTAATGAATATCACTGTTCTTGCATGACAGGTATTTCATTTTCCCTGCATAATTATACTCCAAATCCTTGTTTATTATCAGTTGTTTTTATAATTTTACGCCTAAACTAACTTGTACACTCTTATATGTATAATATGAAAAAAGTAACTTTATTCGCAACCGGTATCATCATGATGTCATGTGCACAACAACAGAAGCTTACGTATCCTGAAACCGCGAAGGTGGATACTGTAGATGTCTATTTTGGAACAGAAGTACCCGACCCGTATCGTTGGTTGGAGAATGACACTTCCGCTGCAACTGCTGCATGGGTGGAAGCTCAGAACAAAGTAACAAACGGCTATTTGTCTAAGATACCTTTCCGTGATGCTCTGCTGAAGCGACTGACGGATGTGGCTAATTATGAAAAGATTGGTACACCATTCAAAAAACACGGCAAGTATTACTTCTATAAGAATGATGGTTTGCAGAACCAGAGCGTACTGTATGTACAGGATAGCTTGGACGGTGAACCACGTGTATTCCTTGATCCTAACAAACTCTCGGACGATGGTACAGTAGCCTTATCGGGTATCTCTTTCTCGAATAATGGAAAATATACAGCATATACCATATCACGCAGCGGATCGGATTGGCGTGAAATCTATGTGATGGATACGGAAACCGGTAAACTGCTGGATGATCACATCGAATGGGCGAAGTTTACAGGGGCTGCCTGGCAAGGAGACGGGTTCTATTACAGCGCTTATGACGCCCCGGTGAAAGGAAAGGAATTTTCTAACGTAAACGAGAATCATAAGATTTATTATCATAAGATGGGTACGCCGCAGTCGCAGGATCAGCTGGTTTATCAGAATCCGGCACATCCCAAGCGTTTTTATACTGCCAGTGTAAATGAGGATGAGACTGTCCTGTTCCTGTATGAGAGCGGTGACGGGCGCGGAAATGCTTTGTATATGAAAGATCTGCGTAAACCGAATGCTCCGTTTGTGACAATGGCTACGGATATGGATTATAACTATGCTCCGATGGAAGTGATAGGAGATAAGATTTATATGTTTACGAACTACGATGCACCTAAGTACCGTCTTATGATAGCAGATATCAATAAGCCTGCCCTGAAAGATTGGACCGAACTGGTTCCGGAGAGTGAGAATGTACTTTCGAATGCTGGAGTGATAGGTGGAAAACTGTTCCTGACCTATGATAAGGATGCAGCCAACCATGCTTATGTATATGGGATGGATGGTAAGGAAATACTGGAAATAGAATTGCCTTCACTTGGCTCTGTAGGTTTCACGGGAGATAAGGATGATAAAGAATGTTTCTTCGGATTTACTTCATTTACTATTCCCGGTGCTACTTATAAATATGATATGGATGCGAATACCTACGAGCTTTTCCGTGCTCCGAAGGTCGATTTCAATTCTGACGAGTTTGTGACGGAACAAGTGTTTTATCCCAGCAAAGACGGAACAAAGATACCGATGTTCCTGACTTATAAGAAAGATCTTAAGAAGGACGGCAAGAATCCCGTATTCCTTTATGGTTACGGTGGCTTCAATATCAGCCTTAATCCGGGGTTCTCTACATCACGTATTCCGTTCCTGGAAAATGGAGGTATCTATGCACAGGTTAACCTGCGTGGGGGTGGCGAGTATGGTGAAGACTGGCACATAGCAGGTACCAAGATGCAGAAGCAAAATGTATTTGATGATTTTATTTCGGCTGCCGAATATCTTATCGATAATAAATATACTAATAAAGATAAGATTGCCATAGTAGGCGGTTCCAATGGTGGTTTGCTGGTAGGAGCCTGTATGACACAACGTCCCGACCTGTTCCGTGTAGCTATTCCGCAGGTAGGAGTAATGGATATGTTGCGTTATCATAAGTTCACTATCGGCTGGAACTGGGCAAGCGATTACGGCACAAGTGCAGATAGTAAGGAAATGTTCGAGTACCTGAAAGGATACTCTCCACTGCACAATCTGAAACCCGGTACCAAGTATCCTGCAACGATGGTAACTACAGCCGATCATGATGACCGTGTGGTTCCTGCCCACTCATTCAAATTTGCAGCTACCCTGCAAGAATGTAATGACGGAACGAATCCTACGCTTATCCGTATCGATAGCAAAGCAGGACATGGTGCAGGTAAGCCCATGAGTAAGGTGCTTGAGGAACAGGCGGACATTTACGGCTTTATCATGTATAATCTGGGAATGAATCCTCAGTTTTAAATTATAATTCATAATTAATCTGACGTTTTATCATTATTTAATCAAAATATTGCTGGAAAATATAGGTAAATTCAAAAGTTTACCTATATTTGCAGTGTTATTCGCTGACATTTTGTTCGAATAACCTTAAAATCACGAAAGGATAAACCTTTTAAAACGTAATATTATGAATATCGAACGAATTATGTCCTCTTTAGAGGCAAAGCATCCCGGCGAGTCTGAATATCTTCAAGCCGTAAAGGAAGTACTTCTTTCTATCGAAGATATCTACAATCAGCATCCTGAGTTCGAGAAGGCAAAAATCATAGAACGGTTGGTTGAACCCGATCGTATTTTTACTTTCCGTGTTACGTGGGTGGATGATAAAGGCGAGGTGCGGACTAATCTCGGTTATCGCGTACAGTTCAATAATGCTATCGGTCCGTACAAAGGCGGTATTCGTTTCCACGCTTCAGTAAACCTCTCTATCTTGAAGTTCTTGGGGTTTGAACAGACTTTCAAGAATGCTTTGACCACTCTGCCTATGGGTGGCGGTAAAGGCGGTTCCGATTTCTCTCCGCGCGGTAAGAGCGATGCGGAAGTGATGCGTTTCTGTCAGGCTTTCATGTTGGAATTGTGGCGTCACCTCGGTCCGGATATGGACGTACCCGCCGGTGATATTGGTGTAGGTGGTCGTGAAGTGGGCTATATGTTCGGTATGTATAAGAAACTGACACGCGAATTTACAGGAACTTTCACGGGTAAAGGTCTGGAATTCGGCGGTTCATTGATACGTCCCGAAGCAACCGGTTTCGGTGGATTGTATTTTGTAAACCAGATGCTGGAAACCAAAGGGATAGATATCAAGGGTAAGACGGTTGCTATCGTTGGTCAATTGCAGATAGACAGAGGCAGAACCAAAGTAGTAGTTGATATTATCCGGGTCTACAACGATGGAACTCTCTTTAGCGCCGACAGCAGCGCGGTAGGCAGCGTCTTTCTGGTTGGGATCAGATGTCCAGATGAAGTAAAACGCCCAAGCATCATCCTTGCGGTAGCCATCCGGTGCCTTTGTTTCGGTCAGCCTGTAAAGATAGTTGTAAGGACGGACGATTTCTCCCGCATTCTCGCCGGGTGTTACACCGTTAGAACCGGCAGAGAAGCTCAGGTTGATATCGCCTTTATCGTTCGTTGCTGCAGTCTGAACTTCTTTGTATGTTCCCTCGCTAGGATCGAACCATTCCAGCTTGAACTCTGCGCCCTTCAGCGGCGTTGTAATGTTGCGGCTATCCACCTTGTGCAGGGTCAAACCGGCAGAATGCGCCTCGCCTTGGGCGGTGGCAACCTGCATTCTAATAGAATCGACCTTACTGGTCTTGCCATGCAGCGTGGCTGTGTTGCTCATCTTGTAGGATTTATCACAGGTGTTTCGATAAGCATACTCCAGAACATAGGCATGACTATTTGGTACACCGACAGTAAGACGATATTCACGTTCGTACTTGGCAGCATCAGGCTCCTGATAGCTGACCGAGTACACATTCCTGTCGATCTCTGCACCTTTTGTCTTGTTGACCGTGTCGTAGTCGTAAAGCTTGACACTGGAGCGATCCAGCTCGGCAGTATTATCCCATAACTCGGTAGACATTACATCTTCCAGCGTGATGGTATCCGAATCGCCAAGCTTCAGTGCATCGGGGTTGATGATAACAGAATACTCGGCACGGTAGTTTTCAGAGCTGTATTGTCCTTTCTTTTCCACAAGATTGGAGTCGTACTTGACCTTGGTTTCTGTGGTAGAGCTCATATTTTCCCAAGATGCAGAGTTGGAGACGATTTTAACATCAGATTCCTTTGTAAGATCCAAGAGGTTATCGTCTACTTTTGCAGCAAAGCGGATCATGATACGGTCAATATAGTTCGCGTTGGGATAATCATTAAGATCCTTGAATTTGCTGGTCAGGTTAAACGTTAGCGTCTTACCATTCGGTTCGACACTAAAGAAGTCAGGGTTGGAAAGGTTTCTTTTGGTTTTATTTACCCACGAACCATCTGCCTCTTTCCATTGAGCTTCAGGGCTGTACTCACGGTATTGATTACCTTCATACATATTGTTAGAGCCATAGCGCACTACAACGTAAGCAGAGCCTTCAACATAACTCAGGTGGTCAGACAGCGTGTCGGTAACAGTTGCTCCTGTCCAGTTTGCCAGCTTGCCGGGGGTCAGCTCCAGCTGGTAATAGACATAGGTGCCTTCGTACTTGTTGCCATCAAAATCCTTGTAACCATTGCCGTATTTTACAGTGACACCGCTGGCCTTGTATGGGGGAGTGTCAGAGCTCCAATCAGTATCACCGGGCTTATTGGCAGAGGTCTTAACAAGTGCCTTGTTGTCATCGGCGGGCAGGGTAAACTGGTAAGTGGCAGACCGGCCTTCGCCCTTGTTCTTGAATATAATGGTTTGGCCGGCACTCAGCTTCGAGCTATCGTAGGTTGCCTTAGTAGAGTACTCGGAAATCTTAACCTGATCCAGCGAGCCTGTAAAGGTATCGTCCTTTTTGAACTCCAGCTTGAAGGAGCGAACGATGTCAGTATCCTGAGGAGAGCTGTACTTATCCTTCCAGCCTTCGGATTCATAATATTTGATATTTAACGTCAGACCCTCTGGCAGATTATTATAGTTATAAGTCGTTCCTTCCACAACGATTTCCAGATTGTCGCGGATCGCCTGCTCCAGCTCGCTCTTGATGGCATAATGGTCGCCGTTTTCGGGCCTATAGATCGTATCCTGGATCTCGATTTCACCACTATTATTCCAGTTATTACGGGGCAGCTTGACTTCCAGACTCCACGGAAGTGTAAAGACGCCATTACTATCCATATTGGAACTGTTCAGAGTGGTAGAATCAAGAGCTTTCTTGGTGACTTCCTTTTGTCCCTTGTTATAAGAAGCGTCACCCTCGTCCTTCCACTCGGATTTGTCCGGTAACGTAATCGTTGCCGTATTGGTCACCTTTCCAAGCGTTTCAAAGTTAGCCGGTGCGGTTGTGGTATAGGTTACTGTGTATTTATTACCGCCCTTGGGCGTAGCCTCGTTGAAGGGGGCTTCATCCGGGAAGATATAGGTGAAGCTGTTATTACCATCAAAAGTTGTTATCCTAGCCTTTTCCTCGTTATTATTGTTCTTGATAACGATATCGCCTTTTATTGTAGTACCTTCAGGCAGGGTATCCTCCAGCTTAAACCCGGTCAATTTGTTACCGTTGGGGTAGATATCGATCGTCCAAGTGATCGTATTGGTTTTCGGGTCGTGCGTGCCGGATTTATACACTTCGTCTTTGAAACGGACATCTTTGCCGTCGGTCTTGCCGTTGGCGATAGCGTTATTATTAATTTGACCCCAGCCCTGCTT
>OGZW01004307.1_pt1 | contig 10022 bp, 7 predicted proteins | sample 1577001 | NCBI WGS metagenome assembly OGZW01 (sample SAMEA3541519, study PRJEB24748) | human gut metagenome | biome: human gut; feature: human-associated habitat; material: faeces | place: China | collected 2012
GATGTTCTACACCGGCGAAGCCATCTGCGCCGACCCCAAGCTGGCATCCAGCGTGGCGCTGATCACCGACGGACGTTTCTCCGGCGCAAGCCGCGGTCCCGTTATCGGTCATGTCAGCCCCGAAGCGGCGGCAGGAGGCACCTTTGGTCTGCTGCAGGAAGGCGATATCATCGAAATCGATATCCCGAACCATAAGGTAAACGCACAGGTAAGCGAGGAAGAATTCGCGGCAAGAAGAGCGGCTTATGTTGCCCCCGCACCGAAGGTAACAACAGGATGGCTTTCCAGATATGCAAAGCTGGTTTCCTCCGCAAATACCGGCGCGGTAATGAAATAAATAAAAAGAAAAAAGGAAGTCGAAAGACTTCCTTTTTTGCTGCCTTTTTACAATTTTGCAAGCTGCGTTTCCACAAAATGCTTTGCAGTTCGGGGGCTTCTGCCGTTCTGGCGAATGGCGAAGCTTTCTGCCTTGGTACAAAGCTCCTCCTCCGACATTTCCAGTCCATATTCCTTCGCCAGATGCTTCACAATGGCAAGGTAGCCGTCCTTATCCGGTTTCTGGAAGGTAATCGTCATACCGAAGCGAGCGGAAAGGCTCATCAGCTCCTGCAAGGTATCATTCAGATGGATATCATCACCGCTGCGTTCTTCCATGGTTTCTTTCACCAGATGCGGCATCGACCTGAATCTTGATTTTGGCCGCATCGTCGGCCTGCTGGGCCCGAACGGCAGCGGCAAGACCACGCTGCTCAAACTGGCAAACGGTCTGCTGCAGCCCACCGAGGGCGTGGTGAAGATCGCGGGCATGATCCCCGGCCCGGAGACGAAGGAGATCGTCTCCTACCTGCCGGATGCCGATTGGCTTCCCGACTGGATGCGGGTGGAAGAGCTGGTGAACATGTTCCGGGATTTCTACGGGACGCCATGCGAAGCCAAAGCGTACATCGGGTTCGATGCCGCCAAAGCCAACGAGATGCTGGCCCGGCTGAACATCGACCCCAAGGCCCGGCTCAAGACGCTTTCCAAGGGCACCAAGGAAAAAGTTCAGCTGGTGCTGGCTATGAGCCGCGCCGCCAAGCTCTACCTGCTGGATGAGCCCATCGGCGGTGTGGACCCCGCCGCGCGGGACTATATCCTGAACACGATCATTTCCAACTACAGCAAGGACGCAACGGTCGTCATCTCCACCCATCTCATTGAGGACATTGAGCCGGTGCTGGACGAGGCCGTGTTCCTGAAGGACGGCAAAATCTTTGCCCACCGCGCCGTGGACGACATCCGCGAGACCGAGGGCAAGAGTGTCGATGCGTATTTCCGGGAGGTATTCAAATGCTGAAGCAATTGTTGAAATATGAGTTCAAGGCCACCAAAAGCCTGTACTTCGGGCTGTATCTGGCGCTGGCGCTGCTGAGCGTGGTGCTGGGCGTTTCGTTCCGGCAGGAAAATGCATGGGCCGACAATACGAATTTCGGGCGGCTCGAAGTCATTCTGATGGTCCTCTATCTCTCCGTTATCTTCGCCATTGCGGTGCTCTGCTTTGTCAGCACGGTCCAGCGCTTTTATAAAAATCTGCTGGGACGTGAAGGCTACCTGATGCACACCCTGCCCGTGACCGAGACCCAGCTCATCCTCTCCAAGCTCATCACCAGCATGGTCTGGGTGCTGTGCAGCGGCCTGGTGGGCATTGTCTGCATCACAGGGACAGGGATGGTCAGCATTGGTGTGTTGGACGCGGAAGTCCTCGGCACGGTGAACTGGGACAGCTGGAAGCAGCTGTGGGGGATGCTGTATGGGGAACTGGGCGCGAAGTTCTGGCTGGTGACGTTCTGGACCATCCTCATCAATCTGGCCCGGCTGGCCGACCTCATCCTCTGCGTTTACGCTGCCTGCATGATCGCCCATCTATTCCGGAAGTATGGGATGGTCTCCGGCATCCTCGCCTTTATCGGCCTGAACGTTGTGGAGAACCAGATCGACAAGCTGCTGGGCACGAACCACGTGAACCTGTTCGTGGACATTACCTATCGGGTGGCCGATGTGAACGTGACCGGTGTGACCTATGGAATGACCCCGGTGCAGACCATGACCACAGCGTTCGGGGCCGTCTCCGGCTACCTGTTCTGCTTTGTTGTGACCTCGGCCTTCGCGGCGGCCTACTTCTGCCTGACCCGCTGGCTGATGAAGCATAAACTGAATCTCGAATGATGGACAACAAAAATGGCTTCCGGCAGTTGCCGGAAGCCATTTTTTGTCAGGTGTTAAAGATCAGCGGGCGTCGCGGTTGGCCTCGTACTCCTCCATGGAGATGTAGTGGTCCAGCACATGGATGCCCTTCAGGCGCTTGTTGGAGAAGCCGATGGAAGCGTACTGGCCCTCCCAGTAGTTCAGGCGGGTGGCCAGATAGGCGGGCACGCTCATGCCGCGCGGGATGACCAGCGCGTTGTTGATGAGCAGGGCCTCGGCATCGGCGAAGGCCTTGTAGCGGGCGTCGATGTCATCGGTGATCTGCTTGGCAGCCTCGATGGCGGTCATGTACTGCATGATGGTGTCCGCAGTGTCGCCGGTGATGAAGCCGTCCTCCACGCCGGTGCGCAGATACGCATAGCGCATTCCGCGGGAATCCTCGGCCTGATAGAACGGGTCGGTCTCGGTCTCCGGGTCGGAGTAGTCGGCACCCCAGTTGCAGAGCAGGAACTCGAACTTGCCGTTGCGGCGGACGGCGGACAGGAAGCTGTCCGCAGGGCCTTCGGTGATGATGACATCAATGAAGTCGAAGCCGTCGTTCAGCACACCCTCCAGCTGCTGCTTGAAGACCTGGCACTGCTTGTCCCAGTCGGTGGAAGAGGGGTTGTAGGGCAGCTGCACCTTGATGGGGAAGGTGGCACCGGCAGCGGTCAGCTCCTCGATGGCAGCATCGCGGAACTCCTTGGCCTTGGCCTCATCGAAGAACTCGGTGATGTTGGCCAGGTCGCCGCACTGGGTGTAGTCCACACCGGCAGTGGTGGCGCAGAAGTTCGGGGGCGTGATGGTGTTCAGCTTGTAGCCGTCATAGCCTTCCGGGGCAGAAACAGCCAGCGTGACGGCGTTGTTGATGCCGTACAGGAAGGCCTTGCGGAAGTTGGTGTTGTTGATGGCCTTGGCCCAGTTGTCCGGCTCATACTCGGCATCCACGCCCTCGACGCTCCAGTTGGAGAACTCGTGAGCGTAGGGCATGAAGTTGAACATGTAGAAGTAGGTGTAGTTGGTGTTGGGGCGGTCCATGGAGACCATGCTCTTGGTGGTGTCGTCGCTCAGCCAGCTGTCCAGAATATCGGAGCCGATGGTGGCTTCGTCGATCTCGCCGCGCTTGATCATCTCCGGGCCGTTGACGGCGGCTTCGGCGTTGTAGATGCGGCTGATGGTCTCGATGAAGACGTTGTCTGCGTCGTAGTTCTCCGGGTTCTTCTTCATGACCCAGGTCTCCAGAGACTCGTAATCCGCCAGATAGAACGCACCGCAGCTGTACATGGTCTCGGCAGAGGTGGCGTACTGGTCGCCCATCTCGTCCAGCAGGGGGCCGTAGGCAGGCTCATAGGGCAGGTAGCACAGCAGGCTCAGGAAGCCGGGGAAGTCGTAAGTCAGGGTGTAGGTCAGGGTGTGGTCATCCACGGCCGTGACGCCCACGGTGTCGAAGTCCAGCGGCTCGTAGGTGCTGGCGGTGCCGTCCGGAGCGGTCACGGTGACCAGACCGCTGGCGTCGGCGGTGTAGGTGGTGCCGTCGTCGTCCACAACGCCGGTGTTGGCGTTGTTCAGGTAGACGTAGTAGTTGTAGTAGTCATCGGCACCGGCGATGTAGGCGGTGACCAGACCGACGTTGGAGGAGGCGTAGTCCGGGGTCAGAACATACTTCAGGGCGTCCACAAAGTCCTGCGCGGTGACGGGGGCCACGACTTCGCCGTTGTTGTCCACCCAGTTCTCCTCCCGCAGATGGAAGGTCCAGGTCAGGGTGTCCGCATCCCAGTCCCAGCTGGTGGCCAGACCTTCGCGCATGACGCCCTTGTTGTCGTACTCGACCAGCGTATCCACGCAGTTGGCACCCACGACCATTTCCAGGTCGGTGGCGGTGGTCAGGTAGTTCAGGGTGGCGGGCTGGCTGGAGTACAGGATGGTGTACTTGGAGGTGTCCACCGTGCCGGAAGCCGCGCTGCCGGTGCTGCCGGCAGAGGAACTGCCGCCGCAGCTGGTCAGCAGACCGGCTGCACATGCGCCTGCGGCTGCCAGACCGCTGGCTTTGAGGAACTGGCGGCGAGAAATCAAATGATCCATGATAAAATCCCTCTTTCTTCGTATTTCATGTTTTTGTGTGCGCCAGCGGCTGGGGTGCACTGTTTCCCATCAGCGGGGAATTGCAAAAAGGCGTAACGGAATACTTCCGTTACGCCTTTGTAACAGTCCCTCCCGACCACAGCCGTGTGGTTACAGAAAGTATAGCATCCTTTCGGGCGGACGTCAATTCTTTAATTCATATTGGTTTCGGCAGCGGGCGCTTCCGGCACAGCGGCGGCGGGGGCCGTTTCTGCGGCTGCGGCAGCCGACTCGGCCTGGACTTCCGCCGCCAGTGCCTTGGCGGCTTCCTCGGCGGCGCGCTTGGCCTCGCGCTCGGCCTGGCGCTCCTTGGCCTTGGCCACGGCTTCTTCCTGCCGCTTTTTGGTGCGGATTTTGATGCGGCAGACCGAGCAGATGCCGTCCTTGCAGTTGGGGGCGATGGGCTTGCCGCACTCCTTGCAGAGGCTCTTGGTGCATTTGTAAACGCTCACCGGGCCCAGCGTGGTCAGCTGGCGGAGCTTCAGCCCGTCCAGACCGCCGTTGGAGCAGGTGGCAACGCAGACGCCGCACTCACTGCACTTCCACGGCGTGATGACCGCGCGGGTCTGGCCGTCGGGCAGATCCTCGAAGCGGATGGCCCCGGCGCGGCAGGCCTTTTCGCACCGGCCGCAGGCAAAGCACTTCTGGGTGAAATTGGGCAGGTGGTAGCCGTATTTGAGGGGCGTTTCGCTGGCGGCTTTCAGCTGCTTGGTGCGCTGGTGCAGCAACAGGCGGAAGTCCACCGCGCTCTGGTCATCGTCCCGCAGGCCGGGCAGCATCCGGAGCAGCTGCTTCGTGCCCGCCTTGGAGCCGGCCGTCACCTGCTCCATCATCTCGCGGCGGGAGTATTCCTTGCTGTGGAAGGGGGCCGCATCCTGCTCGTAGGCCAGGGTGAACCGAGCCTCGAAGAGAGGCTGGCCGAAAAATTCCACCAGACGGGTGAGCTCGTTGCGCAGATGTTCGGCGCAGACGTCGTTCTCGCACTCGCCGCAGGGGGTCAGGTCCAGCACGATCTTTTTGTTCAGGGCCAGGTAGGCCAGCGCCTCCCACGAGAGGGCCGATACGCAGGCCCGGACGAGGGTGTTCTTGCGGGTGCTTTTCTCGCAGCCGATCCAGACGGTGTCGTTGTCGCTGTCGGCGGGGGCCGTGTCCCGCTGGACCTGCTCCGGCGAGGGGGCGATGCAGCCGCTGCGGCAGGCAGAAACGCAGAGGCCGCAGTCGGTGCAGGGGTCCCAGTCCTTGACGAGATTCGGGCGGGTGAAGATCGCATCCCCAAAGGGGCAGATGTCCTTGCAGGCCGTGCAGGGGGTGCGGTGCGGGTGCAGGTTCCAGCACTGTCTGCGGTTGATCTCCGGGTGGGTGGTCTTCATCAGCGCATCCATGGCGTAGCGCGTAAAGAAACTCATCGAATCACTCCTTATCCGGGTCCATGACCGAAGTCACGACGGCGTTGTCCAGCAAAAAGCGCTGGACCTTCTGGGCAGCTAGAGCAGCGGCCACGGTCTCCGGGGCCAGCACACGGCGGATGTCGGCTTCGGGGGTGTCCTGCTGCACGGAGAGGCGGCGGTATTCGGCGTTGACCTCTTCGGGCCGGACGGTGATGTTCTCGGCCTCTGCGATGGCGCGGGCCGCGTACATGGTGCGGATCTTCCGCTCAGCGTCGGCGCGGTAGCCTGCCCGCAGGGCCTCGGCGGTGGTGCGGCTGTTCTTGCAGTGCTGCTCCATGCTGATGCCGCTGCGGCTCAGGCGCTGGCTCAGCAGCTTCATCTCGTTGTCGGCGGTGCGGTCGAGCACGGCCTCCGGCACGGTGACGGTCAGGTTGGCACCGGCCATCTCCAGCAGCTTCTGCCCGGCGGCGCGGTCGGCACCGTCTTCGTGGATCTTCTGCTTTTTGGCGCGGACGGCCTCCCGCATGGCGGCGAGGGACGCATAACCGGCAGACTGCGCGAACTCCTCGGTCAGCTCCGGGGTGGTCTTCTCGGCCACGGAGTGGAGCGTGATCTCGAACTGCGCCGTCTTGCCGGAAAGCTCCGGCACGCGGAACGCAGCCGGATAGGTGAAGTCGAACCGGAAGGTCTCACCGGCCTTGTGGCCATAGATGGCCTGCTCGGCGGCGGGCATCAGCTTGCCGTCGCCCAGCACGACCATGACCTTCTCCATCCGGCTGTCGGGGATCTCCTGGCCGTCCATGAAACCGGCGAAATCCAGCAGCACCCGGCTGCCGCGCTTCGCGGCCTCGGTGGAGTTGTGGTAGGTGGCGCGCATCCGGGTCTGGTGGACCATCTCGATGTCCAGCGTCTTCTCGGAAATGCCGCGCACATGGCGGGTGACGGCCAGCCCTTTATACTGTCCAAGCTTTACTTCAGGGAAATTATTCTGCTGATTTTCCATTTTGCAATACTCCTTCTGACGATAGAACGTTTATTCGAAAAATGGGAGGGTGCGGTGTTATAACCCGTGGGCGACAAGCCAGCTCTCGGCGACCTGCGAGAACATTTCGGGGTATTGGGCATTTTCGGCGTCGAAGACGTGGAGGTAGGTCTCCACTTCGGCACGGGTGGGGGCGGCGACCCGCTCCCAGATGGTGAAGGTGTAGCCGTTGCCCATATCGAATGTGGCGGCAAGGGTGTGGGTGCCGTCCCGCAGCTCGGCGAATTTGGCGTTCAGCTTGTGGCCCAGCTCCGTGTCCGATGCGTAGGACAGGGGGTAGGGGTCAACGGTGACGACATACTTTGCCTCAAAGAAGCTCATGGGGAAGTTGTGGGTGCCCGGCACCGAGAAGCTGTCCGGCAGTTTGCCGTCCAGCGGCTGCTCCGGCAGCAGGCAGTTGCGCAGATGGCCGGGGTTGTAGAGCATGTCGTCGGTGATCATGTACGCGGTCTCGCCGTCGCCGAGGTGGACGCTGAGCCATTCGGTCACAGCCTGCAGCTGGCTCAGGTCCCTGCGGTCGCAGGTCAGACCGTCGAGCCGGACAAATTCTGCGGTGCTCTTGAGCGGGAAGTGGTCGATGAGAAAATCGGGCAGGGCCACCACCGTCAGCGGCGAGCAGCGCACCGATACGGCAAACACCAGCGTGAACGCCCAGTAGCCCAGCTTGAGGGCCTTGCGGCGCTCGATGCCCTCCGCCAGCGCCGCAGCGCCTGCCAGAAAGAGCAGGAAGTAGGCGGGGAGGAAGAGGAGCATCTGGTGGGAGCCGGTGTTCTGCACCCGCGTGAAGAGCACGAGGCTGACCGCCAGCTCACAGGCACCCAGCGCAGGCAGGGCGAACCGCTTGCGGCGGAAGGCATCTGCGATGCCCAGCCCGATGAGGATGAAGTTCAGCAGGCCGATGCGAAGGGTGTGGTAATAAAGCTCGGTGGCCATGCCGCCGACGTTGTAGTAAGAATAGCGGTCGGAGTAGTCAAAGGCGAGGATCCTGCGGACCATGGGCCAGAGCAGGGCGACCATTGCGACTAGGGCGCAGAGGCCGAAGGCGATGAGGTTGCGCACCCGGCGGACGGCCAGCGCCTTGTCGGTCCTGGCGAGTTTTGCGCTGCTGACCAGAAGCAGCAGTGCGTAGGAAAAGTAGTAGCCGACCACGAAGTAGAGATACCACCGGCGGGTCAGAATGACCGCTGCCGTGGCCAGAAAGAGGAGGGCGAACCGGCCCGGCTCCAGCTGTTCAAAGCGGTAGTCCAGCGTCAGCACCAGGATGGCGAAGGCGAAGATGAGGCCGAACCAGTCCGGCTGGGCCATCATTGCGCTCATCCGCAGAAACGGAAAGGTGAGCAGCCACGAAAAGCCGATGAGGAAGTAATAGAACCGGTTCTTCACCCGGAGCATCTGCCCCACCTTGATGACCACGCCCGCCAGCAGCACCATCAGGCTGGGCAGGACGCAGAACACCTGGCTGAACGCATAGCTGTCGCCGGTGCGGGCCGTCAGGCAGAAGGGAAACTCAGTGAACAGGGTGATGAAATTGGTGTAGTCCTCTGCGAAGGAGCCGAAAATGTACGCGAAGCCCGCCGCCGGGCCGGCAGCAAAGGCCGCCTCGGCGCTGTATTGCTTGACGAGGTAGTTGGCGTAGTCCCAGGCGTAGACGAAATCGCGCCGCCCCAGCGCCCAGTAGAAATAGAGCACCGCCGCCGCCCAGCAGCCCACAAGGACGGCCCGGTGGAAGAAGTCCAGCGTAACGCCGGACACCCGCAGCACCCACAGCGCCCCGTAGAACAGCGTACAGCTGCACCACAGGCTCACCAGCGGGAAGAATGCCGCCCCGGTGGGGAAGAGCAGCCCGACGGCTGCCAGGACCAGTACCCCGATGCCGAGCGCGGCCCCCGCTTTGCCCCAGGGGGTGAGGCCGCGTTTCAGCAGGGTCGAACGTGTTTGTTCCATAACGCAAAACCTTTCACAAAACCTGATAGTTCATGTTACAGTATAACGGTTCTGCCCGGCGCTGGCAAGGCCGCAGCGGCGGCAAAACGCAAAATATCCCGCTGCATTTTCAGCAGACGGGATATTTCGAATAAAAATTTACTTTTTGGAATTGATTGCGGGCTTTGCAGCGGCCTTGCGCCGGGCAGCAGCAGCCTTCCGGGCCGAAGCCTGTGCGGCCTCGGCATGGGGAGCCTCCGGCGTCAGACGGAGCAGTCGGCTGCCCATGGCGGGCAGGTCAAGGGTCAGGGTGTAGTCCCGCCCATAGACGCCGCCGTCCGTGGTGTGGAAGCTCCGGGTCCGGCTCTTGTCGGCACCGTTCCAGCGGGAGGCCTCGCTGTTGAGCAGTTCTTCGGCCCCGCAGGGGAACTTGAGGTAGAGCGGGAACTTTTTGTGGGCGGTGTTCTGGGTGTTCATCACACAGAGCAGAGTCTGGCCCGCGCCCTTGCGCAGCCAGGCGTACACGCCCTCGTCCCGGCTCTCGCTGGCCACCCACTCAAAGCAGCCGGGGTTGTATTCGCCGTCGTAGAGGGCGGGCTCGGTGGCGTAAAGGCGGCCGAGTTCGGCGAAGTATTTCTGGAAGCTGTCGTGGAAGGGGTATTTCATCAGGCCCCAGTCCAGCTCTTTCTTCTCGTCCCACTCGCGGAAATGGCCCAGCTCGTTGCCCATGAAATTCAGCTTCTTGCCGGGGTGGGTGTACATGTAAAAGTAGAGGGTGCGCAGCTGGGCGCACTTTTCCTCGTAGGTGCCCCAGAGTTTGTCGATGATGGTCTTTTTGCCGTGGACCACCTCGTCGTGGCTCAGCGCCAGCAGATACAGCTCATTGTAGAAATACTGCATACTGAAGGTGAGCTTGTGGTAGGCATCCGGGCGCTCACCGAAGGGGGTGGCGAAATAGTCCAGCGTGTCGTGCATCCAGCCCATGTCCCACTTGTAGTCGAAACCGATGCCGTCGTAGCGGGTGGGGGCCGTGACCTTGAGGAAGTTGGTGGAGTCCTCGGCCGTGTAGATGCCGGTGGGGAACCGCGTGTTCAGGCCGTGGTTCAGATTCCGCAGGAAGGTGACCGCACCCTCGTTCACGCCGCGGTTGGGGTCGCCCTGCCAATAGAGCGCACGGGAGATGGCGTCCATCCGGATGCCGTCGCAGTGGTAGACGTCCATCCACAGGGCGGCGGCGCTGTTCAGGAAGCTGCACACCTCTCGGCGGTAGTAGTTGAAGTTGCAGGTGCCCCACTCGCTGTGGCCCACATCGCTGTCGTACTCGT
>OGZW01004311.1_pt1 | contig 10016 bp, 8 predicted proteins | sample 1577001 | NCBI WGS metagenome assembly OGZW01 (sample SAMEA3541519, study PRJEB24748) | human gut metagenome | biome: human gut; feature: human-associated habitat; material: faeces | place: China | collected 2012
AGATCAACCGCGAGACCAACTACTCCAAGGATAAGAACCTGTGGCACCTGAGCCATGAGGGCCTTGACCTTGAGGACCCGGGCAACGAGCCGCAGTACGATAAGCCGGGCTTTTTGGAGCTGGGTGTCAGCCCCAAGACCGCACCGGACAAGTCCGAGTTCGTGGAGCTGGCATTTGAAAAGGGCGTGCCGGTGAGCCTGAACGGCGAAAAGATGAAGCCCGCCGTCCTCATTGCCAAGCTGAATGAGATCGGCGGGCGCAACGGCATCGGCCTGTACGATGTGGTGGAGAACCGTCTGGTGGGCATGAAGAGCCGCGGTGTGTACGAGACTCCCGGTGGTACCATCCTCTATAAGGCTCATGAGGTGCTGGAAACTCTGACGCTGGATAAGCTCACTGCCCACAAAAAGCGCGAGCTGTCCATCACATTTGGTGAACTGGTCTATGACGGCCAGTGGTTCAGCCCCCTGCGCAAAGCTCTGAGCGCCTTCGTCACCTCCACGCAGGAAAACGTTACCGGTAAGGTGCGTCTGGAGTTGTACAAGGGCAACATGATCAACGCCGGTGTCTGGTCTCCGTATTCCCTCTACCGTGAGGACATTGCAACTTTTGCTGCCGGCGGCGACTACAAGCAGAGTGATGCTACCGGTTTTATCAGCATCTATGGTCTGCCTACCAAGGTGCAGGCCATCGTAAACAGCGAAAAAGAAGGTAAATAAAGAGTTATGCTTACAGCAGTTACTGGTATCAATTGGGGCGATGAGGGCAAAGGCCGCGTCATCGATCTGTTAGCCGAACATGCCGATGTTGTTGCCCGCTATCAGGGCGGCAACAATGCCGGCCACACCGTTGTAACGGAGCAGGGCAAGTTCATCCTGAACCTGCTGCCCTCCGGCATCCTGCACCCGGACGTTGTCTGTGTGCTGGGTGCGGGCATGGTGATCGACCTCGACCATCTGGCCGGAGAAATGGATGCCATTGAGGAGCGCGGCGTAAAGGTAGGCTCAGAAAACCTGAAACTTTCAGATAAGGCCACCATCTCCATGCCGTGGCACAAGGTGCAGGACGGCTTGGAAGAGGACCGCCTTGCCCAGAAGGGTGCGGCCTTTGGTTCTACCCGCCGCGGCATTGCCTACGCCTACAGCGACAAATACCGCAAAAAGACCCTGCGTCTGGGCGATCTGCTGCATCTGGACGAAAAGCGCGTGCAGGACCGCCTGCACATGATCCTGGAATCCAAGAATCTGGAGCTGGGTGGCTGCTATCATCAGGAACCCATGAGCTACGATGCTCTGCTGGAATGGTGCCGGATGCAGGCCGGACAGTTTGCACCGTATATCTGTGATGTGGGTGCATTTTTGCAGCAGGCTCACGACAGCGGCAAGCGCATCGTGCTGGAAGCCCAGCTGGGTGCCATGCGCGATATCGATTATGGTATCTTCCCGTTCACTTCCAGCTCCAACACGCTGGCAGCCTATGCGCCGCTGGGCGCAGGCATTCCGAACTGCCGTCTTGACCATGTGGTGGGCGTGCTGAAAGCCTACTCCACCTGCGTGGGTGCAGGCCCCTTTGCCGCCGAGAACGCCATGAGCGAGGACTGGAATGAACAGCTGCGCAAGGCAGGCGGCGAGTATGGTGCGGCCACCGGCCGTCCGCGCCGTGTCGGCCCCTTCGACTGTGTGGCCAGCCGCTACGGCCTTACCTGTCAGGGCGCAGACAAGATCGCCCTGACGAAGCTGGATGTGCTCAGCAGCATGAAAGAGATCCCGGTGATCACCGGTTACACATTGGATGGCGTGCAAGTCCCCAGCTTCGACCCGCTGTCCGACCTTGACCGTGTAAAGCCGGTGGTCACTATGCTGCCCGGCTGGAACAAGGATATCTCCGGCTGCAAGAGCTGGGATGAGCTGCCCAAAGAGGCCAAGGCTTACGTGGAATTTCTGGAAAAGCAGCTGGGCCATGAGATCCAGTTCGTCTCTACCGGAGCCGAGCGCGAGAAGTTCGTGCTGAAAGGAGAATGGCTGTGAGACACTTTATTGAGCCGGACAGCTTTACACTGGAAGAACAGCTGCGCCTGCTGGACCTTGCTGACCGGATGGAGGCCGACCCGGCACCCTATGCCCACCTGTGCGATGGCTGCATTCTGGCAACGCTGTTCTACGAGCCTTCCACCCGCACCCGCCTTTCGTTTGAATCGGCCATGCTGCGGCTGGGCGGCAAGACACTGGGCTTTGCAGGGGCACAGCTTTCTTCCGCCAGCAAGGGCGAGACGGTGGAGGACACCGCCCGCGTGGTGAGCAACTACGCCGATGTGATCGCCATGCGCCACCCCAAAGAGGGCGCACCGCTGCGGGCATCCCTTTCTGCCCGTGTGCCGGTGATCAATGCAGGCGACGGTGGGCACGCGCATCCCAGCCAGACGATGATCGACCTCATGACGATCCGCCAGCGCAAGGGGCGGCTGGATCATTTGACTATCGGCTTCTGCGGCGACCTCAAGTTTGGCCGCACGGTCCACTCCCTGACCGCTGCGCTGAGCCAGTTTGAGGGCAACCGGTTCGTGTTCATCTCGCCGGAAGATCTGCGCCTGCCGCAGTATGTGAAGAATGAATCGCTGGAGCCGACCCATCAGATCTATAAGGAAACGGCTGACCTTGAAGCCGAGCTGCCGCATCTGGATGTGCTGTACATGACTCGTATCCAGCAGGAGCGCTTTTTCAACGAGGAAGAATACCTGCGCCTGAAAGGCTGCTACCAGCTGGACGAAGCGCTGCTGCAGAAGGCACCGCAGGATATGCCGGTGCTGCATCCGCTGCCCCGCATCGACGAGATCAAAAAGGATGTGGATGACGACCCGCGTGCCGCCTACTTTGATCAAGTGCACAATGGCGTGTATATCCGCATGGCCATCATTCTGGCATTGCTTGATATCCCTGATCCAGTTACCGGCAAAAAGGTGCTGGAAGCATGATATAAACCTCTTCCCCGAATCCTAAAAAGAAAGCCGGGCAGACCGCAGTCTGCCCGGCTTTCTGATATTACTTTAATCCACCACCGGAATGTTCAGCCCGAATTCCAGCGGGCGGAAGCGGGGGCAGACGTTCTCGGTGATGCAGATGACCGATGCGGCCAGTCGGCTGCCGATCTCGCAGGACTCGGCCAGCGTTTTGCCGTAGGTCAGGCCGATGGTGGTGCCGGCAAAGAAGGCATCGCCTGCGCCGGTGGTGTCGATCACATCCACCTTCTTGGCAGGCACCACGCCGCACTCGCCGTTGGCGCGGGCATATACGGCACCCTGACCGCCCATGGTGATCACCATACTGGGAATGTTGGCGCTGTGCACATTGGCGGCCAGAACCCTGCACATCTCGTCCGGGGCCAGATGGCCGTAATCATCGGAGAACAGCAGCCCGGCTTCCTGTTGGTTGCACACAAAGCAATCGATCTGCTGCAGGAAATCCCGGCGCTCCATGGCAATACTCATGTTGGAAATGGCCGCAAAAACCTTTTTGTTGTACTTTTTGGCGTAGTGCAGCACCTGTTTTACAGTATCTTTTTCCAGATCCAGCTCCAGCGCAATGGCATCGCAGTCGGCAAAGATCTCGTCGCCCTTTTCCTTTAAAAGGCCGGTGAGGGGAGTGGTGTCCGGCCGCTTGGAAATGGCTGCATGCACATCGCCGTCGTTGTCAAAGATGGCCAGCCAGGTGCCCATGCCGTCCGGCACGCGCTGGATGTACTTGGTGTTCACCTTGTGGTTCTCCAGCTTGTTGATCACATCCTGTCCCATGCCGGTGTCGTCCACCAGACTGACAAAGGTAGGGCGCAACTCTACATTGGCGATATCCTCCACCACGTTGCGGCTCACTCCGCCGTGTACCTGCTCAATGCGGCCGGCATTGCGCCCGCCCGGAATATAGGCGGAAAGGGGATAGCCTTTGATATCCACAAAAACAGCACCGAGCACAACGATTCCCATAGCAAAAAACCTTTCTGAACAAGAAATATTTACGTCTATTATACCGTATTCTGACACAATGCGCCATCCCTTTTGCGCAAAAACTCCGCAAAGGTCAGGCAAGGGCTGTCTGCGCTGTGCGCACCAGATATTCCATGGCCTGCATCGGGTACTGTCCGGCAGCAGTCTCACCGGTCAGCATCACGCTGGCCGCGCCGTCCAGCACGGCGTTGTAAATGTCACTCACCTCGGCACGGGTGGGCACCGCGCGGGTGCACATGCTGTCCAGCATCTGGGTCACTACCATAAAGGGCACGCCTGCAGCCCGGCAGGCGGCGGAAAGCTGCTTCTGGCAGCGGGGCAGCTCCCACAGCGGCATGGCATTGCCAAGGTCTCCGCGGGCGATCACCACCTCATCCACAAGGTGGATGAATTCCGGCAGGGCACGCACACCGGTCATGTTTTCAATTTTGGCAAAGATACGGATATCCGCAGCCCCGGCTTCTTCCAGCGCATGGCGCAGGGCCAGAATATCTGCTTTGCCGCGCACAAAAGGCAGCATCACACCGGTAACACCGCACTGCTTTGCAATTTTCAGGTTCTGCAGGTCTTCCTCCGTCAGGGTAGGCGAGGGCACCGCAAGGCCCGGTGCAGCAATGCTTTTGCGGCTCTGCAGGGTGCCGCCGCGCACCACGGTGCACACAAGGGCTTCCGGCAATGCCTGTGTGACCTGCACCAGAAGCTTGCCGTCGTCCAGCAAAAGCTGCTGGCCCGGCGCAGCCGCCTGTACCAGAGCTGCCGGGCAAGGTACGCCGTCTGCGCCAAGGCGTACAGAGCTGCCCTCAACCAGAGCAACAGGCTCTGCCAGCGTGCCGATGCGCAGTTCCGGCCCCTGCAGGTCGATCAGCAGCTGACGGATGCCGGCTGCGCGGATCATAGCCAGCCAGTCGGTGTGCGCCGCCAGCGGCCCGTGGGAAAGATTCATGCGGATGCCGGTCATGCCGGCTTCCACCATGTGCTGCAAGATCGCCGGCTGTGCGCAGGCCGGGCCGATGGTACCATAAAAATCCAAGGTTCATTCCCTCGATTCATTTTTTTTCTAATGTATATTGTAACATGAACTGTCCGGGTTGAAAAGAGCCGGACGCGGGCAGAATAAGGGGATTGAAAAAATGCGGTAGCAGCCTGCGCAGGGAAATTGCGAAAAATCAAAGACCCGGAACCTTTTTAGAGCCGTTTTGGCCCTGAAAAAGTTCCGGGTTTTGTACAATGTTTTTGGAGAGCTGTCTTGCAACAGCTTTTTCGCATGTTCGGATGGAGCGCGCCCGGCAGCTGAACCTTGTGCCGGGGGATATCTTGTTCCGCAAGGTGTTCTGCTTTACCCGCAAGGACGGCGATTGCTGGGTGCACTGTGTGGCGCGGGTACCGGTACACCTGCCCGAATAACAAAAGAGGCTGCTGCACATCGTTTTAGCCGAAAGTGCAACAGCCTCTTTTTGTTGTGGGCAATCAGCCCTCCGATGCAAAAAATTCTTTGGTCAGCCTGACCACCGTGCCGGAAAGCAGCAGCAACGCGAGCAGGTTCGGAATGCTCATCAGGCCGTTGAAGGTATCGGCGATGCTCCACAGCAGGCCCAGATCCATCGTTGCGCCCAGAATGGACACAAAGGAGTAGACCAGAAAGAAGGGCTTTGCCACCTTATCGCTGCGGCACAGGAACACCAGGAACCGGGAACCATACAGGCCCCAGCCGATGATGGTGGAAAAAGCAAAGCAGCACAGGGCCACGGCGGTAAAGATGGAAGCCCAGCCGCCGTAGGTGGTGGTAAAGCCGCTGATGGTCAGCTCTGCACCGGCTGCGGTGCCGTAGTTCACGGTGGTGCCGCTGCACAGAATGACCATGGCAGTCAGGGTGCAGATGACGATGGTATCGGCAAACACTTCAAAGATGCCGAACATGCCCTGCTTGACCGGCTTTTTGGTGTCGGCGCAGGCGTGAGCAATGGAACCGGTGCCAAGGCCGGCCTCGTTGGAGAAAATGCCGCGGGACACACCCTTCTGCATACTGACGAACAGGCTGCCGATGGTGCCGCCGGTGAACGCTGCCGGGTTGAACGCACCCGCAATGATGGACTCGAACACATAGGGCAGGCGCTCAAAGTTCAGCACCATAACGCCCACGGACAGCACGATGTAGAACAGAGCCATAAAGGGCACCAGCTTTTCGCTCACGCTGCCAATGCGCTTGATGCCGCCCAGCAGCACCATGGCCACCAGCATGGCCACTGCGATGCCAACCACGAGGTTCAGGGTAGAAAGCGCACCGCCGCCCACCACGCCGTACTCCAGCAGAGCGGTATCGATGGCGGCAACGATGGTATTTACCTGTGTGGCATTGCCGGTGCCAAACACGGTCAGCACGCCAAACAGGGAATACAGCACAGCAAGAAACTGCCAATGCTTGCTCAGGCCGTTTTTAATGTAGTACATGGGGCCGCCTACCCATTCGCCCGCCTCGCTGCGCTCACGGTAGTGCACCGCCAGCGTGACCTCGGCAAACTTGGTGCACATGCCAAGCAGGGCAGAACACCACATCCAGAACACGGCACCCGGTCCGCCAATGGCGATCGCGCCTGCCACACCGGCAATGTTGCCGGTGCCCACGGTGCCGGCCAGCGCGGTGCACACCGCCTGAAAGGGGGTCATGGCGCCATCGGAAGCGTCTTTTTTGCGGAACATGCGTCCGATGGTGGTCTTGATGGCGTAGGGAAATTTGCGGATCTGCAAAAAGCCCGTGCGAACGCTCAGGAGCAGGCCTACGCCGATGATGCACACCATGGCGGGCACGCCCCAGATGAATTGGTTGACCGCCTGATTGACGGCCGTGATCGTCTCGATCATATTTTTCCCACATCCTCTGTTAAATTGCGCTTTTCCAGCCGAAATGCCGGAAAACAAACATCTTATTTTACCGCAGTTTTTGCGCACTGTCAAATAAAATGCACAAAAAAGAGGGAGGGTTTTTGGCAAACTCTCCCTCAACTGCTTGAAACTATTTTATTTTACTTGGTCTTCGTCGTCCAGCGCTTTCAAGAAGGCTCAGCACTTTCCAACTGCCTTGAGGTACACCGGGTAAGCCACGATGGCGGACAGCACTTCGGTGATCCAGAATGCATGCCACACGCCGTTGGCACCAAGGAAATGGCACAGCACAGCGGCCAGCGGCATGATGAATACGATGTAGCGGCACAGCGAGATGACCAGCGATTCTGCGCCCTTGCCAAGGCCTTCCAGTGCACCGGAAGAGGTGGTGGCTACGGCAGAAACCACAAAGCCCAGACAGATGATGCGCAGGGCAGTCTGGCCGATGGCGACGGTTTCGGGGTTGGAGGTGAACAGCTGCATCAGCGGGCGGGAAGCGAACAGGCAGATGACCGTGCCCGCAGCCATGATGGCAGCACTCATGATGAGGGTGAGTTCGTAGAGCTTTTTCACGCGGGCGTGCTGCTTGGCACCGTAATTGTAGCCAATGAGCGGGCGCATACCCTGCACGATGCCGTTGGCGGGCAGATACAGGAAGGTCTGCAGCTTGTAGTAAATGCCCAGCACCACCACGTAGCTCTGGGAAAAGCCCGCCAGCAGGCCGTTCAGGAAGGTGACCAGCAGAGAGGGCAGGGCCAGATTGAGGATGGCCGGCACGCCGATGGCATACAGTTTGCCGTCCAGTGCGGCATCCGGGCGCAGGCAGCTGCGGCGCAGTCGGATAGGCAGCTCAGTACGGACGTAAACGAAAAGGTAAACGCACAGGCTCAGCAGCTGGCCGATGCCGGTGGCAAGGGCCGCACCCGCAATGCCCATGGCAGGCACCGGGCCAAGGCCGAAGATCAGGATGGGGTCCAGAAGGATGTTGCACACACAGCCAAAGATCAGCGCCGCCATAGTCACCTTCATGCGGCCCACGGCCTGAAACATCTTTTCAAAGGCCAGTGCCGCCATGTTGATGGTGGCAAACAGGAATACGATGGTGGAGTAGGTGATGCCGGATGCGATCAGGCCTGCGTCGCTGGTGAACCGGCGCAAAAAGCCCGGCATGATGACAATGCTGACAATGGTGATGAGAATGCCGTGCATCAGGCTCAGCGCCATACCGTGGGTGGCGGCAGTCTCGGCCTTTTTGTGGTCGCCTGCACCAAGGTACAGTGCGATCATGGCATTGATGCCAATGCCAAAGCCAATGGCAATGGCGTTGGCAAAGTTCTGGATGGGATACACCAGACTGAGGGCAGTCATGGCATCCTCGCTGATACGAGCCACGAACAGGCTGTCCACGATGTTGTACAGGCTGTTCACCAGCATGGAGATAACGTTCGGCAGTGCCATGGATACCAGCAGCGGCAGCACCGGTTTTTCTTTCATAAAGGTCTCGTTCATAGTGTTTGCATTGCTCCTGTAGAGAAAAGAAATGAATTACTGCAGCCGCGGAATCGTCAGGGCGAGACTGCTCGAAAACAAACGCAGACGCAAAAAAGCCACACAATGGCTTTTTTGAAGTCATTGTGTGGCGAAAAGTAGCATACTGCTGTAAAAATCCACACGAATTTTATTAACTGTAGGATAACACGGCTTCCGGCAGATGTCAAGAGGTCAAACGGATAAAGTGTGCCAGGCTTCCCTTGTCCAGCGGAAGATGAGAAGCATCCCCGCCGTGGGCCAGCAGTACATGGATGCGGCCATCGTCCGGAGCCTTAATGCCGTTTAAGCGAGCCTCATTGATCTCTGCGGTGTGATAGGAGAAACCGTGTACCTCCAGGTTTAAGTCCCTGAAATAAACGGAGCTTAATTCCTCCGACATGAGGAAGGTGACATTGGGACACCAGGTAAAGCTCATGAGCGCAGAGCTGGGCCGGATACGGTCATGGTTTCCCGCAATGATCATGACCTGCACGCCGGGAATGGTAGAGAACAGGTAGTTGACCTCTTTTAATCCTTCACCGATATCTTCCACGCCATCACCGATGTCTTCTCCAATATCTCCGATGACACCGTCCCCATTATTATTCCTATCATTATTATTTCTATCATTATTCATTGTATCATCTTTCGTCATACCATTATCATTTGTCGTACTATCATTTACTGTATCATTTTGATTTCCGCCTGTCGCATCATTCATGTTATTTCCACATGCGGTCATAACAACCATCATTCCTGCAAGCAGTAAAGTAAATACATATTTTTTCATCGATTTCTTCTCCTTTTCCTGTTGAAAATAATTTTCCTGCTTATAATATGCGACAAAAACTGGATTTTTATGTTTTCCGGCAACAAAAAAATGCCAGGAAAATTTTCCCAGCATTTTTTATATCAATACGCTTTTTATTTTCAGCTAAATTTTCTATCCTATCAGCCAATAACATCGCTCATGTCATACATTCCAGCACCTTTTCCTTTGAGGAATTTTGCTGCTTCTACTGCACCTTTTCCAAATACAGCTTTTGAGTATGCAGTATGCTTGAACTCAATTACTTCGTCCGGACCGCAGAATAATACTTCGTGTTCTCCTACGATTGTTCCGCCACGAACTGCGGAAATTCCGAGTTCTTTTTTATCTCGTTTCTGTCTTACCTGACTTCTGTCATAGATGTATTCGTACTGATTGTCCATTGCTTCATTGATACTGTCAGCCAGTGCAAGTGCTGTACCGCTTGGTGCATCCAATTTCTGATTGTGATGTTTTTCTACGATTTCTACATCAAATCCTGCTGCTGCAAGCACTTTTGAAGCATCCTGCAGTAATTTTAAAAGTGTGTTGATTCCAAGAGACATATTTGCAGAACGAAGTACTGCTGTTTCTTTTGCAGTTTCTTTTGTTTTTGCAAGTTGTTCCTCAGAAAGACCTGTTGTACAAAGTACTAATGGAAGTTTCTTTTTCGCACAATATTCCAATACTTTGTCTGTCGCTTTCGCAGATGAAAAATCAATCATTGCATCCGCTTCCACATCACACTTTTCTGGCACTTCCATTAATGATTACAATTTTCATGCGTGTATCCTCCAACTT
>OGZW01004313.1_pt1 | contig 10013 bp, 9 predicted proteins | sample 1577001 | NCBI WGS metagenome assembly OGZW01 (sample SAMEA3541519, study PRJEB24748) | human gut metagenome | biome: human gut; feature: human-associated habitat; material: faeces | place: China | collected 2012
CTCCAGAAAAATACAAGTAATGTGTGAATAAAAGTTGGTATTTGGGTGCTGACAGAGACAGCAAAATCATTTATTTTATCCAAATTATAACCATTACCAGAAAGAAAAGTGGTTTGAATGTCACCATTGGTACTTGAACTGGCTGTCAGCAAATGTCTCCACGATATAGAAGATGGGGCAGAGTTTATCGGTAAAAAGGGAACAATTAGAACGGCAAGAAATATAATCGAAAGATTATATTGCATACGTGCGGATAATTGCCTTTGCAATAAATTTTTTAATCCCAGTAAACTACCTAAAAAAATACAAATGATGGCATTACAGAGTAAAAATCGAAAACTAAAATATATCAAAATATGCTCCTCCCATGGTTAATGATTGGAAAGAAGATTCCGTAAGCTGGCAATGTCTTCTTCAGACAATTTATCATCCTCAATGTAAGAGGCAAGCATAGAAGTGATATTACCATTATAATATCGCTTTAAAAAAGAATTACTTTCCTGCCGAATATATTCGTCTTCCTTGACCAATGGAGTATAGACAAAAACCCGGCTTTGTTTTTCATAGGTTAGTGCTTTTTTAGAAACGAGACGTTTAATCAATGTCTGAATTGTTTTAGGACTCCAACTGGAAATTTGTGTTAATTTTTCAGTAATTTCATTGGTGCTGATTGGTGCGTATTTCCAAACGATTTTCATAACTTCAAATTCAGCTTCTGAAATTTGAGGCAGATTGCTCATGTGATATTCCTCCAAATCTTACAAATGTAATAAAAATATTATATATCTTAAAAGGTTATTCTGTCAACGAAATAAAAACTTGACTTTAAATCTTACAGATGTAATAATAGATAAAAATTACACTTGTAAGATTTGAAATGCGAAAGGTTTTTATAAAAATGGGAAGGGTAGTTGTTGTAACATTTGATGAAAATGAGGAAGAAAAATTAAATGAATTATTACATTTTCTGTCTGCTAAAAAATACTCTGAGATACCTGATAAACAAAATAGGGTACTTGATTACGGAGCATTAAAAATAAATGCGGAATATCGTTCTGTAGAAAGTAATGGTGAGCTGGTTCAATTGACGAATTATGAATTTGAAATATTATATTTGCTGGCAAAAAATCCAGGATGGATATTTTCAAAGGAACAAATATATACACAGGTGTGGAAAGAACCATATTATGGGGCAGAAGATAATGTTATGGGCATAATTCGGAGAATCAGAAAAAAGATTGAGCCAGATTCTGCAAAACCAAGATACATTTTAAATGTATGGGGAATGGGATATAAATTTAATGGTGAATTGATGAAATGATGGAATATAAAATTGGGCATAATTAAGTAAAGATACAAAAAATAGTAGGAGAAATTTTTATGGAAAATGATATTTGGAATAAAATATCCTCTTTTTTGAACCAGTTGCGTTGTGAGAATATAAACAGAGAAAGTTATATCTATTTCCAAGAACTTGCAAATATTCAGTTGAAGAAGAAAATGGAAAAAGAAAAGGTGAATAAACTTCTCGATCATATAAGTAATGAGGACAGGGAGAAGTTGAAGCAATATGGAGAAATTTTGGAAGAAGAAGCGTTTGTGTCAGAACAAAGGGCATATTGTCAAGGATATGTAGATTGTATTCAGTTATTGGCTGGTTTAGGACTCTTGAAAAAATCGACGGATATGGAAAAAATAATTAGCGAGATGAAAAGCAATTAAGTGTGTCGTGGAGGAAAATGTAGTATTTGATAGATAAAAGGATGTTCGTAAAGAAGAAACAGTTGGGGATTATCTGGAATACTGGTTTGAAAATATTTTCAGTCCGAGAATTGAGACAACCACGAGAATGGTTGGAGCATATACCTTATATAATCTGATTCTTCCGAGTATGGAAGCGGATATCAAATTAAGGTATGTTTCAGTAGAGTATTTAGATGCTCTACTGGAACGTGTCGCGAAAATCTGTCCTTCAGCGGGAAATAAAGGGCGGGAGCTTTTGAGCATCGCCATGAAAGATGCAGCAGGAGATAAGTTCATAAGCTATAATCCAATGCCTGAGACAAAGCCATATCCGAGAGCAAAACCAAAGGTAAGGGTATTAGGCAAAGAAAAATTGAAGGTTTTTCTTGAAGCTGCGAGCAAGAATCCTTGGTATCTGGAAATTTTACTGGGACTGTTTTGTGGATTACGAAAAGGAGAAATCCTTGGATTGAAGTTTCAGGACTTTGATTTTGAAAAGCAGACGGTCAGAATCAGCAGACAGATTGTCGGAAATCTTAAAGTGAAAGAACAGGAATTTACGATTACGGAATATGCTGTTATCGAACGGAATCCAAAGACGGAGAACAGTTACCGGATATTAAGAGTTCCGAAAGTGGTGATGCGGGAAGTGAAACACAGACAACAGTTAATTGATAAGCGTAAAGCAGATATGGGGGTAGCGTACAAGGATTATGATTATGTATCTTGTCAGGAAAACGGCGAACCCCGATCATTAACGGCAATGAATCAGGCACTTACGAAAATCTGTAACAGAAATGGATTGCCAAATATCACCGTACATGGACTCAGACATATGTTTGCGACCATTTTAATTGAGCTTGGAGTTCCATTGTTTAAAATATCTGGTCTGTTAGGTCATAGTTCCGTTCATACGACTTACGAATATTATTGTGAGATTATGGACGAGCAGGATAAGATTATTGCGTTTGTAAATAATACATTTGTACCACAACGAACTGAAACGGAGGGATAGCCATGCATAAGACCTTTGACTTTAAGAAATATGTTGAATATAAGGTCTATTCGGTGACAACAATCAAAAATGGATATGGATTTCGTGTGTTGCTGACGTTTGCAGACGAAAGCACAAAGACACAGCAACATGCGGGATTCACAACCAAAAGAGAAGCTAATGCATTTCGTGATGAAGTAATCGGACAGCTACATACTGGAACCTATATTGTGTATGGAAAAATCCGGGTAGAGGAGTTTATGATCTTCTGGTTGGAAGATATTATGCGTCCCCGAATAACAGACGACACATATACAACTTACAAAAGTGCCATTAGGAATTATATTGTTCCACAGCTTGGAAAAATGTATATGTCTACACTGAATCAGGGTTATATCAGAAAATTATATAATACAGTTGCAGAAAAGTACGAATCAGTTGCGAAAAATGTCAGGACGATCATGAAAACATCATTGGAGTATGCATTTAACAAAAATGTATTGGCAACTAATCCTGCGAAGGGAATCAATTTACCGAAGAAAATAAAAAAGACAGAGTATCGTGTTCTGAAAATCGACGAAAAGAAAACATTGACACTTCCGCAGGTGCTACAGTTGATTGAGGAAAGTAAAGAAACACCGATTCATATGCAGATTTTATTTGCTGTATTGATGGGGCTCAGAAGAAGTGAAATCAACGGTTTGAAATACAGTGATGTCGATTACATTCACAGGACGTTGAGAGTAGAGCGTCAGTTGGGAAAGAAGCCAAACAGTAAAGCAGAAGACTGTGCACCTAAGATGCTGACAAAGCAGGAAATTAAAACAAAAACACCTGCTGGTGTGCGTGAACTTCCAATACCGGATTATGTATTTGAAGCAATTCTGGAAGAACGGAAAACTTATGAGAAGAACCGCAGACGCAGACCAAAAGAGTTCCGGGACTGGAATTATATTTGTTGTTCTACATATGGGAATCCAAGGAGTAAAGGTTTTCATCAGAAATACTATAAAGATTTGCTGAAATCCTTGGATTTGCCTGATATTCATTTTCACCAGTTGAGAAATACCTATGCAACTATTTTGCTGAAGAATAGCTTTAATTCAAAAGGTGTTTCGCATTTATTGGGAACGTCAGGCACAGCAGAGACGTGAAAAGATCATTCAGGCATCGATGCAACTGTTCTGGGAGAAATGTGTGGAAGATACATCTATGGAGGAAGTGGCGAAGTGTTCAGGGGTAGGTGTTGCTACGGTATATCGGTATTTTTCTACGAAAATAGAATTGGTGATAGAGACGGCTGAATTTTACTGGCAGAAAGTCGCGGAGAAATATCTGACAGAACTGGAGCAGACTGACACAGGATATGTGCAGCTTCAGAAAATCATGAATGTTCTGGAAAGAATATTTCAGGAAGAAAAAGCATTTCTGAAATTTCTACAGGAGTTTGATGTTTTTGTAAAGAAATATCAGATTTCTGAAGAGCGGCTGACAGATTATGAGAGTGGTATCTTACGACTGAAACCGTATGTGACAGATGCACTGGAAAAAGGGCTGGCAGATGAAAGTCTGTTTTTTACCTGTTCAATAGACGAGATGTATTTTTCATTGACGCATACTCTCTTGGCAGTGCACCTGACCCGCCGCGGCCACGCGCAGCTGGCTGAAAAGCTGGCCGAAGTGGTGCCGATGCTCCTTTGAGCGAATAAAAACCCTCTCCGCCACGCTGACACATGCCTGCTCCCCCGAAAGGGGGAGCTTTTTGATGCCGTAACATACAGCACCAGACCCCGCCCTTTGGGCGGGGCGGCATTGCGAAGCAATGACGGAGAGGGTTTTTATGGTTTGTTCAGATGTAATCCGAGATGTACGGGATCTTGTGGAAGAGCACATCGTCCAGACGCTCAACGGCCTCTTCTCTGCCCTCGATGCGCTCCAGCTCATACAGACGTTCTGCCGTCTTATAGCCCAGCAGCAGGGTGGAAAGGGTGCCGATGCCCATTTTGAGATGATGCTCCGGCGGTTCCTGCGTCTGGGTGCATTCGCCGTTTTCGAACTTCACCGTGAAGGTGCGGTCGTTCCACGGGAGGAGCTTGTCCTCGATCTCCAGCGCGATGGTCAGGGTGCCGCCGTCCGGGTCGCAGGGATAATCGGCGAGGAAGTCTTCCACGTCGATGATGCGGCCCATGGCATAGGGGCGGATGCTCTCTTTGATGTCGCCATCGTCCATCTCAAAGGCGATGGGCTCGCTGAAATAGGTGCTGCCGTGCACCTCGTCGATCATGGAATCGTGGGCGTGGATGTACTCCCACAGGCCTTTCTGCGCCTCGCGGTTCAGATAGACCATTTCCTTGATGTGCATGATGTCGTTCTTGATGAGGTAGACCATGTAGCCGCAGGGCTTATCCTTGACGTTGTAATAGACGGCCACATTGGTGTCGTCCTCATCCCAGCGCCAGTATTCCTCCCACGCGAGGCTGTTGCGGAACAGGCACCCATGGGTGATAGACGCAAAGTGGGAGTGCAGCTCATGGAACTCGGTGTTGTCCCAGGAGACGCGGCGGACGTAGCCGGGCGCTTTGACCTTGGTGGGGATCTGCCGGTCCTTGATGTTGAACGAGATCTTGTTGGAGACGATCTCCCACCCCAGATGATGGTACAGCGGGATGGAATACGGGTAGAGCAGCGCGAAGGATTTGCCCTCCTCGTGCATCTGGGTCAGGCCCTGGATCATCAGCTTTTTCATGATGCCCTGCCCGGTGTACTCCGGGTAGGTGCAGACGCTGGTGACAAAGCCGACATGGTACACCGTATCGTAGATGTTCATCTTCAGCGGGTAGACCGCGAACTGCGAGATGAGGTCTTCGCCATCGAAGCAGCCCAGCACATCAGCGCGCTCCAGCACCGGGAACTTGGACTGCTTGATCTCATCGTCCTTCCAGCCGGTGGCGGTCAGTTCCTCTTCCGTGACCTGAAAAGTATACCGCAGCAGCGCGTTGTACTGGTCCAGATCCTTCGGTTCGAGGTAGCGGGTGGTATAATGTTCTGCGGCGTTCATGATAACGTCCCCGAAATCACGGAGTCAGACGGTTGGGGCCGCGGAACAGGAACTCGGCTTCCTTGATGGGCAGACCGCAGAGCAGCATGGTCAGGCGGTCGATGCCCAGACCGAAGCCGCCGTGCGGCGGGCAGCCATACTGGAAGAACTCCAGATAGAACTTGACATCCTCGGCCAGACCCTTTTCCTCGGCCTGCTTCTTCAGCACCTCATAGCGGTGCTCACGCTGTGCGCCGGTGGTGATCTCGACACCGCGCCAGATCAGGTCGTAGCCCTGGGGCACACCGTTCTCGTCGCGCATGTGGTAGAACGCGCGCTTCTCGGCAGCGTAATCGGTGATGAACAGGAACTCGTGGCCATAGTGCTTCTTGACCCACTCGTAGCTCAGGCGCTCGGCCTCGGTGGTCAGGTCACCCTTTTCAGAGTCATCGACGGTGTAGCCGAACTCCTCTTCCAGACCCTTGTACAGGTCGGCCAGCTTGACCACGGGGAACGGAGTCTCCGGGACGATGACCTCCTGACCGAAGGCTTCCTGGATCTGCTCGCCGTATGCTTCCTTGACGGCGGCAAGGCCAGCCTTCAGCAGTTCTTCCTCCATCTTCATGACATCGCGGAAGGAGGTGATGTAGCTGAACTCCAGATCGAAGCCGGAGAACTCGGTGGCGTGCTTGTTGGTGTAGCTCTTTTCGGCACGGAAGACGGGGCCGGTCTCAAAGATGCGCTCGAAGCCGGCCGCCATGGCCATCTGCTTGTAGAACTGGGGGCTCTGTGCCAGGTAGGCGTTGCGGTCAAAGTAATCGACCTTGAACACCTCGGAACCGCTCTCGCTGGCCGCAGCGATCAGCTTGGGGGTGTGGATCTCGATGAAGTTCTGGTCCAGCAGGAACTTGCGCATGGCGTTGACCATGCAGCTCTGGGCCTTGAACATCAGCTGGTTCTCATCGGTGCGCAGATCGACCCAGCGGTAATCAATGCGCTGGTCGATGCTGGAGCGCTCGACGGCCTTCTTCTTTTTGGTCGCGGCGATCTCCTTGCGGACGATGGGCAGTGCGTCCGAAATGCTCTCGATCTCGATGGCAGTGGGGATCATCTCGATGCCGCCCATCTTGACGTAATCGTTCTCCACCACTTTGCCGGTGACGGTGATGACGGAATCCGGGGTCAGCTGGTCGATGGTGTCCACCAGTTCGGGGTGGTCGGCCTTCTCGACGGTGATCTGGAGCTTGCCGGTAATATCTTTCAGCACGATAAAGGCCATGGCCTTGCTGTTGCGCAGGTTCTCGATAAAGCCCTGGACTTTGACCGTATTGCCAATTTCCTTTTGTACCTCGTTGATGTAGGTGCGATTCATGGAAATCCTCCTTCGTATTCTTGTGTACTTTTTTATTATAGCCTTTTTGTGGGAGAAATCAACCCAAAACCCCCATCTTCGTCCGCAACTTCTCCCCGCTGCGGCCCATTTGTTCACGCTTTGCGCTGTCCCTTACCCTTTTTTCTTTTCGTGCAGGGTGCCGGTGCCGCCCTCGACGACGCCGTCGTGGTCCAGCACGGCGACGATGGTGCCAAAGAAGCACTTCACGTCCATGCCGAAGCTCAGATGCTCCACATAGTAGCCGTCGAGCTTGGCCTTCTCGTCGATCTCCAGCTCATCGCGGCCGTGGATCTGCGCCCAGCCGGTCAGGCCGGGGCGGACATCGTTGGCTCCGTATTTGTCGCGCTCGGCCAGCAGGTCATACTGGTTCCACAGCGCCGGGCGCGGGCCGATGACCGCCATGTCGCCCACGAAGATGTTCCACAGCTGGGGCAGCTCATCGAGGCTCGTCTTGCGCAGAAAATGCCCCACCCGCGTGATATACTGGTCCGGGTCCTTGAGCATGTGGGTGGGCATATCATGCGGGGTATCCATGCGCATAGTGCGGAATTTGAGGATGTTGAAATGCTGTTTGTGGATGCCCACCCGCTTCTGTTTGAACAGGATGGGGCCCGGCGAATCCACCTTGATGGCGATGCAGAGGATGAGCAGCAGCGGCGATAACACGATCATGCCGCAAAGCGACAGGATGACCGCCAGCAGCCGCTTGATGCCGTTACGATACATAGAACTTTCTCTCCCTTATTCGTTGGTGTAGATGGAACGGTTCTAGTATACCAAGCTCTCCGACATTTTTCAATTCATCGCGCAAGGTTTTCCGGAACACCCGCATCCGGAGTATAGGCAGCCCACCGCCGGGCAAACGCCGGTTTTGTTGCATTTTTCAGCCGGTTTTGCCCCTTGTTTCGGGCGGCGTTCTGCCGTATCATACCACTGGAATGACGTTGTGAGTTTTTTATCATAAAGGAGGGTCCCATCATGATCCAGAGATTTTCTTTCGGGCATCCCATCCCCACCGGGAGCGTCGAGCAGGTGCTCCCCCTCTGCGGAGGCAGCGTCCCCTTTCTGACCCCGGCCGCCGAAGGCTGGACGTATCGGATGCGGGAAGACTGCGTCGTCTATGGCCTGGGCGAGATGCCCCGCGGGCTGAACAAGCGCGGCTGGCATTACATCGCCAACAACACCGATGAATCACACCACACCGAGGACAAGCTTTCGTACTATGGTGCGCACAATTTTCTGCTCATCCGGAACGGGGAGGACTGCTTCGGTCTCTTTGTGGATTTTCCCGGAAAAGTCCATTACGACATCGGCTACACCCGGCACGACACGCTGTGCTTCCACACCGAGGAGCCGGACTACGAGCTGTACGTCCTCTCCGGCGGGGACGAGAACGCGCTCTGCAAAGAGTTCCGTGCCCTCATCGGGCGCAGCTACATCCCGCCGAAGTGGGCATTCGGTCTGGCGCAGAGCCGCTGGGGCTACAAGACCGAAGAAGATGTGCGGGAGGTCGCCCGCCAATACAAGGCAAACGGCCTGCCGCTGGATATGATCTGCATGGACATCGACTACATGCAGGACTACGCCGATTTCACCGTCAACCGGGAGCGTTTCCCCGACCTGAAAAAGCTCTCCGATGAGCTGAAGGCGGAGGGCATCCGGCTGGTGCCCATCATCGACGCGGGGGTCCGCATCGACGATGCCGACGCGACCTGCAAAGAGGGGCTGGAAAAAGGCTACTTCTGCAAAAAGGCCGACGGCACCCCCTTCGTGGCGGCGGTCTGGCCCGGCAAGGCCTACTTTGCCGATTTCCTGCGGCCAGAGGTGCGGGAATGGTTCGGCGGGCGGTACAAGGTTCTGACCGACCTTGGCATCGAGGGCTTCTGGAACGACATGAACGAACCGTCCCTCTTCTACTCGCCGGACCGGCTCCGGGCCTTTCTGGACTCCATGGCCGCTCTGCGCGAAAAGGACAACATCGAGCAGGAGGAATTTTTCAGCCAGGTCGTGGGCGGCGCGATGGGCCTGATGAACAGCCCCGAAGACTATGCCAGCTTCTACCACGAAGTGAACGGCCAGAAGATCCGTCACGACAGGGTGCACAACCTCTACGGCGGCAGCATGACCCGCGCAGCGGGCGAAGCCTTCGCAAAACAGCACCCGGAAAAGCGGATGCTGCTGTACAGCCGTTCCAGCATGATCGGTTCGCACCGGTACGGCGGCATCTGGCTGGGCGACAACAACGCCTCCTGGGGGCAGCTGCTGGCCAACATCCAGATGATGCCCAGTGTGCAGATGTGCGGCTTTTTGTATGCCGGTGCCGACCTGTGCGGCTTCAGCTCTGACACCACGCCGGACCTTGCCCTGCGCTGGCTGGAATTCGGCCTCCTGACGCCGCTGATGCGTAACCACGCCGCCATCGGGACCCGGATGCAGGAATACTACCGCTTCCCGGAGATGCTGCCCGCCATCCGCCGGATGCTGCACCTGCGCTACGCCCTGCTGCCCTACCTGTACAGCGAATTCATGAAGGCCGCGCTTGAAAACGGCTCCTACTTCCGCCCGCTGGCCTTTGATTACCCCGCCGACCCCGACGCCCGCGAGGTACAGGACCAGCTCCTGCTCGGCGAAGGGCTGATGGCCGCGCCCCTCTACACCCAGAATACCCATGGCCGGATGGTCTATCTGCCGGAGCCTATGAAGATGCTCCGCCTGCGCAGCGTGGACGACTACGACGAGGAAGTCCTCCCCGCCGGGCACCACTACCTGCGCTGTGCGCTGGATGAAGTGCTGCTCTTCCTCCGGCCCGGCTGCATCGTGCCGGTGGCAGCACCGGCCGACAACAC
>OGZW01004318.1_pt1 | contig 10002 bp, 5 predicted proteins | sample 1577001 | NCBI WGS metagenome assembly OGZW01 (sample SAMEA3541519, study PRJEB24748) | human gut metagenome | biome: human gut; feature: human-associated habitat; material: faeces | place: China | collected 2012
CACTTTTTACCGCCTTTAGTCTGTCAGCGTCAGTTTTTGCCCCTAAAAAAGAATCAGACTTTACGGTCGAAACTATATTATTCGTATAAGAGCTGATCGTCGAGTCAAAATTCTTAGCCGCCTGAACAGCCAGTGGTTCAGCGGTGCTTTTGAGCGTATCCTTTGCAGAAACGTTTATAAAATACACGGAAACCAAGCTGAGCAGCACCGTGATGATAAGTGCGATTGAAAGCATTGCCAAAAGCAGCTTTGAACGCAACGTTTTCATATAAAGTTCCCCCTTATGAACTTGTTTTTAACGCAGCACACAACACTGCGATATTACGTGTTTATTATATCATAATTGCACAATTATTTCAAGTACCACAAGCATATTTTTTGTGAATTTATGATGCAATTAATGATATGGAGGTGAATAAGAATAGGTAAAAAGGGGGTAAATAAAATATGTACATAAGTCTAAGGATAAGAAAAAGGGTGATGCTTTGTGTTATAGCTATACTTTCTATGCTGGCGGCGGTGGCTGTTATGCCGACCTTTGCAAAAGAAGAAAAAACAGATGGGATAAAGCTTCCGATCATAATGTATCACAGCATCGTAAAAAACGAAGATCGCAGCGGTGAGTATGTCATAACGCCTATCGAGCTTGAAAAGGATCTGCTTTATCTGAAGCAGAACGGCTACACTACTGTTTTTGTAAATGACGTTATAAGATATGTGAAGCGTGGGGGCGAACTGCCTGAGAAGCCTATTATACTGACATTTGATGACGGCACTTACAACTACAGAGAATATCTTCTGCCGCTTCTTGAAAAATACGATATGAAAGCCACTGTATCTATTGTGGGGGCTTACACTGACGCTGCCTGCGAGGAGGCTGAGCCTGATCCTGCTTACTCTTATCTTGACTGGCAGGACGTTTCGGTGCTTCGTGACAGCGGTCATGTGGAGATATGCAATCACTCTTACGATATGCACAATCTTGAGGGCAGGCGTGGAGTCGGTCAGCTAGAGGGGGAAAGCTACGAGGATTACCGAAAGATATTTCTTAAGGACACCACGAAGCTTCAAACGCTTTGCGATGAACACTGTGGTTTTCAGCCAAACGTTTACACCTATCCTTTCGGCATAACCTGCGAAAGTGCAAGTCGGCTCGTAAAGAACATGGGGTTTGAGGCTAGTCTTGGAGTAGAGGAAAAAATCAATATAATAAAAAAAGAAGATGAGCGCTGCCTTTTTGGTCTTTACAGATACAATCGTAGCGGGATCATCTCCACAGAAGAATTTATGGAAAAAGTTTTTGGAGCATAAAAAAAAAGCAGCCCCTATTGGAGCCACTCTCTAAACTGAATCACCATCAGCATACTCACATTATACTCTGGCAGGTGTCGAAATTATACTTGTTTTTGTGTGATTTTTGTAAAAAAAATGTGTATTCGTGTAAGCAGAGTGACAAATGCTGTCACAAGCAGCAAAAAGCACGTTGATACGCCACTTTTGGCTGTTTATCATCTCTTTACACAGAACTTATTTATCCTTTTTGCCGCCTTTGATCTTTCCTCTTATCCAGATAATTATTACGACAAGTGCGATAACAAGGACAATAAGGACGATAGCAAGGGCGGTATTGAGCATCTTTTTATACTGGTCCATAACATTTGCGTTTTTGGACACGGCAGATGAAGTATCGGAACCGTCTTTCTTTTGGACGGTCTGGGTCTGCTGTTCATCTCCGCCTGAGGCTCTGATTATGGTGACAGTATAGGTGGCGGCATTGCCGTCAACGTCTGTGACGGTGATAGTACGAACATTTTCGCCCACCTGACACTCGCTTGTGCCTGTATACCATATGTAATCAGAGGGGCTTGCTGTTGTTCCCTCTATCTCAACATTGGTAACGGAATTGTCAACGTTCACTGTATAGTTATAGACATTATAGGCAAAGGCAGGAGAAAGCTCGCCGTTATCCACTGTCAAGGCTGTAAGAACGCCTTTATCGGGTATGCCGTTTGAAGGTGCGGTCTTAGTGGTAGTGGTGGTGGTCTTTTCGGTGGTGGTCGTGGTTTCTGTTTCGGTCTTGGTTTCCACCTTATCGCTTCCAACTGTTATGACACAATAGGCGGTAGGCGAGCCGATAAGCTCTGAATCAGGGGAATATATCTGACAGCTTTGCAGGCTTATATTTGCATTTCCTGCTGACAGACCTTTGAACGTAAAGCTGAAATCCACTTCTGAAGATGGGGTATCAGGAAATCCGTTTACTGTAAGAACTCCTCCGCCGCCTGAGGCGTTGTCGCTTGACACAAATTCTATAACGGAATCGTCATAGGCGATATTTGCCTGAACGCTTCCTATCTCTGAATCTGCAGAAAATGTCACGGACACTTCAAACTGCTGATCGGTCATGACGGGGTTTTTAGGCGGATAGAAGAAAGCCTCCCCTGTTGCATGGGCAGTGAGAGCCGTCATTGGAACTGCAAGTGCGGCTGTCAAGAGCGATGAGAATATTCTTTTTACAAGCTTTGTTTTTGTGGTCATTGCTATCCCTCCCGATAACATGGATAATTATTTGGTATAAACTTTGGCTATATCAGACCACTGTCCGAAGTAGGTCTTGCCACCTGTGGCTGTATAGCTTCTCACACGGACAAAATATGTCTTTTGGCTTTTAAGATCTGTTACGGCCTTTTTGTCGGTCTTATTTGAGGTCACCTTAACTGTCTTTGCACCTCTGAAAGATATATTTTCAGCATAGGATATCACATAGCCTGTAGCAGAGCCTTTCTGTGCATAGTCTATATAAAAGCCTTTTTTCACCGGAATGAGCTTTTGTATGGTCTGCTTTGCAGGGTTTATTATAAAAGACTTTGTTATCACTCCGCCATACGAGCCTTTTCCTGTTATTGTTACCTTAGCTGTGCCTATATTCTTATTGGCGGAATATTTCACTATATAGTCTGTGCTGTTTTTAAGGGTCTTGCCTGAATATGTGACTGTTATGCTTTGGGTGATGTTCTTGCCTGTGAAAGACTTGTTTTTTACGCCTGCTACCTTAGCTTTGGCAATATCATATTTTGCGGTGGTCACGCTCTTTGTATCAGACCATGCGCCGTTATAACGCTTGCCGCTGACTATTGTATACGAACGCACTCTTACATAATATTTCTTCCCTGCCGTCAGCTTTGAAACTGTCTTTTTATCCGTTTTGTTTGAGGATATGATCAAGGTTTTTGCACCTGCGAAGTCAGAGCGTGTGCTGTACTGCAATTCATATCCTGTGGCTGAACCTTTCTGAGCAAAGTCGATAAAAAAGCCTTTATATCTTGTTTGCAGAGATTGTATCTCCTGTTTTGCAGGATAAATGGTAAAAGTTTTTGTTATCGTACCCTGATAGTTGCCCATGAAGCTTATGATCATTTTTCCAACGCCTATTTTTGTATTTGAGCTATAGGAAACAGTATAATCATGTTCAGGAAGAAGAAATTTTCCTCCGTCTGTTACCATAACGTCAGGTCTTATAGGCTTGCCTGTGTAGGAGAGCGTATCAACATAATAGACGCTTGTCAAGTGGGCGGACTTTGGAAGAATGTCGAATGCTTTGGCTATAGTGCCACTGTATCCGCCAATGCCTGTTATTATCATTTTGCCCTTGCCTGCGGCTATATTATCGGCATAGTCAATGATATAGTCTTTATTATTTGTCAAAGTGGTATCGCCATAGGAAAGCGTTATACTGCTTTGAGCAAGCTCATAGCCTGTGAATGTCATATGTGTTTTAAAGCCTGATATCTCGCAGTCTTTTATAAGCTTTCTGTCGGTATAGACCGCCTGCACTGTCATATGGGCTGTGACTTTTGAAAAGTCTTTATCCCAGCCTGTAAAGCGTTTGCCTTTTATGGTCGGTGCTTTGGGCGGATCGGCACTTTTGCCGTATTCTATGGTCTGAGATGACAAAACTGTGCCGTTTATATCAGTGAAATCGACATTGCAGGTATTGGCTTTCCAGCCTGCATAAAGGGTCTTTGAGCCGTCTGAAAAGCTCACGGACGTTATAGGCTCGCTCTCAAGCTGTGAGTCGATATACCAGCCTGTAAACTGTGCGCCCTCTTTTGTGGGGGCGGAAAGCTGTGCGGTTTCGCCCTCACCAAGCTCATCAGGGTTGAGGAAGCTGTTTTCACCACCGTTAAGGATATAATCTATCTTCGCTTTGTCACTTGGGGTGACTTTTGCGGAAACTGTGGTGTTTTCTGTGAAAACTGTGTTGCTGTTCACAGGTTCGCCTTTACGATACCAGCCGAGAGTGTAGCCCTGCTGAACGTTCACATTCGGGAACACGGCTTTGCCTGCATAGTCGGTGCAGACTTCTATGGTCTGTGCCACAGCGGAAAATGTTATCTTATGGGAAGCCTGCTCGCTATATGAGGTCTGGCGCACAAGAGTGCCGTCCATTGTCCACTTTGCGCTGTCTTTGAACTTTTCACCGTAGGTGTTCATTGCATACGCCCCTTGAGAAAGTGCATTTTTTGCAGAGAGGCTTGAAATCAGGCTGTCGCTGTCATTGCTGTAACAGCCGTATGCGTTCACAACGGAAACGGCAATATCCCTGCCTCCTATAAAGGCATTTGTAATGGCGGAGCTGTTTTCATTTAGGTTTGAAGAACACTCTGTTATGATACCGCAGGATTGTCTTCCTATGACGCCGCCTGAATAGACTTCTCCTGACACTGTGCCGTCAAAGGTGCAGGCTTTTATGGCTGTTCCTTGATAAAAGCCCACTATTCCACCTGCGTAATCGCCTTTCACTATACAGTTTTTCAGGGAAATGTTATTTATCTCTGCACCGTTTTTTATGTATGCGAAAAGCCCTGAATACTCCTTGGACATGATGACTGCGTTTTTTATAAGGTGTCCGTTGCCGTCAAAATAGCCCATGAATGGGTTTTCAGAATCGCCTACGGGTGAGATAGTTTTTCCGTCAAAGTCAAGGTCAGCTTCAAGGGTGACTAGCTTGCCCTCAAAGCTTTCGCCACTGCTGACACGCTTTGCAAAGCTTTCCCACTGGGCTTCTGTGGTTATAACAAGGGCTTCGTCCTGTTCTTCTGCGGCGGAGATAAGGAGCTTTTGTGCGTTTGAGATATCATTTTTAGAAGCGTTCTCGTCTGCAAGCACCTTTCGGGCGTTGTTTGCTTCCCTTTCACAGCCTGCAAGGGTGCCGTACTTTGCAAGGGTGCTTTCAAGTGAACTTTTATCGGGCTTTGCAGTATCGTCAGTATAAGCATAGATAAAAAGGCTTCCTATGGAGTCGGTCTTATCTACTCCAACGTCAGACCAATATTTGCCGTTAATGGAAACATAGCTTTGCCCTGACTGTGCCTTTGATGTTCGGTCGCTTTCTGCAAGGAGATATCCCCTGCCGCTGTCGCCACTGAATTTTACTGAAATGGAATATTTCTCGCCCTCTTCAAGGAGGATATCCTCGGGAAAGTCAACTGTATAAAAGCCGTTTGCGGACACTGAGCCGCTTATCTGCGTTTCAAGTACGCCTATAGGGTCGCTGTCGGAAACGTCGGTATAGACGCTTAGGGTGTAATCCGCACTGCCCGTTTTGCCCACATACATAAAGCCTGCTTTATCAAGCTTTTCATCGGCTTTAGCGGTGAAAACATTTGCACCGTAAACAGAGCCGTCATTGCTGGCATTCACAACATAGCCTGTCATTTTGCTGTAGTGATATGTATTATCACAGCTTTCTTCAAAGTCATAGCAGCAAAACTGTCCGAACTCTGCTTCATCATAGGACACCCAATAAAAGCCGTCATTGTCCTGATCTGCGCCCCACGAGCCTTTCACAAGCCATGCACCGTCATTGGCAGGCTTATATCTGAAATTATCCTTACTGTAATTATCGTCCCAGCCCACCACTGTGACGGAATGATTTATGATAGTGTTTTTTGAGGCGTCGGGATCATAGTAGGCAGTATTGTTATGATTCATATAGCCATTTCCTGCAAAATAGCTTGCGGAAACTGCTCCAAGCTCCATTATTTTACGCTTCACCTGCGTGGTGCTTGAAAGCTCCATGACATAATTCAGCCTGTATTCACTGACGCTTTTCTTATTTTCGGAAACTATCATATTCTCTGTGCCTGATTCTAAAAACGGCTCGTAATCCTCATAGCATAGTCCCTGACCATTTGCAAGGGCGGAAGCTGCGAAGAGCCAGTTTCCCCCTGATGAAAAATCGTCTTTACCTGTGGCTGTGCCTGAATTTGAGGACAGCACCAAGGCTGGCACGGAAAATTCTGCGGAGGGGTTTTCAAGTCCCTTTTTGATAAGATCCTGCTCCGCACAGGCAAGGGCTGAGAACGCCCAGCAAGCACCTGTTGAAGCCTGATCTTTTACTGTTGTGATCTCTCCTGAGCTTCTTGGGTCATAGGCGGAGGGAAGCTTTCGGGCGGCTAGTCTTGAATGGGACTTTATCTGATAGTCACCCTCTGTGCTTTTGGTCACGCCCTCTATCTCATAGCTATAGCCGTTATGGGTAAAGTTTACGGGAACGACTTTTATGCCGTTATCCTCGCTGGCAAGTGCAAAAGTCTGCGCCGAAAGCTGAAAAGCCAAGAGCAAAGCTGTCAAAAGCCCTGCCGCACCTTTCATTCTTCTCATTTTCCGCCCTCCTGTTTATCTCAGGTTATGGTTATCTTTCTTGTATACTCGTTTGAAATACATCTGCCGTATGCCGCTGTTTCTCTAAGTCTTACTGCGTTCTTTTCAAGAAAAGCAACACGCTTTGCATAGTCGGAGATATCCTCAAGCTTTTTCAGCGAGGTCTCATACTCAAGAGTTCTGTTCTCAGCCTGTGCAAGTATGCGTGTGCCTGTGCGGTTAAAGGCAAGGATCCTGCCGTATGGCACTTGTCTGATATCGTCCTTTCTGATGCCGAGAACAAGGTGCAGGACCATTCTTCTTACTCTTGCCATGGTGATATTCTTTGACTTTATACGCTGTTCAAAGATATCCATAGTTTCAGGGCAGGAGCTTACGACAGACATAAATCTGTTGGCAAGGTGTTCGTCGCAGTCAGGGAGGGCAAGAAAATCTTCTCTTGAAGCAGTACAAAGCTTGAAAAGCATTTCTCTGCCTGCCTGCCGGGTAAAGGACGGCTTACAGCCCTCAAAATCATATGGAACAAATTTCTGCCACTCGCCGCCCTCTTTTATAAGCTCTCTTATATGAGAAGCCGAAGCGAAATTACCAGACTCTGCCTGAGAATCATGTGCGACAGCCTCACGCTTTACGGCATAAGGCACTAGCCATGGGGCTATACGCTTTGCCGCCTTTATATACTCCACTGCAAGAACGTTATTGGGGGTAGAGAATATCTCCTCGGCGGTTCTGCCATAAAGACCTATGGAGGCTTCATACATAGCCTGCGGGTAGGTCTTTCCCTGAGATAAAAGCTCTCTGACCTGCTGTGAGTTTTCAAGCATTGCGGATATCTCCGCTGCCTGTTCAAGAGCGTTTTTATCACCGCTTTCACAGCCAAAAGACAATGTCGTTACCACATTCTCCCCAAGACCTGCAAGAAGCCTTACTGCACTTCTTGCAAAGACCTCGCTGTTTGAGCATGAGAACGGGCATGGCAGTTCTATAACAAGGTCTGCACCGTTTCTTATTGCCGCCTGCGCTCTGTCATATTTTGAGAAAACAGCCGCTGAGCCACGCTGTACGCAATCACCACTCATTACTGCGACGATACCCTCTGCGCCAGCCTGTCTTGTGGCTTGTATCTGATATTTGTGTCCGTTATGGAACGGATTATATTCCGCAACTATTCCCGCAATTTTCATTTTTTACTCCTCTTTCTACCCTATGCATATTTTATTCCGTCTTTCAAAAGCTTACTGCGAATTATGATACTAATATGTTAAGCCCTAGTAAAAAAATTGTGCAATATGTATATTTATGAAAAAAGCTCTTGAAATTTATCATTAATATTGATATACTATAAGTATATGATATTATGGGCTTAAAGTCAAGCCCGTTATCTGACATATTATAATCGGGAGGAGATTTTTTCCAATGAAAATCTTAGTTGTAAACGCAGGTTCATCATCACTTAAATATCAGCTTCTGGATATGAAGGACGAGTCTGTTATCGCAAAGGGCAACTGCGACCGTATCGGTATCGACGGCCATGTGAGCGCAAAGACAGGCGACGGCAGACACATCGAGGAGGATTGCAATTTCCCTACTCACACTGAGGCTTTTGAAAAGCTCGTTGAGGTACTCACATCAGGCGAAACAAAGGTCATCGACTCTATGTCTGAGATATCAGCCGTTGGTCACAGAATAGTTCAGGGTGCTGAGATATTCAAGGAGACCTGCCTTGTAACAGACGAAGTTATCGACCAGATCGACTCACTGGCTGAGCTTGCACCTGTACATAACCACCCACACGCTCTTGCACTGAGAGCCTGCAAGGCAGTTATCCCAGCAGGCACACCACAGGTAGTTGTATTCGACACTGCTTTCCACTCAACAATGCCAAGAAAGGCTTATCTCTACGGTCTGCCATACGAGTGCTACACTGATCTTCATGTAAGAAAATACGGCTTCCACGGAACATCACACAGATTCGTTTCAGGCGAGCTTGCAAGAGTAATGGGCAAGCCTATCGAGGAGCTTAAGATAGTTTCATGCCACCTTGGAAACGGTTCTTCTATCACAGCCATCAACGGCGGCAAGTCTGTTGACACATCAATGGGCTTCACTCCTCTTGACGGTCTTGTAATGGGCACACGCTGCGGCTCTGTTGACCCTTCTGCTGTTGACTATGTTGAGAAGAAAATGGGTTTCACACCTGACCAGATGACAGAATACATGAACAAGAAGTCAGGCTTCCTTGGTCTTTCAGGTATCGGCTCTGACAACAGAGATATTCAGGCTGCTGCAAGCGAGGGCAATGAGAGAGCGCTTATCGTAAGCGAGATATTCGCTTACCAGATCAAGAAGTTTATAGGCTCATACGCTGCTGCAATGAACGGCCTTGACGCTGTTATCTTCACAGGCGGTATCGGTGAGAACGCACCTGAGGTAAGAGCGGCTGCTTGCTCAAATCTCGATATTCTCGGTATCCACATTGACGCTGAGAAGAATCTCTGCCGTGGAATACTCAAGGAGATCTCCACTGACGATTCTAAGACAAAGGTTTACGTTATCCCAACAAACGAAGAGCTTCTCATTGCAAGAGATACTCTGGCACTTGTTACAAAGTAATATTTCAGATAACATTAAGGGCGGCTTTCTTATGAGAGCCGTCCTTTTTTTGCGCATAAAAAAGGCACAGGAGAGTTTTTCCTGTGCCTTGATTTGTTTGATAAGACCGCCAATTTTCATGTAGGGGCTGGCGCCCTCGACAGCCCGATTTTGAGAGTGTAAAAGTTTGAATTATCACGAAGTTTTGTGGATTGACGAAATATCGAGAAGTGGGACGTCGTATTTGTTTGAATGTACGATATTGGCTATATACGTTTTCCAAACACCATTGTATCAGGTCTTAACGCCTGAGAACTGCGTCTGATAAAGTCTGTAGTAACAGCCCTTGGCGGCGATAAGCTCCTCATGGCTGCCCTGCTCTGCAACACGTCCACCGTCGATAACGACTATCTTATCGGCGTCACGGATAGTGGAAAGTCGGTGAGCGATGATAAGGGACGTTCTGTTTTTCATAAGAGCCACCATTGTGGACTGAATGTGCATCTCAGTTCTGGTATCAACCGAGGAAGTGGCTTCGTCAAGAATAAGTATCTTCGGGTCGGCAAGCACTGCTCTTGCTATGGAGAGAAGCTGACGCTGACCTTGTGAAAGGTTTGAGCCGCCCTCGGCAAGCACTGTGTCGTAACCCTCGGAAAGTCTTTCTATGAACTCGTCTGCGTTCGCAAACTTTGCCGCCGCCTTTATTTCATCAAGGGTGGCGTTTTCTCTGCCGTAGCGGATATT
>OGZW01004320.1_pt1 | contig 9999 bp, 9 predicted proteins | sample 1577001 | NCBI WGS metagenome assembly OGZW01 (sample SAMEA3541519, study PRJEB24748) | human gut metagenome | biome: human gut; feature: human-associated habitat; material: faeces | place: China | collected 2012
ATGCGTATGAGAGCATTTGTGTTATCGATGTTTCACAGTATTCGTGGGACACCTCAGGCGGTATGCACTCTGAAAGTAAAATATGCAATTTTAGCATAAAAGATGATACAGGCGAATTTCAGGATTACAATTTGCCAAAGGAAATGATAGATGAAATAATGCCCCTTATAACAAGACCGAACGTTGAATAACACATACAAAACCGGCGTGTATCTTCGTGATACACGCCGGTTATTTTTTGATGTATTATGATACCTTGAGCCATGCGCAGGCAAAATCAAGAGCTTCATAGAGGCTTGATTTTTCTGCCACCTTAACTATCTGCTTATTCGGAGGCAGTGTGCTGTCTGTTGCAACTTTTCTTATTCTTACCTTATTTGCAACGTCGATACCGCCGACCTTTTCTGTAGAAAGTATTTCTATCATGACTACGAACTCGTCATACATATTTCCAAAATAGATATTATTCCCTTTTCTCACCAGAGGAACGCCCTTATAGGTGAAAAAAGCTTTCTTTTCTTCTGCCATTTATCTCTCCGCCTTTCTCATAATATATTTCTCTTTTTGTTTACTATTTTATTATACCATACTTTTCACATAATTAAAAGAGCTTTTGACAACTTTTTTGCGCAGGTTTTCAGCCTTGATTTATGTGGGATACATATTGTATCACATATTCTTTGCGAAAGCTGTCGAAACATGACCGTAGGGGCGAACGCTGTTCACCCGTCCGATTTTGTGCTTAGCATGGGATATGCGTTTTAGTAGTTTTCGTCCACAGCCTCGCCTTTAAGAAGTCTGTCCATATTTGCAACGAACGTATCTACCCAAGTTGACTGTATTCTGAATGAGGTTTCACCATTTAGCTTGACTACAGAACGTCTTGAAGAATCCTTATAAATCTCCATAACGTCCTTTTTGCCGTCCTTGCGGTCGAATGTTATAGTCAGATAGCTTTCGCCCTCAGGGTCTGTGAAGTATATCTCATTTGTCGGGCAACCCATAAGATACTGATAGAAGGTCTTAAAGTTGTCAACGTCAAGCTCCTTGCCGTCTGTTGTGACCTTTGTTACCTGTGCGGTAGTTTTGCCGTCAGAATCAGTATCAGCACTTGTGCCTGAACTTTCTACCTCATAAACGGTCTTTTTACCGTTATAGACTACTTCAACGTCTTTAAGGTCAACAAGGTAGTTTGAAGTCATAAGGCTTGTGATAACGTCCTCTGCTTTGATCGTTGCCCATGGGAGGTTATCGGCTGAAACGAGGTATATAGCGTCAACGCCCTTTACGCCCTCAAAGTAGCAATAATATGCAGACACTGTATCTGTTGTTTCACTGCTGTCGCCTGCGGTAGCATAGACAGGGTCGCCTATTTTAAGGGTATAGTCATAGCCGTCTCCCGAGAGTCTTACTGTTGCGAACGGGTCGGAAAGTCCATGCTCCTTCATTGCAGTTTCATCAGGTGCGATGACCTCACAGCTCTGTGCTGTAAGTCCCCACATACCATGGGTAGTTGCTGAAGAATTTGTGATGTTCAGGTATGAGAAGATAGGCTCTGTCATTACCTGACCTGAAAGTCCCTCTATCTCGTTCGGGTTATTTTCAAACGCCATTTCATAGTCCAGATCTTTTCTTGTAACTGTTTCCTTGCCATAGTCAGGCCAATCGTCGTCAGACGGCTTTGTGAGCAAAGTGAGGTTCGCATATGCGGTCACTGGATCTGTATAGTATGAAAGCTTTGTTCCCATTACCATATAGACGGTCTTTTCATCGTCAAGGCTCACATAGCTGTATCTTTCGTTGCTTGGTGAAACAGAGCCTACATGAAGGGTAGTGGCAGTGCCGTCGCTGTATTCAACTGTGAGATCTGCTGTGGGCTTATCAAGACCGTATTTTGACATATCCTCAACGTTTTCTTCAACGAGCTTTTTCGCCTTGAAGCCGTCAAGATTCGATATCATGGAAGCTTCTGCGGTGGTATTGGCATTGAGAGTGCCAAGCTCAGGTATGCTCCATGTGGATTTGCCTGACTCGGACTTATTAACGGAATACTCGCCATGTTCGTTTGAAACCTTTACGCTTGTTATATCGTCGCTTGACTTTGTAAGGATAACAACGCTCTCGTCCTGACTTGAAACTGCCGCTGTTGACGATGAGCTGGAGTCTGCGTCTGATTTGCCTGAGGTGGAGTTGAGAAACGCCATTACTCCCACCAGACAAGCGGCTGTGACTCCGCAGATAATGATACCCTGCAATTTACCATTCATTTGTGATTACCTCTGTGTTTTACTTATTCTTTCTTCTTGCCCAGATAACGATACCCACTATAAGAACTACAACAGGTACGCCAAGGCAGAATGTCCATTTAAGAACTGTTTTCTGCTGCTGAGTGATGTCGAAAACATTGCCTGTGATAGTTTTTGGTGTGATAGTGATACCTGCGGTCTTTCCGGTAAGACCGTTTATAACGCTTATGAAATACTCGCTGTTCTGATACTGTGAATACTGCAAGTAGGTATCAGACAGCATACCCTCTGAACCTACTGCGATAACATTGCTATAGAGAGTTTTGTTATCGTCTGTAAATTTTGCCTTTGAGCCGACAGCCATATAATTCTGCTGACCCTTTACCAGAGCGTCGCCTATATTCACCTGACCTGTGGTCTGTGATATATCAACATTTGCGGTATAGGCAGAATCTGAGGACTTGAGGTAAGCGTCTGTAGACACCATATCCTGCTCGTCAAAGAGTGTGTTTACAGGACGGCAGAGTGCTGAAAGGATAGCCGGTTTCTCTGTAGAAACGTCCTGAGTGAAGTTATCGGACACATCTGACGCAACTGTTACGCAAGGTGAGTTATAATACTTGCCTGAGTCGCTTTCGCAGATAACGCCCTTGCCGACAGAAAGTCCATACTCTGACAGGAACTCATCAAGATTTGGAGTGTCCTCCTGACCATAAGAAGCGATATAGAGAAGCTGTTTGCCAAGATTTCCGCCATTATTGAGGAAGTCGCTGACCTTTTTGATATCCTCCTCCAGATAGTCAGTCTTAGGAGCAGGGATAACCACAACGTCTGTATCGGCAGGGATATCCTCGGAGGTTATATCCACTGTGTTCACGTTATAGCCGTTAGCCGTAAGAAGCGTCTGGAAATATGTGAGCTGTGTAAGCTCGCTTCTGCCTGTGAGGACAGTAACATAGACAGGGTTAGGGTCTGTTACTGTCATAAGTGCAGAAGTGAAAGCCTGCTCTGCGTTTGAGGACTCAACATAGCTGCCGTAATAGGACAGGAATGAAAGGTCGCCGCCTGCCTGCTGGGCAAGGGTATCTATGCTGTAGCCTGATTGTGACAGCTTCTGCTCGAACTCGTCTGTGAATGTAAGGAGATCGAGCATACCGAGCTTTCTTGTTCGGCTTATCTCTTTGCCGTCAACCTTTGTTTTTGTTTCAAATATCATATCGAACTGGCTGATAGTATCGGTATACTCCTTAACGATCTCAGGGTGTGAGTCGATGTCAACGAAACGATATGTGATATGATGATTGAGCTTACAATAGTTTTTCAAAAGCTCAACAGCCTGCTTATTATAAGAGCTGTAATTTGTATAAGTATTCTCGTCTGCGAAGATAGTTACCTGAACGTCTACGTTCACTTTCTTTACATAATCCTCTGTATCGTTTGAAACTGAATATATCTTATTTGTAGTCAGGTCGATAGTGATAGGATATCTGTCAAAAAGCATTGTTGTGACAACATTCACTAGGACAAGCAGAGCGACAAAAACGCAGGTAAACACTGTTGCCATTGTTCCATGCTTGAGCTTTTTGGCATTGAACTTTTTGCCGTCCTTTGTCTTTTTCTCTTTTTTATCTTTCTTTTTGTCTTTATCTTTTTTATCCTTTTCTGTATCCTTTGGAGCGGTCTTTGCTGCCTTTTCGTCTGCTACAACGTCTTTAAGCAGGTCTGCTCCTGATACAGAGATCTTTTCGTTATTATTCTCTTCCATTTAAACAGCCCTCCTTTAGCCCCAGCGGCGTTTTTCAAGCACTCTCACCGTGAGGAAAAGAAATGCCACTATTGCACTCAGAAAGAACACAACGTTAGAAAAATCAAAAAGTCCATAGGTGAATGAATAATATCTCTCGCCGAATGACACCTTTTCGCACACTGTTGTGAGCCATTCAAAAGGCAGAAGATTGCCTATAGTTGACAGGAACGACACGAAGATAAGTGCGATAAAGCTTATTACTGCGGCAACTATCTGGTTTTCTGTGAAAGATGAGCAGAAGATACCGATAGCGATATAAGCGCCGCCAACAAGTGCCAGAGCGACGATATTGCCCACAACGACGTTCCAGTCAGGCGTACCGAAAGCGGATACGATAACTGCAAAAACGCCTGTGATAGCGATAGCTATGATATAGATAAGGAAAGCGGCAAGGAATTTACCTACAACTATGCTGCCAAGACCCACAGGGGCGGTGAGCAGACACTGGTCTGTTTTTGTTCGCTTTTCCTCGGATATGGTCCTCATGGTGAGGACAGGTATAAGCACTATTATGATTATAAGAAGCGCACTGAAAACGGAATCAAGTCTTGTATAGCCGCTTTCAAGGCTGTAGTTTGCAAACATTATGCCTGAATAGGCATAGAATGCTGCAAGGAAAATATAACCGATAGGTGAGGTAAAATAGCTTCTTACCTCTCGTCTGAATATTGCGCCCATTAGTCATTTCCCTCCTTATCGGAAGTATTTTCAAGGGCAGGCAAAGCCTCGCCCATTGTGAGCTTGAGGAATATATCTTCAAGTGAAAGCTCAGAGGTCTTAAGTTCAAGCATATACCAGCCGTTTTTAACAACTGTTTCAAAGACGTCACGTCTGATATCCACGCCCTCTTTTGCCTCTATTCTTATATCGTTCACGCCGTCTTTATGGCTTGCGTCGCAGATAACTTTTTCAACGCCCTTTATGCCCTGCATTGCTCTGACGATCTTATCCTTATCGCCCTGTATCTTTGCAGTGAGCTTATGCTCGCCTGAGAGCTTCTGTGAGAGGTGTTCCTCTGTATCGTTTGCGACGACCTTGCCCTCGTTGATGACGATTATCTTATCGCAGACAGCCTGCACCTCAGAGAGGATATGGGAAGAAAGGATAACGGTATGATTTTTGCCGAGCTTTCTTATAAGAGTTCTTATCTCGATTATCTGCTTAGGGTCAAGACCTACTGTAGGCTCGTCCAGGATAAGAACCTTTGGGTTGCCGATAAGAGCCTGAGCAAGACCTACTCTCTGTCTATAACCTTTTGACAGGTTCTTGATTATTCTGTTATAAACATGGTCTATCTTTACAAGTCCGCATATATCTTTAAGATGTGACACCTTTGGAAGCTTACACTTTTTAAGGTCATAGACAAAATAGAGATATTCTTTTACGGTCATATCCATATAAAGTGGCGGAAGCTCAGGGAGATAGCCTATCTGCTTTTTAGCCTTGATAGGGTCTTCAAGGATATCTACGCCGTCTATAAGGGCTTTGCCGTCTGTACAGGATATGTAGCCTGTAAGGATATTCATGGTGGTGGATTTTCCCGCTCCGTTAGGACCGAGGAAGCCGAGAACTTCGCCGTCCTCAGCTTTGAAAGAGATATTATCGACAGCTTTTTTGTCGCCGTATCTCTTGGTAAGGTTTATAACCTCTATCATTTTATTTCCTCCTCTTAGGAAAAGCATTCATAAGTCTTTACAATTTTATAATACTTATGTGACAGGGGAGTGATAGCTGTACGAAATACAGAGCATTTTAAGTAAATTTAAAGTAGCAAATACTCAAAATGCTCCGCTGTTGAATTATTTATCCGTCTAAAAGCGATGTATCTATGTAATTTGTAGGGGAGCGGTGCAATTTCTGCTTTGCAGAGATCCGACATCCCACTTGTTTGGAAATTATTTCGCCACTACACTTGTTCAACATTTTCGTAGTTTTTATTATGACAGCTTCTCAATGCCCTTTCTTATTCTTGCAAGAGTATCCTCCTTGCCGATGAGATATGATATCTCAACGCCGCCGCCCGGAGTGAATGCCTTACCTGAAACTGCAACTCTAAGAGGCCACAGAACGATACCGTTCTTTACGCCAAGCTTGCCGATAAGGTCAAAGAGTGCGTCATGGATATTTTCCTCTGTCCAGTCCTCAACGCCCTCGAGAACAGGGAGAACTTCTTTGAGAGATTCCAGAGAATTTTCAGGGTTCGTTTTCATCTTCTTATGTGTATAGAGAGCTATATCATACTCAGGGAGAGCGTCGATAAAGTCTACCATTTCAGGTATCTCTGTGAAAAGCTCTGTTCTTGCCTGCAAGAGCTTTGCGATCTCGTTAAGGTCAACGTCATCTCTATGGACGGACTGCTTGATATAAGGGATAGCATACTCAGCAAACTTCTCAGGGGTCATAGCCTTTATATACTTGCCGTTGATAGCTTTAAGCTTAGCAGGGTCAAAGATAGCAGGGGACTTTGAAAGTCCGTGGATATCGAATTCCTTAACAAGCTCTTCAAGTGAGAATATCTCGTTCTCGCCCTTTGGTGCCCAGCCAAGCAGGGCGATATAGTTTATAACGGCTTCTTTAAGATAGCCCTTTTTCATAAGATCCTCGTAAGATGCGTCGCCGTCTCTCTTTGAGAGCTTATGCTGTTTATCTTTCATGATATGCTCAACATGGATATAGGTTGGTATCTCCCAGCCGAAAGCCTTATAGAGCAGGTTATACTTAGGTGCAGACGCAAGGTACTCGTTACCTCTTACAACGTGGGTGATACCCATAAGGTGGTCGTCAACGACGTTTGCAAAGTTATAAGTAGGCATACCGTCTGTCTTTATAAGTATCTGGTCGTCGAGGGTAGAGCAGTCAACAGTGATATCGCCGTAAAGCTCGTCATGGAAAGTAACTTCGCCCTCTGTAGGTATTTTCTGTCTGATAACATAAGGAACACCTGCGTCAAGCTTTTCCTTTATCTCTTCAGGTGAGAGGTTGCGGCAATGTCTGTCATACATTGGAGCGATACCGCTTGCTTCCTGAATGGCTCTTACTTCCTCAAGTCTTTCCTTGTCGCAGAAGCAATAATAAGCTTCACCCTTTTCAACAAGCTCCTCGGCATATTTTTTGAACATACCCATTCTCTGTGACTGGATATAAGGACCTACAGGTCCGCCGATATCAGGGCCTTCGTCCCAATTAAGACCAACGTCTTTAAGTGTCTTATAGATGACCTCAACAGCACCGTCAACATAACGCTCCTGGTCTGTATCCTCGATACGGAGAATAAAGTCTCCTCCGTTCTGCTTTGCAATAAGATAGGTAAAGAGTGCTGTTCTCAGGTTACCTATGTGCATATAACCTGTTGGTGAAGGTGCAAATCTTGTTCTTACCTTGTTCATTTATATCTTCCTTTCAAAATTAGAGTCTTATTTCATATCCTGCTCATCAAATGCAATTTTTACATATTTCGCAGGATTATTTGCAATATACTGCCTTATTTCTGCGTGTTGCTTTCTGTTTTTGATTATCGTATCATAAAAAGATTTTTGCCATATGGAATAACCTAGTTCTTTTGTGACAGCCTCTTTGAAATGTTTTATGACCCTTGAAAGTGTCGGTGTTTCACTTGTAGGGGCGAACAGTGTTCGCCCGTTTTTCGGCTGTTTTTCAATTTTGATTATAATATGCACATGGTCAGGCATGATACAAGACATCTCTACAAAAACGTCGGGATAGTACTCAGATATCTCTGTGAGTTTTCTCTTTACAAGTTTTCCTGTAACAGAAAGTTTTGGGTGCAGAATTTCATTTGCAGTCAGCGGGCGAACACTGTTCGCCCCTACATTCTCCCACAGGACTTGGTATTTTTCAGTAACACATATCGTCACAAAATACAAGCCGTTCGCAGAATAATCATAACCCTCAAGACGTATTTTCTTTCGTCTTGGCAAATCTTCACTTGTCATATTTTATTTTCCTCAAAATATCTGACCGCCTGCTCTTTGTTTTTTGCTATCTCTTCACGGAGGCTGTCAAAGCTGTCAAACATTTTTTCGGGGCGAAGAAATTCATGCAGTTCAAGTTTTAGCTTCCTGCCGTAAAGATCCCCATGATAATCCATGATGAAGGTTTCTGCAAGGGGAGCTGTTTCAACATGGACGGTAGGCTTTACGCCTATATTTGTCACGCCTGCATACTTATTTCCGTCTATTTCAACAGCGGAGCAATAAACGCCGAATTTCGGCATTACTCTGCCCTTTGGTATCTGCTGATTTATCGTGGGAAAATCCCACGTTCTGCCACGCTGAAAGCCGTGTTCCACTTCAAGGCAGAATCCAAAATGATAACCCAGCATTTCATTTGCTTTGGCTATCTCGCCCTCACGGACGCATCGTCTTATCTCAGTGGAACTTATGACCTCACCGCCCATGAGCAGTGGACTTACTATTTCCACATCTATATCATATTTTTCACCGAGCCTTTTAAGGTCAACAGCCTTGCCCTGTGCGCCTTTGCCGAATGTAAAATCGTTTCCGCACACTGCGACGCTGCAATTGAGCCTTTCTTTCAGCACCTTTTTCACAAAGTCCTCCGGTGACATGCCTTTGAACTCTGCAAAATCAGGTGAGAAAAGCACTTCGACCCCAAGCTCTGCCATTTTTTTATGCTTTTCCTCGTCGCTCATAAGCATTTCTATCCTGCCGTCATGACCTTTTGAGGTCACTGTGTCGGTCTTGAAACAGAAAACTGCCGAATGTCCGTCAAGGCTCTGAGCCTTTTTCACAGCCGTTGTTATTATGAGCTGATGTCCTCTGTGGACTCCGTCAAAAAGCCCAAGAGCGCAAACTGTCTTTTTTTCGGGGATAAACCCGCTGTTTGTTATATCCGTCAAAATATCCCTCCGAATAAAACAAATTATCAGAAATTTTTGAAGCTTCTGAAGCTGCCCTCATGAAAAGTGCCGATACCCAGGAAGCTGTTATCACTGCCGTAGACACGGTAGAGCTTGTCCTCTGACAGATCTTTTATCCCTGTCTGCTCAGGTCTGAGCTTTACTCCGTTTCTATAAAGCTTTGTTTCCCACTGTCCAAGGGTAGTTTCTTCGTAGCTTTCAAAGGCTCTGTCAAGGGGGATAAGCATTTGTGACAGCTTATCCTGCTCACAAATTTCGGCTATCTCCTCTATGGTATAGCAATCTTTTATATCGACGCCCCCTGAATAGGAACGCTCAAGAGAAGTCATCATTCCGCCGCAGCCAAGCTTTTCACCTATATCGCTGATAACGGAGCGTATATAAGTACCTTTTTCGCAATCAACTTTCATTACGCCCCTGCGTGAAGCTTCGTCATATTCTATTATATCAATGCTGTCGATATGGACAGCTCTCGGCTCACGCTCTATTTCTTTGCCTGCTCTTGCAAGCTCATAGAGCTTTTTGCCGTTCACTTTTATTGCAGAATACATAGGCGGCACCTGCATGATATCGCCTACAAAACTGCTTTTTGCACATTCAAGGTCGGCTCTGGTAACTGCCTTGTCGCTTGTTTGTAACGTCTTTCCTGTGCTGTCTAAGGTATCGGTGCTTACCCCAAGCTGAAAGCCTGCGGTATAGACCTTTCGTCTGTCGGGGATAATATCGCAGGCTTTCGTGGCTCTGCCAACGAAAACAGGCAGAACGCCTGTTGCCATGGGGTCAAGGGTCCCTGAATGACCCAATCTTTTTATCCTTAGAACTCCTCTGAGCTTTGCGATAACGTCAAAAGAAGTCCAGCCCTCGGGCTTTTTTACAGGCAAAATGCCGCAGATATTATCCCTGCTGTTATCCAAGCTCATCAGCCCAAGACCTTTTCCGCTTGCTTGAGAAGCTTAGCCTTGACTTCTTCAAGGCTTCCTGTTATCTCACAGCCTGCGGCTCTTATGTGTCCTCCGCCGCCAAACTCACGGCAGAATGCAGAAGCG